>ENA-OFDP01000269-OFDP01000269.1-metagenomes-genome-assembly--contig:-NODE-269-length-24524-cov-25.246271_pt1 | contig 24524 bp, 18 predicted proteins | sample MGYA00153389_OFDP01 | MGnify analysis MGYA00153389 | reverse complement strand
TTGCAATCGATCGCCCTGTTGCCAATTAAATCGATTCCATAGAAATGGGGCTTCTTTTTCTGATGCTAACCACAATAATTTCTTAGCTCTAGTAATTGCCACATATAACAACCGGAGATCTTCCCCTTGTTTGAGATAATCCGCTAGTTCCCACGCATCATTAGGTGTGGGGATAGATTGATTGTGCAGGTGAGCGCGAATTTTGGCGCGGGCAACTTCTGCTAAAGTAAAGTCACCCAGAAATTTAGCACCTTGAGGAGTCCATAGTTTTCCAGGGATGCGATCGCTTAAAAATGGAATAAATACATAATCCCAGTCTAAACCTTTAGCCTTGTGCATGGTAATAATAGTCACTTGTCCCGATGCAGTATATCGGGATTCAGAACCATCATCGATATTTTCAAAGCCTTCGGTAGTCACAATTTCTTGGAGTACTTCGATCGCACTATAAATCGAACTGCGTCCATATGTTTGTAGCGCGATTCGATCGGCTAATTTATCTGCTGTTGCCAGTTCGCTAGATTGATAATTTAACTGACTTCCCAAATAACTAATCAGTTGGTAGTGAGGCAATGTCAATCTTGATTCCAATAATTCACAGCAAATTTCTCGCGCTCGTTGAACTGTTGGAGTCTGGGGTGTTTCTAAAATACTGGGATAGAGAAACCGTTCGGGAAAGACTGCTAGAGCATCCAGATCTTGAGCATCAATTAATTTCCGATCTAATAAAACTTTTAGTGCCGCTTTGAGATAATCTGGAGAATGTGGTCTAGTTATAAACTGAAATAGTATCAGTATTTCGCTGGGTATTTTGGAAGTACGATCGCCTTCACCTGCTTCATAGAGTTTAATTTCGGGATGCAATCGGTGCCAATCTGAGAGCCGATCTAAGATAAACTTCGCCTGTCGATTTTCGCGGACTAAAATTGCGGCATTTGCGGTGGGATTGGCTTTAAATAGTGTTGTTAATCGCTGCTCGATCGAGAGTACGGACTCATAGACATCACTCGGTATGTGCAATTCTACCCCACCATCTTGAGGACTGGGATTTGGTTGGGCATCTCCCGCTGATACCGGACGAATAGTTTGTAACCAGAAGATAGATTGAGGCTTCGGTATATCCCCCTCTGTAGGAGGTGCTTGGAGATAATTATTACCCCAATTGAGCACAAAGTTAGCAGCATCCATGATTATCTGGTTACTGCGTCCGGCTTGCTCCATTTTTTCCAATCGCGGCGATGAACCTGGCTCGAAGTCGCTGCACTCTTGGCAAAAATTGCGAAAATAGCTAGGATCGGCGGGGGTAAAAGTAGAATTGATCGCCTGATTGGGATCGCCAACGCGAATTAGATTGGGCAGCAATTCCGGTCGATCGGGAATACCCGCCAATTGGCGGAGTAATCTTTCTTGTAGGGGACTAGAATCTTGTGCTTCATCTTCAAATACAGCATGTACTTGTTGTTGCCACAATCTTCTGGCAGATGGGTCTGTCATCACCCGCAAGGCTCCCACAATCATCTCATCGTAGTCTAGGTAGCCGCGATCGATCAGTAACTCCTGGTACGCTTGATAGAGTCCAGCACTTATGCCCAAAATATCATATCGATCTGGATACAATCGCGAAAGTTGCCATAGATCGTCTGGGGACAAACCCGAACTTTTGGCTTCGCGGACGGCGTTAAATGCCAAGCTGGGCAATATTTCCGTCCGTAATACTGACTGACGGCGCAGTCGCTCTGTCTCCTCGCCATCGAAGCTTTCCCCTGCTAGTAAGCAGCGATAACTCTGGGGGTACTGACTCAACCATTTTTGAACGGTGTCTTCAATCAGTTTATGATTGGCAGATGGCATCACGAGAGTGCGATCTGTCAAATCTAGCCGTGATAATTCTGGATGCTTGGTCGCAATACTCAATGCCAAGCTGTGGATCGTAGTCACACTATAGCCGATCGGTGGTAGTCCCAATTCTTTGAGACAGCTTCTAATCTTATCCTTAATATTCGCTGCTGCCGATCGAGTTAACGTGACAATTATTAACTGATGACGTTGATGCAGATGCTCGCGCGCGATCGTAATTGCTGCCGCTACAGCCATACTATAAGATTTCCCCGCCCCTGGCACTGCCGAAACTGCTAGTGGCCCCAATTGCCAATCTGCTAGCGTCCGCTGTCCCATCCGCAATCCTTGCCGCCATTGAGAGATGATTTCTGCTTGAGAGCTAGCGATCTTGTCTGAATGAGCTGTAGGTATGGGCATAGTAAATACCAGGACTTTATCTTCACCTTAAACGATAAGGGGTGCGAGAAACCTCACACCCCTTATCTATTTTTTCAGAGCTTTAATCGATCTGATTTGACAAAACTAGCGAGTCCGATTAGCTGTAGTTCCAGATAATAATTTAGAACCCACATTGCCTTCATCACCTCTACCCGTACTGGAAGCGTAGTAATAGTGATTGTAGCGGCTTTGCTTGTCGAGATCGACTCCATTGAGTACCATCCCCAGAACTTTGAGTTTAGACTGGGTGAGGATTTCTTGGGCGTATTCGACAGATTCTTTATCTGCGATCCCTGGACGGAGAACGAATACCAACCCACCCGCTTGTGTCCCCAAAATTGCCGCATCCGCAGCAACAGTTAAGGGAGGTGCATCGATAATTACTAGATCGTATTCCTGCGACCACTGGGCGATTAAAGTACTCATCTGCACAGAGTCAATCAAGACAACTGGATTTGGTGGTACTACACCAGCGGTTAGTAGGAAAAGATTGGGTTGAATTTCAGTAGTTGCGACTCTTTGGTCGCACTGTCCGCTCAGGACATTACTGAGTCCTTCATAGTTACCTTGTCTCCAAATTAAATGTTGAGCGGGTTTCCGCATATCTGCATCAACGAGGAGGACTCTCTTGCCCAGTTCTGCTACTGCTAGTGCTAGATTAGCCGCGACAGTTGATTTCCCTTCCCCTGATTGAGAGCTGGAGACGACGACAACTTTGAGGCTATCATCAGCATTCAAAAATTGCAGGTTGGTCTGCAACATTCTAAAGGATTCACCTTCAATTCCGGTGGTCATTCCCGTCAAGACTAGTTGACCGGGTTCTCTAGAATTACTCTTACCTAACTTAGGTAATTGACGCGCTTTTTCAAACACTGGAATTTGTCCCAAAATCGGGTACCCAGGGAGTAAGTTTCTGGCTTCTTCCGATGTTTTGATCCGCTTGTCCCCAGCATCTAGCAGAAAGGCAGTTGCTGCACCCAAGAATAGACCCAGGAAACCACCAATCGCGATGTTCTGACCTTTCTTGGGCGAGAGGGCTTCTTGCGGTAACTCAGCATGGGTGAGAATTCTGGAGTTGCCTAAGGTTTGGTTTTCGGCAATTTGGATCTCTTGAAGTTTGCTCAGGAGTGTCTTATAGCTGGTTCGCGTTGTTTCGAGTCTGCGTCCTAGCGCGTTTTGCTGTTGCTCCAATCTCGGCAACGCGTTCATCCGTTGCTTATAAGTATCAACTACATATACTAGTGCGGAGATCTGTTTTTGCAAGCTTGTCCGTTGCGCTTCACTCTTGGCAAAGTCGGCAATCAGGTTTCCTTGAATTCCTGAAGGTTGCAGTTCGACAACTTTGCCTTGAAAGCGTTGTTCGCCAACTAGACTTTGTTCTTTGCGTTTTTCGAGGATTTCAACTAAAGCTTGGCGTTTTTCTTTCAGGTTGAGAATGCTCGGATCGTTCTCACTAAATCTAGTCTTCTCGGTGGCTAATTTGGCTTCAACTTCTTGCAGTTCTTTGAGTGATTTCTGTAATCCAGGTGACTCACTCACCAGTCCAGATTGAATTGTTGCTTGAGCATCTCTACCACCAAACAGAGTCTTTAATCCTTCTAGTTTGGAAGTTTCTGCTGCTAGTTGGGCAGAGGCGGAGGTGATTTCTTTGTTGAGGCTAGTGATCGTTTCTACGGCTTTGACAGATTCTGTCGGTAAATCGACGACGCTATACTCTTCTTTAAATATGCGGAGTTGGTTTTCAGCTTGCTTGACTTCAGTTTCTATTTTAGGAAGTTGTTGTCCGACAAATATCCGAGCGTTTTCTGCTTCCCGCCGTTGGTTCTTTTGGTCATCACGGATATAAACCTCCATGATTTTTTCGACCACATCTTTTGACAATTCCTTGCTGGGATCTTGGAACGTCACTTCCAAAATATCTGTACCTTTGATGCTGCTAACTTTTAGTTGTTGAACAAATGTGTCAGACCTTTTGATGAATTTTTCCAATCGTTTGCGCTCTGGTCTATTTGCATATTTACCAGTGCTTAATTCGGCAAGGACACCATTAATAGTAGTTAGTGACTTGAGGATTTCCGCTTGAGTGTTGGCTGGCGTAGTTCCAGTCAAGCCATCTAATTCACCAATTCCGCCACCAGACCCGGCTGCACTGCTCAATAAGGCACTAGTCTTGTTAGTCTTTTTAAGGATGACTTGTCCTTTGGCTTGGAAGATTTCCGTTTGGTTGTAAGTCCAGATGCCGACTACTGCGGTAGTCAGCGCAAAAACCAAAGTGGCGGGTATCCAACGACGTTTGAGTACTAGCCAATATTGTGCAATTTCATCCATAATGCTATGTGCCGGGGACTGTGTGTATACTCCCTCCTATTCTAACACTGTGACTTTAGGTACTTGTATCCGCATTTCAACGTAATTCAGTCACGCTAAATCGACTAATTTATTCAGCTTAGAAGTTTGAGGATGCCACCCTCCGTGCGCTCTATCTCCGTACTGCTACAACTATTCTATACAAGAAATTAGCAAAAATAGCGGTTTTCGGTAAGAATATTTGTATTGTGACGATCGGTTTTGCCGAAGCTAAACTAACGTGTTAGAAGGACACCAACTCAATCCCACCATCATCAATCTCGCTACATCTTCCGCTCCCAACATCGAACAGCGGCTTCAAGAAATCCCCCCCGAACCTGGAGTTTACTTCATGCGGGATGCTACCGATCGCATCCTCTATATCGGCAAATCCAAAAAACTCCGCTCCCGCGTTCGCTCCTACTTCCGCGATAGCAGCCATCACACTCCACGGATCGCGATGATGGTGCGGCAAGTAGCCGAAATCGAGTTTATCGTCACCGACAGTGAAGCCGAAGCTCTGGCTCTAGAAGCTAACCTGATCAAGCAGCATCAACCATACTTTAATGTCCTGCTCAAGGATGACAAAAAATATCCATATATCCTGATTACCTGGTCGGAAGAGTACCCCCGCATTCTGATGACTCGCAATCGGCGCATCGGCAAAGGTAAAGACAAATATTATGGCCCTTACACTGATGCGGGTTTGCTGAGAAATGTCCTGTACACGATTAAGCGCACATTTCCACTCCGCCAAAGACCCCAACCGCTATTCAAAGATCGCCCCTGTCTCAACTACGATCTGGGTCGCTGTCCTGGCGTGTGTCAAAATATGATTGCTTCGATCGATTATCGCCAAACTGTCGAAAAGGTGGCGATGATTTTTCAAGGGCGAAGTGGCGAACTGCTCGAAACTCTCAACGCACAGATGCACAAAGCTGCGGAAAATCTCGACTTTGAACAAGCGGGATTGATGCGCGATCGCATCCACAATCTGACTGCTCTCAATGCCGATCAAAAAGTATCTCTCCCCAATGATACAGTCTCCCGCGACGCGATCGCTCTAGCTGCAGATCGCACGACTGCTTCCGTGCAATTATTTCAAATTCGGGCTGGCAAACTAGTTGGGAGATTGGGATTTACGGCTCAGGTGCAGTCTTTAGCTGTCGAATCGAGCCAGCCATCTGAAGAAGAACTCGGCGCAATCCTCCAAAGAGTACTAGAAGAGCACTATCAATCTGCCGATCCTGTCGAAATTCCACTCGAAATCTTGGTGCAATATCCATTACCAGACGGCGAAATCTTGGCTAGTTACTTGAGCGATCGCAAGGGTCGAAAAGTGACGCTGATTACCCCCCAGCGGCAAGTTAAAGCCGAGTTAATCGAGATGGTTGAAAAAAATGCCACTCACGAACTGACTCGCCTTCAACGTCAAAGCGAACGCAACACAGCATCATTAGAAGATCTCGCCGAAATCCTGGGTTTACCCGAGATCCCACGCCGGATTGAAGGTTTCGATATCTCCCATATCCAAGGCTCCAATGCTGTAGCTTCCCAAGTCGTATTTATCGACGGCTTACCAGCCAAACAACACTATCGCCACTATAAGATCCAAAATCCTGAGATTACGATCGGACACTCTGATGATTATGCCAGTCATGCCGAAATTGCTAGACGGCGATTTCGGAAGTACGCGGGTGGTGTAAATACCGACGATGCCAATTTCCCCGATCTAGTGATGATCGATGGTGGGAAGGGGCAACTATCCGCCGTGATGAATGTATTGGAAGAGCTGAATCTAGCTGATAAAATGTGTATAGTCAGTCTTGCCAAGCAACGGGAAGAAATCTTTATGCCTAATGAAAGTTTGCCCTTACCTACAGATGCCGAACAAGCTGGAGTCCAATTGCTCCGCCGCGTGCGGGATGAGTCCCACCGCTTCGCCATTACCTTCCACCGCCAACAACGGGCTGTCAAACAAACCCGATCGTATTTAGATGAGATTGTTGGTTTGGGTAGTCATCGCCAGAAACAGCTCCTCGCCCATTTTCACTCGATCGATTACATCCGTGCTGCTAGTGTCGAAGACTTAGCCAAAGCTCCTGGAATTGGTGCCCATACCGCAACTGAGATCTATAGTTACTTCCATCCACAGTAATCGATCGAATTACTCACATCTTGTGTCAAAACAAAGTTAATAGTATTGAGAGGGTAGAGGGTAGAGGGTAGAGGGTAAAGGGTAGAGGGTAGAGGGTAAAGGGTAGTTTTCAGGCAATAATTTCTAGCGATCTATTAATTTAAAAAGGTGACTAGAGCCACATTCACAAGTAGGAGTGCTACTTTAGATAGATGGATAAAGAAGATCTACAGTGTTGGTACAAAGCACTTGACTTAGAGCCTGGAGCATCACTGGAAGAGGTGAACCAGGCATATAAGGATCTGGCTTTGGTTTGGCATCCCGACAGATTGCCTCAAGATAGTCCCCGCTTGCAAGAAAAAGCCCAAGCGAAACTCAAAGAAATCAATAATGCTCGCGACAGGTTGCGTGAGTATCAAGCCGAGAGATCTAGTAGTAACGGCAATAACGGTAGTAGTAAATCTACTCGATCGTCAAGCAGCTCAAAACGAGAATCAGCATATCAAAATTCGCAACGTCAGCAGCCCCGCCGCGCCTCAACCTATCGACAAGATCCCCCGCAGCCCGAACGCCAACCAGAACAAACCCCAGTTCAAGCCACTGAAACCAACAGCTACCCTCAATCTCAAGCTACCAGTACATCCAGAACCCATGCTACGCGACAAACGAATACATCCGCACGTACCCCCCCTCAACGCCCAGATCTTAGCGGTGTAGACTGGAGTGGTACGGATCTAAACGAGCGCGATCTTTCGGGTAGAAACTTGAGTAACGCCAATCTCAGTAATACCCAACTCAAGGACTCATTTTTGCATCGCACTAATTTACAAGGTGCCAATCTTCAAAGAGCCAATTTATTTCGGGCAAATTTGTTTCAAGCTAATCTGAGTAATGCCAACTTGCGTGAAGCAACTCTGGTCGGTGCCGATCTCAGTGGTGCCGATCTCAGTGGTGCCGATCTCACCGGAGCACAGATTAGGGTAGGCGGTAGGATCGCCGTGAGACTGATCGGTGCTAATCTCACAGGTGCGATCATGCCAGATGGGCAAGTCTATCATTGAGTGAGGAAATTTTAAATTCGACTAAGGTACGATCGGGTGACGATCTCAGCCTTGACTTCTCAAACAAGTTATGGATATGAACAAGCGTGGAGAATTGAATCCGTACTAGCGGCTACTGAATATTGCTGTCATGCTATAGATAGGTGGTTAAAATTGCAACCTATCTCCAGTATCTAGTTATCACAAATGATTACAGCAGAAAATACAACAACCATCGCTCTTCTAATCGTCTCAATCGGTATTTTGGGTTGGGGTTATTATCGGAATCGAGACTTGGGTAAATTTGGTATCCTATCATGGTTGCAATCAGCCGTGCTAATGATTCCATGGCTGTTAAGCTTTGGGGCATTTGCTGCTGGCTTGTATATCAATCTAGCGGGAATCCTGCTACTGCTGGTATTTTCCACTGTTCTATATATTTGGTTGGGAAGTCAAGTTCGACTAGCAGCACAAGATCCCGAAATAGCGGTCAAAATTGCTGAGTCTGTTTCCGAGCGGGTGCGCCAGCGTCAGGCTAAATCTGCAAGTAAACAGTCTCTGACCCCGAATGACACACCAGCATTAGCACTCGCGATGGAGATGCTGACAATGCCAGACGCAGATTTGAGCAGTATTAAAGGCATTTTTGGCATCGATACCTTCTATGCTACCGAAACCCTATCTTACGAACAGGGGGCAATTTTCAAAGGTAACTTACGGGGTGATGCCACCGATGTGCATCGTCGTTTGACTGATAAACTCCAGAGTAAAGTCGGCGATAAATACCGTCTGTTCCTGGTTCCCGATCCCGAAGATCGTCCGGTTGTAGTAGTTTTGCCTAGTAGTAACGATCCTCAACCAGCGACAGTCGGACAACAAATTCTCGCCGTAGTGATGTTTGTTGCGACAGTTGCCACCAGTCTGGAGGCGATGGGGGTATTCTTGGGATTTGATTTCTACGAGCATACCGAGCGGGCGCGGGAAATTGTGCCGTTGGTACTGGGTGTCTGGGCGATACTGATCGCGCATGAGATGGGACACCAAGTCCTGGCGCAAATGCGTGGGGTGAAAATCGGGCTACCATTCTTTCTCCCTACCGGACAAATTGGCTCATTTGGGGCGATTACTAGATTTGAGTCGCTCGTACCCGATCGCAGTACCCTATTTGATATCGCTTTAGCTGGCCCAGTAGCTGGCGGTTTAGTCTCCCTATTGATGTTGGTCGTGGGTCTACTATTATCTCATCCAGGTAGTGGCTTAGAGATTCCTGCCCAATTTTTTCAAGGTTCGCTGTTGATTGGGAGTCTAGCTAAAGTTATCCTCGGTACGACACTACATCAAGCTTCGCTCTCGATTCATCCGCTGGTAATCATCGGTTGGTTGGGTTTGGTAATTAATGCTCTCAATCTGATGCCAGCAGGACAACTAGATGGTGGGAGAATCGTTCAGGCTATCTATGGACGCAAAACAGCGCAACGCAGCACTCTGGTTACTTTAATAATTTTAGGCTTCGTAGCATTTTTTAATCCGGCTAATCTAGTGATTTTCTATTGGTTGATTTTAGTTGGCTTTCTCCAACGAGGATTGGAACGTCCTAGTTTAGATGAAATTACCGAACCAAATGATACTCGCGCTGCCTTAGGTTTAATCGCACTATTTGTCATGGTGGCGACGATAATTCCTTTTAGTCCAGATTTGGCAGGGAAGCTAGGGATTGGGGGTTAGGGTAATTAGGCTTTAGGCTTTAGGTTTTAGCGGATGCGCGCCCGCCTTTGTGCCCCGACGGTTTGCGAAAAGTGCGGTCTTGGGGTTTCCCAAAGTGGAGCACATTTTCAAGACAGCGGCGTTTTTATTCGGGGGTTCCCCCCGAATAAAAAAACGACAAGACAGCGCACCAAGCAGGCTTTAGGGGGTAGAGGGTAGAGATAATAGGGAATAGTAATTAGAGGGTTGGAGATAAAGCTTTAACTTTACCTTGACGATCGCCAAAATGCTCTAAACTCATTCAAAGACAGATCGATAATCAACTATTAAATCAGCTAAAAATTATGGGCGAATTTGGATTACTGATTGCAGCAGCGATCGCCGCAGCAATTGTCAAATCGGGAATTAAAGTCGATCGAGAGTACGAGCGGGGAGTAATTTTTCACTTGGGACGCTTTCAACAAGTCAAAGGCCCAGGACTGTATTTTATCGCGCCGATCCTCGACCAAAAAGTTCAAGTAGATATTCGGACAAAGACAGTTGATATCGCTCCTCAGGAAGCAGTTACTGCCGATAGTGTCACGATCAAAATCAATGCTGTGCTTTACTATCGAATTATCGACCCGATGAAAGCAATCAGTCGCGTCGAAAATTATCAGATGGCTGTATATCAGGCTTCGATGACCACCTTGCGAAATATCGTCGGTCAACACAACCTCGATGATATGCTCCAAAGTCGCGATAAAATCAACGCGAGAGTGCAAGAAATCGTCGATGAAATCACCGAACCGTGGGGAGTCGCGATCGAGCGTGTCGAATTAAAAGATGTCGAAATTCCAATTTCGATGCAACGAGCGATGGCAAAAGAAGCGGAAGCCGCACGAGAAAAACGTGCGCGACTAATCAAAGCTGAAGCCGAACAAGAAGCTTCTAAACTACTCAGTGAAGCAGCTCAACAGATGATGGAAAATCCGGCTGCACTAGAATTGCGACGGTTGCAAATGTTGACTGAAATCGGTGCTGAAAATAACACTACTACCCTAGTAATGATTCCTTCTGATATTATCAGTCTCGCCAAAGAATGGTCTGTTGCCGCTCATAATACTAATGTTGCCGCTCTAGCTAGTCAACAAAATGCTGCTGCCAAAATCACCAGTGCAGCCGCTCCACAGGAGCATCTACTCGATGCCAGCGATCGAGCTAACCAACTAAATTTACCCGCACCAGTCGATTCACATCAACATCTACCTAATTCGAGAGAATAATATTAGCTCGAATTAGGTAAATTGGTGCGTTGCCCCAGATGGGAACGCACCCGACGATTTAACCCACAATCGTCTCGATCGCGGCAGTAGTTTGCATGTAATGTTCTACCAATGTAATCAGTGACATCGCTACAGATTCGCCATCCTCAGCATTTAATAGGACTATTGGGGGTTGCTGGATGCTGTCTTGATAGCCCAAGGCGAGGGCAATATCTTCGCTACTCCAAGCACCTTCACAGTCACAGTGAGTAATCCCAATTATCATCGGAATCTGCACCCGCCGATTCATGAAATTCATAATCCGCCGTGCATGATGAAACTCACTCGGTCGATGCGCCGCAATCAATAACACATAAGCATGAGCGCGTTCGATCAAAATCTCCCACATGAAGTCAAACCGGATCTGTCCTGGAGTTCCGTAAATGTGCAATGCCATCTCATCCCCAAATTGAAGCGTCCCAAAATCCATCGCCACAGTGGTATTTTGCTTCAGATTTGCCACATCATCAGTAGCCCGTCTGTCGGTATCCACGACTTCGATCTCACTCACCGAACGAATAAAGGTGGTTTTACCCGCGCCTACCGTTCCAGTGACAACTAGATTCATAATTTCCATGATTTGTCAACCCTTTTTCTTGAGAAATCCCATTAAATTAGTCAGGAACGAAGCAGATACTGGAACATTGGCATTCCCACCGCCAACACAGACAGGTGTCGGTGCAGCCATCAGTTTGTCGATCGATGGCTGTGGTGGCTCAACTGATACTTCCTGCACTAACCCGATCGAACTTAGCCGAAAGCCAATCTGTTGAACTTTTTCAATCTCTAACCCCAGTTGAGTGGCGATTTTAGCGATCGAAAGTTCGCCTAAAGCTAGGTTCCAGACTTTGAATTCTTGACTATCCAACCGCAGATTTGGCAGTTTTGAGGACAATCTCTGGAGCGCAAATTCAGGGGCGGCTAATTTGGCACTCAAACCGCCCCAATCCTTGAGCATTCGCAGTCCCAGTAATGCGACTTCTTGGGCAGTTAAACTCAATCCGGTCATTTCCCCATAAATTAATGATGCTTGCGGATCGAAGTTGAACCGTCCGTGATGGATTTCAAATAATTTGCACGTCGTTGCAGTTACTTGAGAGTTAAATAGTAATGTCAGTTGCTCCGTATTAACTAGATTCTGAGCTTTGAGATAGATCCCTAATGGTTGGCGCAGCAATCCCACCTGAGTTTCTAACCCCATCGTCTGCTCTGCTGAGAGCCACCGCCGTTGCTCCATAATTTTGAGCAAACTATGATGCTTTGCCCCATTCTCATTGGTGACAGACATAATCCGTCCAGCCTGAAATGAGATGTAATAAGTATCACTGAGCGATTTCATCAAGCCGCGCTCTGGTTCGATCGACAGTACGCCTGTTTTATTACCCTCTTGCACGAAATGAAAGATTTCGGCTAATGAATATTCTGATAAATAGCCAGCTAAGGACATTTATTTCTCCAACATAATATTTAATTTAGATATTGCTGCAAGCGCATTCTAGTTACTGAGCGCGATTTGCTTACTCCCACCCCAGCCCTCCCCTTATTAAGGGGAGGGCTGGGGTGGGGTAAAATCTCCGCAGTAACTCAAATAACTAGAGGTGAGGTGCTAGTTTAGTGCAGCTTTGATTTCAGTTACAGCCCGTTTGATGTCTAGCATCAAAAGTCCTTGCTTGGCGGACTGGTTGGCTAAAACGAGGAACACCGCATCATCGCCACAACCCATGAGGATACCGTAACCGTCAGCACCTTCAACCATGATTTTCTCGACGGTACCACGGGACAATTCCTTACCGATGCGCTCGCCGAGGGAGAGCATCGCCGCAGACATCGCCGAAGTCCGTTCTTCGTCCATCGTGCCAGGTAGACTAGAGGCTAGCGGTAAGCCATCGTGGGATACCAAGGCTGCACCTTGAACATCCGCAGTGCCCGATACAAAATTCTGTAAAATTCCACCGATTGTACTTGTGCCCATGATTTCCTCGAAATGATTAAGTTAGTTAGATTGAAAATTTAAGACCGATTTACTCAGTCAATATTAGCCAAGAGTGGTGAATTCAAACACGTCGTGAGTACCACCACGGAGGACGGATTCAGTATGAGTACCGCGTAATTTCTTACCAGTGATTTCGCTTAATGCGCCCCAAACTGCACCCATCGTGAAAGTACATTTGCGATCGGAACCTTGAGGTTCGCCAGCAGAACAGATAGTTTCCGAACAATAAACTCTAATTACATCGCCGTCTTGGACGATTTTATCGACAGCAGTCAGGTGGGTACCAGTAGCACCAACGGCAGCATTTAATTGAGTAGCAATCGCGTCAAAAGTGTGATTGGTATTGGATAAACCCAGCTCTTGAGCTAACTCTTTACCGCGTTTGCGTCCAGCAGAAATCAAGGCGATCGCTGTAGCTTTTTCACCCAGAGCTTCTTCCATGCCAGTGATTGCTGATTTGAAACAAACAATACTACTAAATTGACCTAAAGTTGGACGGCTAGAGAGTGAATTTGACATATTAATATTTCGGTTTGGTTAGGATGGTAATAGGCTAAAATTACTCGCTCTAAGCTAGGCTGCATGTGGTTTTGCAGATAAACAGCCCTAGCACGATTGGTAGATTGTCGATGACCTCTACAACAATAGTGTGCCCACTTAAAAACACTTACTAACAGTCAAATAAAAATTTAGTAGTTATCACATCTTTTGCTTCAGAAAACCCATTAATTTGCTTAGGAAAGAACTAGATACGGGCGCATGAATCGAATTTGACATCAGTAGATCGATCGATTGGTTAATTGGCGGTGGTGGTGAGATCGACATTTCCTGCGCTAGCCCAACTGCACACAGTCGAAAGCCGATCTGCTGCACTCGATCGATCTCTAGCCCCAATTGTCCAGCGATATTGGCGATCGAGATCGAGGCTAGAGCTAGATTCCAGACTTTTGACTCTTGAGTATCCAGCCGCAGATCTGGAGGTGTTGAGGATACTCTTTGGAGTGCAGACTCTGGAGCGGGTAATTTGGCAGTTAATCCACTCCAATCTTTGAGCATCCTCAAACCTCGCAAAGATACCTCTTGAGCGGTGAGACTAATCCCAGTCATTTCGGTATATGTGAGCGGGGCTTGAGGATCGAAGGTAAACCGTCCGTAATGGATTTCCCCAAACAGTTGACACACACTAGCCACCACTTGAGCATCAAACAGTAGCCTCAGTTGCGAACTATCGATCGCATTACAAGATTTGAGATAAGTCCCAAGTGGTTGTCCTAGCTTATGTGCATTGATTGATAGTCCCGTAACTTGCTCTGGGGATAGCCATTGGCGTTGTTGCATCATCCTGAGTAAGCCGCGATCCTCCAGTCCATGTCCATGACTCACAGACATAATTCGTCCGGTTTGGAAGGAGATGTAGTAGGCATTATCCATAGAGCGACTCAAGCACCGATCTGACTCGATCGATAATAAACCCGATCGATCGTCTGCTTGGACAAAGTTAAAGATTTCGGCTAATGAGTATTCCGATAAGTAACCCGTTAGGGACATGACGATTTAGCCAATATATTTGAGATCGAGCGTCGATCGATCGAGGAAAAACGATCGGCAGGATTGAAACTACCTCTGCACTATCATGCCCATTTAGAACACATTTGCTAACACCAGCAATAAATTAGGGTGGATGGTGGATGGTGAATGGGGAGTGTGTCCTCAAATCCCAGAGCACCATCGAGGTGATGCCACCGCGCAGAAATTCAGATTTCCTAATCCCGATTACTCAGTTAAAATAGAAATGTAAAGTTAGATCCCTTCAGGTATAGATGGAATTCCTATCACTAGAGACAATCCAGTCACTGGCAACTCAATACGGATATCTCGCTGTCTTTGTAGGCATTCTGTTAGAAAATTTAGGGATTCCATTACCTGGTGAAACCATCACGATCGTCGGTGGTTTTTTAGCGGGAAGTGGCGAACTAAATTATTGGCTCGTCCTCGGCTCTGCCGCGATGGGAGCTTTTATTGGCGGTATCGGCGGTTACTTTGTGGGTAAGTACGGCGGCTGGAAACTGATCCTCGCTGGTTCAAAAGTCTTCCGCATCCAAGAAGTCCAGTTAGAAGAGATCAAGACTAAATTTAGCGAAAATGCCGTTAAAGCCGTCTTCTTCGGTCGATTTATCCCCTTGATTCGGATCTTTTCTAGTCCGATGGCTGGTGTCGTAGAGATGCCATTTGGTAAATTTATTGGGGTTAATTTGGCTGGAGCGTTGACTTGGGCATCGGTGATGACGACGCTGGCTTTTTTCGTCGGTAAAGTAGTCTCGCTCGAACAGTTGCTAGAGTGGGTGAGTAAGTTTGCGATCTTGGCTCTATTTATCGCGATTGCCGCGATCGGTGTGCCAATTTGGTTGGAATCTCGCACGTTAAAATCAGGTGAAGGTGAATAACCATCACCTAAGGTAGCGGCAATTTACGAATTGTCCTACCTTGGGGCATAATACTTTTAGGGAATGGCTGCACCTGCTTTACATCGCACCTAAATATTTATGAACTGTTATCAATGTGGGGGAGTAGTCACAGCAAGCGATCGCTTTTGTGAAGAATGCGGGGTGAGTCTGATTACGCCCAATCCCCACGCGATCGATCATAGTTGTCAGAAATGCGGTGCGCCACCGAGCAAAATCGATGCCGAAAGATACTGCATAGAATGTGGATTTCGTCAAGTGGCGATCTCAAACGACCAGATTGAACTGCAACCCGCTCCCAATCTAGCTGGAGCCAGCGATCGCGGTCGCAGACACCATCAAAATGAAGACGCGATCGCCCTCAAATTTATCGAACCTGACACGTATATTATCGTCGTCGGCGATGGCGTATCTAGCTCCCAACAGCCCGAACTCGCCTCTCAAGCGGCGGTAACTGCTTGTATTGAAGCGATCGAAATTGCCATCCAACAAGGGATCGAACCAGCTACCGCCATCTGCCAAGGTGTTGACACTGCACTCATAGCTGTTGCCAAAATCCCGATCGATCCGACATCCGACATCGATCCATCATCTACCACGATCGTTACCGCCATCGTCCGCGATAATATTGCCACCATCGGCTGGTTGGGTGACAGTCGCGCCTACTGGCTCGGTGCAGAAAAATCGCTCCAACTGACTCAAGATGACTCCTGGATGCGCGATGCGATCGAATCAGGATTCACCCCCGCCGAAGCCGAAGCATCCCCCTACGCCCATGCGATCGTCCGCTGGCTCGGTGCAGACACCACCGACGATGGCAAACCCAATCTCACGACTTTTCCCATCCCTAGCGCGGGTTGTCTCCTGCTCTGTACCGATGGCTTGTGGAACTACGCCCCAGATCCCAATTTTCTCCACGATCTGATCCAACAAGCTCCCAACGACAGCAGATCGATCGCCCGTTACCTCACTCAGTATGCAAATCAGCAAGGCGGACAGGATAATATTACAGTAGCTATCCTCATCACTAGCGATCGGGAAATCATTGCATAACTCGTCGCCTTTGCGCCCAAGTATTCAGTAATTAGCAAAAGTAGAGATATAGCCATCCTAAACGATCGGCTATGTTGATGTAGGGTGTGTTAGGCATCAGCCGTAACGCACCAGGAGCGATACCCAAGGATCTGATTTAGGATTGCTATAGAAGAGAGTAAGTGTCTGAGCGTAACCCGAATTATGGTGCGTTACGCTTGCGCTAACACACCCTACAACTAATCCCTAATTCCTAAAACCTAAAGCCTAAAACCTAACACCTAATCCCTAACCCATGTTTAACGCCGAAGTCTTCCAAAATCCCTACTTACCCCAAGGTGCTACAGAAGTAAATGCCATCATGACTATTACCACTAGTGGTGAGGGAGTAACGATTACCGCACCTACCAATCTCCGCTTATTTGGGATTATTTGCGATATATCTGGCTCGATGGGTGGGGCTAAAATACTCGCAGCTAAAGATGCGATCGTCAAAATCATCGAGCTGCTCCCCACTGATGCTGCATTTTTTGTCGTTACTGGATCGAGTCGGGCAAAATTATTGGTACCGTTAGTAAATGCCGTACCTGAAAATAAACTCCGAGCAATCTCCCAGGTAAAAGAAATCAGTGCTAATGGGGGGACATTGATGTCAACTTGGCTGCATACCGCCTTGAGTGAATTTAACAAGATGCCCCAGGCAATTTGTCAAGCTTTATTGCTTACCGACGGACAAAACGATCTCAGCGACGAGCAAGACTTAATCACAGTTTTAGACGCATCTGAAGGTAAATTCCAGTGCGACTGTCGTGGGGTGGGTACGGATTGGCGGGTGTCAGAATTACAGAAAATTGCGGCAAGATTATTAGGGACAACTGATATTATCCCCTCACCCGATCGCATTGCCGAGGACTTCCAAGAAATCCTCACTAAAGCAATGGGAAAAACTGTCAGCGATGTTAGCCTGAGATTATGGACTCCAATGGGTGCAAAGGTGTTATTTTGCAAACAGGTAAGTCCCGAAATCGTCGATGTCACCAGTCGTGCGAAAGTCGTCAGTGAAAGAATTGTCGAATATCCTACAGGTGCTTGGGGGAGTAATGAATCCCGCGATTATCATTTCTGCATCCAAATTAACGCCGGAAACATTGGCGATGAAATGTTAGCAGGAAGAGCGAGTTTGATAACTCAAACTAACGGACAAGAAACCAAAATCACCGAAGCAAAAATCCTCGCCACTTGGACAGAAGATGAAGCCAGAACCGCGAAGATCGATCGACGTGTCGCTCACTATACCGGACAAGCCGAACTCGCACAATCGATCCAAGAAGGTTTGGAAGCCAGAGCGCAAGGCAATATCGATGTCGCCACCGTTAAACTAGGTAAAGCCGTCAAACTCGCTCACGACTCTGGCAACGAAGCCACCGCCAAACTCCTCCGCTCCGTCGTCGATGTCGAAGATGCCGCCGCAGGTACCGTCAGAATCAAGCGCACGGTAGCTAAAGAAGATGAAATGATGCTAGAGACTCGATCGACCAAAACCGCCAGAATCGGGAAGTAGGCGTTAGGCTTTAGGCTTTAGGCTTTAGGACGAAGACATTTAAAGCCCGCTCCTTAGAGTCTAACCCCTAATCTCTAACCCTACCTAAAGCCTAATCTCTAACCCTACCTAAAGCCTAATCTCTAACGCCTAAAGCCTAACTATGCAAACTTGTCCCAAAGGTCATAATTCAACAGAATCCGATTTTTGCTCTGAATGTGGGGCGAAAATTACGGGATTGGGCATCGTCGCACTCGGCTCAAATCCCACCAATAAATCTACACCTGCTGCTCAACTTTGCCCCGATTGCAGTACTCCCCATGAATCAGATAGTGGCAACTTCTGTGAGATTTGTGGTTATAACTTTCTCACTAGTGCCAAGGGTGGAGATCCTTTATCGAACTTCCCGCCGCCGATTAAATCACCAGCCAATATTGCAGCAACTGCCCCAACTCAGTCACCACCCGCTATTACTGCCACAAGTCTTACTGCTAATGCCGTCGAGTGGCAGGCGATCGTTTCGATCGATCCGAGTTTAGCCACGCCTGACAGCCCCACAGCACCCACACAAGCACCAATCGTCATTGCGCTACATCAGCCGACAAATCTGATGGGACGCACTAGTCAAGCTCGCGCGATCCATCCTGAGATTTCGCTAGATTTGGATGATGCTGTGTCTTCTCGTCACGCGATTCTCACCCTCGCTCCCGATGGCTCTCTCGTACTTAGGGATATTGGTTCGTCGAATGGCACGATGTTAAATGGCAAGGAAATCGCCGCGATGGCAGATATTGCGATCGCGTCTGGCGATGAAATTACGCTCGGACATTGGACAAGAATTAAGTTGATTAAATCAGTTGATAGTTGATAGTTGATAATTGACAGTTGATCTAGCAATCCTAAATGAGAAGCTATGTTGATGTAGGGTGTATTAGGCTTCAGCCGTAACGCACCAGTATCAATACCCAAGGATGTGATTTAGGACTGCTATAGTTGATAGTCTAAAGGTGCGATAGTTGCTGTAGGGCAGCGGCTAAATCTGCGGCTGTGAGATAACGATCGCGAGATCGACGTTGGGTGACTTTATCGATCAGAGCTTGCACTTGAGGTGTGACGATCGGAACAGAGACTAGGTTGAAACGGTAGCCATCGGGCTGTAGTTCGATAAAGTCGGCTGGATTGCGTCCGGTGAGGAGAAAAATTAAGGTAGGGCCGATCGCGTATAGATCTGATTGGGTGCAGGGTTGACCGTTATTTTGTTCTGGTGCCATGTAGTCAGGTGCGCCGATTTTTGTGCCGCCGAGGGTGCCGATTTCTTTGACTGCACCAAAGTCGAGGAGGAAGATCCGTTTATCGATCGTGCGGACGAGGATATTGGCTGGTTTGATATCGCGATGAATTAGTGGTGGTTGTTGCTGATGAATATAGCCTAAAATCTCGCATAATTGCATCATCCAGTCGATCGCCTGGGCTAACGTTACTTGCCCCCGCTCCATCACGTACAGATCCAAATCCTGTCCGTGGATGAGTTCCATCGCCAGATATTTGCGCCCAGATGCGACGAAAAAATCATAATATTCGGGAATACCAGGGTGGTGAAGACTTTGAAGGATTTTGGCTTCGCGTTCAAATAATTCCTGTGCTTTAGGAATTGCTGCCATGTCTGCATTCATCTCTTTGAGTACCAGTAATTTAGCTGTATCCCAAGCGAGGTAAGTTGTACCCATTCCTCCTTGTCCTAAGGTTTTGAGGATCTGGTATTGATGAATCTGACGCTGGCTCGTAATTGGCTGTCCGCAGTGGACACAAAAGAGTGTATTGGGTGGATTATCTAGGTGTTCGCATAGCACTACGGGTGGTACTGGTGCGACATCTAGTTCTATAGTTAATAACGCACCTGCTTTGGATAATTGAATCCGATCGCCATTAGTTAATAACACGCGATCGATCGAGAGATCGTTGACAAAAGTACCATTGGCACCATGATTGCTGATTTCCCAGTAGCCACCACCTTGACGCAAGCTAGTATAGCCGATCGTGGCATGAAGCCGCGAAATTGATGGTCGATCGATGACGACTTGATGTTCTGGAGATCGACCAATTTGAATCGGTGCTGGTGGGGTAAATTGCCACTGCTGGGAGATTTGACTCCGATGCTCATCCCACAACGAAATTTGAATATTTTTCATGCAGCCAGCGACAATTTACTATCCACTAATTAGTAATCGAACTTGGTGTCAATAGCAACCGCCAATCAGCCACGTAGGAACGAGCATTACTATAAATAGAACTGCGCCTACCGATGGTCGAGGCTAAATCGATCGCGGTAGAAATTTTGCCCCGACGATAGATACTAATAGCACGTTCGAGAGTGTGTCGATCGGCAATTTCTTGTAGTTCTAATTGCCAGTATCGCACCTCGGCTTGAGTGTGTGCGTAGAGTGCTCTCCCAGGTGCGATCTGATTGGCGATCGCAATGGCTTGAGCGAGATGACCTTTACTCGCTACCGCGACGGCATTAGCGAGGATCGGTCGATCTTCGAGCGTCTGAATTTTGGCATTCCACTCAGCTACAGAAGTGGTAATTTCTTCACCCAGCGGTCGATCGATCGCGATCTTCCCTGCCAGACGTACAGCGGCTGTGAGATTGGCTAATGACTCACCCGTGCTAACTATTTGTCTAGCTTTGGCGAGGATGACGCGATTATCGATGGTTTCGATCTGCCGACTCCAGGTCGAAATCTCTCCCTGAATTGTTCGTCCGACATCACTTTGAGCGGGGACTTGTTTGGCAGTTTCGATCGCTAGAGCCAAAGTCGCTGGCTGCTGGAAGCTAGCGATGCTTTTTGCCCACTGGAGTTGGGTTTGCTGTTTGAGCATCCCTTGCCAGTTGGATTGTTTCGCCCGCGCCAAGGTATAAATCGAGCTAGTTTTGGGGATTTTCTTGACCTGAGCGACAGCATCCATCAGTGCCAGCATGTGCTGTTTATCCGCCCATACGTGAGCTTGATTGAGTTTGACCCAATCTTGTGCTTCTGGGTAAACCGACACGTCCTGAGGCACTTTTTGGACGATCGCGATCGCCTCATTAAACTTCCGAGTTTTGTATAGCTCGACGCTCAACTGAACTAGATGTTTACTCCATTTACTCCGCAGAGTTTGCCCTTGTTGATAAACATAAGTTGTTGGGTTGATTTGGTTTGCCAGTTTCATCGCCTTAAAGATCGGTTCTGACTGTTTGGGTAAAGGTGCTTCGACTACTTTAGCTTTTTTCCTTACTGTGACGGCTAATTCCAGCCGCTTGGCACGTTCGGCATCACCATCACTCTCTTTGTCTTCTAGTGCGTCTTTTGCCTCTTGGAGCTTGTCCCATCCATCTCGCTCTTGGGCGAGCTTGGATGCCATTTTTTCATACTTGTAGGTAGTCCAGTAGGTGCCCCGCATCCGCTGTACTGATTGGAGGATGCCAAATGCTTGATTCCATTCACCGCTTTTCATCGATCGCTCAAATTTGGCATCAATGCTGGCACTAGCTTGACCTTGACTCGACCATTTGGCGATCGTTGCTTGGGTGCGATCGTAGACAGGGCTACTAACTGGAACAATCTTCAGCGTCGCGATCGCCCGATCGATATTACCTTCATCCACTTGCTTGCGGCCAATTCTCATCAAATCCTCCGACCAGGATTTGAGCAATCGTTGTGCTTCCCCATAGAGCGGGTGACGCTCCGTCCACCCTTGGACTAGTTCGACGGCACTTCGCAGCTTTGGTACTTCTTTAGTGTCAGCCCCAACTTGAGCACAGTAGAGCCGTTCGCTGTCTGTTGAAATGGGGACAATCCCCTGACAACTAGGTGTTGGTGGCACCGCAATCAATAACAAATAACTAGTAATCCCCGTCCCCCCGACCATTGTCGCTAGAACAGCCCAAAATGCCGACCAAGGATTGACATTTACTCTAGGTAAATTGAGCTTGCTAATTGGCGCGATCGCATCGCTAAAGAAACTATCCAGATTAGTATTAGTACTACTGCTGCTCACTTCTGGCTGCCGATCGCCTTCCCCATAGACGATAATATTGTTGTTGGTTTCGTGTTGACTTGGAGGCTCTGGTAGAGCGACATCACCTTCGCTCTGGTGCGGACTTTTAGATGATTTTTGCTGCTGAATTTTTTTCCATACGGCGGTCAACTGATTACCGATCGCTTGTCGTTTCCTGTTTTCCATTCACACCTCTTCCCAGAAATCTAAGTTATTAAATGTATTGTGATATGTATTTTCTAGTTTAAGACTAGCCTATTACTCTCCTAAGATGGATAATAATTACGTTGGCGTAGCTTTCGAGCCTAAACATCGCCGATCCACTTAGGATTAAGGTATCAAAAATTACATTTTTTTAGAGTTCGACATTATTACAACTGATATCGAGATTTACCAGTCAGGATTGGCTCCTAAACCACTGATTTAATCCGATCTGAGTTTAACTTTGGATATTTCTTTGAGTATTTTAACACTTACAATAGTATTTTTAGTTACGTTAAATAATAGCGAACTATTTGCCAATTTTATCCAATTTTTAGAATATGACGACTGTAAGTGTTGACAATCGAGCACTCCTAAACTTAGATCTATCGCCGATCGCCGCTCCGATCGAACAATGGTTGCTCACCAATCCCAAAACATTCGATCTAGAGTTACAAATAGCGATCGACTATCCCCAAGAGCCAGAAGATCCGCGAGAAATGTCAGAAATTCCCGAAGTCCGACTGTGGTTTATGCGCTTGGATGCCCGTCACCCTTATATACCCCTGATTCTCAATTGGCAAGCGGGAGAACTCGCTAAATATGTCGCCATGTTCGTTCCCCACCAATTCAGCCGCAAGGACGGAATTCAGTATAACCCCGAAGCCTTGGAAATCTGGGTGATGCACCGGATTTTTCTGCTGACAGATTGGTTGAATTCTCAGCAGGTAGAAGATCGATCCAGGCTCAAGTTTATGACGCAAATGCTCGGTTACGAGTTAGACGATGGATTGTTTGAATTATTAGAAGCCAAAAAACCTTAAACAGCTTGCACTGAGCGTAGTCGAAGTGTTGACAGCGATTCGCCATTTACTGTTGTACCGAACACCTAACACCTAAAGCCTAAAGCCTAATATGAAAGCACAAGTATTCCGTGGAGTCGATCGACTCAGCTATGAAGATGTCCCAGTCCCCGAACTAGCCGCAGACGAAGTACTAGTACAGGTAAAAGTAGTCGGATTGTGTCAATCAGACATCAAAAAAATCCTGTATCCACTGTACGAACCGCCCCGAATATTCGGACATGAAACCGCTGGTGTAATTAGTCAGGTAGGTACTGATGTAAAAGATTGGCAAGCGGGACAAAGAGTGGTAGTGATGCACCATATTCCCTGTATGCACTGCAAATACTGTCTGCATGAAAATTTTTCCATGTGTGATGTCTACAAAAATGTCACCACAACGGCGGGATTTACGCCCAGTGGCGGCGGCTTTGCTGAATATGTCAAGGTTCCAGGACATATCGTCCGCAATGGCGGCTTGATCCCGATTCCCGATCGCGTTACCGACGAACAAGCTAGTTTTGTCGAGCCGACAAATTGCTGTCTCAAAGCTGTTAAAAAAGCCAATATTCAAGCCGGAGATACAGTATTAATTACCGGAGCTGGCCCGATCGGGTTAATGTTTATTATGCTCGTCCAGCATTTTGGAGCTAGAGCCATCTCTACCGACTTAATTCCCTCCCGTGTCGAAAAAGCTCTCTCTGTAGGGGCTGAAGCCGCCTTCAACGCCCGCGATCCCGATCTCACTGCCAAAATCCAAGCCCTAACTGGTGGGATGGGTGTAGATACATCGATCCTCGCCGTACCTAGCGACAAAGCCTTTTTTCAAGCCCTAGACTGTACCCGTAAAGGTGGGAAAATCTTATTTTTTGCCGAGTTCCCCGATGAGTTGGAAATCCCCATTAATCCCAATGTATTGTATCGACGAGAAATCGATCTGATGGGTAGTTATAGTTCTTCATTCAAGGTTCAGGCTTTATCTGCGGATCTAGTTTTTAATCACAAGATTGATGTCGATGCCTTGATTAGCGATCGCTATCATCTCAAAGATCTCGCTAAAGCGGTAGCTCAAGCAACCAAACCAACAGCAGAAACCTATAAAATCTTGTTGTACAACGATTAGGCTTACTATTAAGTAACTTATTAAGCGATCGTAAATGAGAAGTGAGGTTTATGTAGGGTGTGTTAGGCGCAAGCCGTAACACACCAGTATTCACTTATGGATTGGTGCGTTACGCTTCGCTAACACACCCTACAATTCACTTATGATCTGGTGCGTTACGCTTCGCTAACACACCCTACAATTTGATTATCACTGTGGGGCATTTCGGTAAGTTAGTGCCATCGCAATTATACTTGCCAAAGTATAATTGCGCCTGTTTATCGCCAACGATACCTGTCATCAAGACATATTCACCTTGCTGGGGAAATAGAACGATCTGATATATTGTTAAGGTTGCTTTGGTTTGTCAATTGCGACCGTCAGCCACAATTTTCCAGCCAGTTAAGTTATCGATCTCGATTTTATCTATTTTTTTGCGTTTCGTAACCTTCGATCGATAGGAAGAAAAATAACATTATCTCGAACGGCATCTGGAGCAATAA
>ENA-OFDP01000268-OFDP01000268.1-metagenomes-genome-assembly--contig:-NODE-268-length-24533-cov-2.408612_pt1 | contig 24533 bp, 22 predicted proteins | sample MGYA00153389_OFDP01 | MGnify analysis MGYA00153389 | reverse complement strand
AAAAGCCGGGCGGCGCGACTGAACCGCCTAAACAAACGAATTGACGTCTCTGCCGCACAGTTCTTTGCTGGTCCCTTTAAATTGATGCTCCCGCAATACATGTGGGGGCATTTTTTTCTTGCGATCCGTCAATGGATATGCCATTGACCTACAAATTTACGCTGCAAGCTCCTTGACGATGCCCGTAATTTCCACTTTGAATTCGCTACGCGCCGGTATTGGCTTGCGACCGACCCACTATCAAGCAATTCTTGAAGAAAAGCCTGCGGTATCGTTTCTCGAAGTACATAGTGAGAATTTTTTCGGCGATGGCGGGCAACCACTGAAATATCTGGCGCGCTTTCGCGAGGATTACCTTGTCAGCACACACGGCGTCGGCCTTTCGCTGGGCTCGTCCGACCCACTCTCGATCGATCACCTCAAAAAATTAAAACGGCTGGTCGATACCATTGAGCCTGCGCTGATTTCGGAACATCTATGCTGGGTAGGGGTGAATGGACGTTTTCTGAATGATTTGCTGCCCCTGCCTTACACACCGGAATCGCTCGCTCACGTGGTGCAGCGTATAAGCGAAGTACAGGATTTTCTCAATCGCCCGATCCTTATCGAGAACGTTTCAAGCTATCTCGAATTTATTGATTCAACGATTCCCGAATGGGAATTCGTCCGTGAAGTCGCCGCTCGTGCGGGCTGCCGGATACTGCTGGACGTGAATAATATCCATGTGAATTCTGTTAACCACAATTTCGATGCGCTCAAGTATCTGGACGCCATCGCACCGGGCAGTGTGGGCGAAATTCATCTGGCCGGGTTTCAGGATACGGGAGAAGTCCTGATCGACACCCATGGTGCGACGGTGAGCGATGAAGTGTGGCGTTTGTATGAATATGCCATTCAGCGTTTTGGCCTTGTTCCAACCTTGATTGAATGGGATACCGACATTCCAGCGTTACCGGTTTTGCTCGGCGAAGCAGAAAAAGCCAACCGGGTTCTTGCAGTACATTCGCAGCGAGCTAAAAATGCTGCATGAAACCCAAACAGAATTTGCTGCGGCGTTGATTTATGGTGATACAGACGCCGCTTCAAAAATCCGCGGAGGCAAGTTGACAGCCACGCGTCGGTTGGAGATCTACCGGCACAACGTCATATCGAATCTGCGCGGCGTATTGAAAGATATTTACCCAGTCATATTTGCGATAGTGGGCGACACATTCTTTTTGCACGCTGCGGATCAATTCATTCGTTCCCACCCGTCACATTCTGGCGACCTGAATCAATTCGGCAGTGGTTGGCCTGCGTTTCTTGCCACCTATCCACACGCAGCGGAGTTGCCGTACTTGCGCGACGTAGCGACCTTGGAGTGGGCGTGGCACGAAGCATTCCACGCGAGTGATGCGCCGCCATTCGATCTTGGCCGATTGGCTGCATTTCCGCCTGAAGTGCACGGCGAACTTCGTTTTGTCCTGCATCCGGCGGTGCGCTTGTTGCAATTCAACTTTCCGATTCTGGCAATCTGGGAAGTGAATCAAAAGACGTATTCTGGTGAGATGGGGGTGGATTGGGATGCGCCCGCGGAATCACTGATGCTTTGCCGCGATGTCACCGATGGTGTGAGTGTATTGATTAGACGTATCAGCAAATCTGCCCACGCGTTTCTGTACGCATTGCAGACACAAGCGACCTTGGAGGGTGCTGCTGCCGTTGCACTAGAACTCGATGCTCTATTTGACTTGCAAGGTTTGCTACTTGAATCCCTGCAGTCTGGTGCCATCATCGATGTCAATGTGCCAAATTGAACTCCATCGTGTCTGGCGGGCACTGGATAGATCACTGGATTTGAGCCCCAAGCCCGGCACAGCTACCGCCTCAAAGCCTGCATTTGCCAGCTGCTGGCGTGCGTATACGGTGTGCTAGCATCGAAGGATGCCTTTACGGAAAGCCCTTACATGAAACACGCACCCAGCAAACCCGCTAGCCAGCGCCGGTGGATTTTCGCGACAGCAATTTTTCTGCTTCTGGCAGGCAATGCCGTTGCGCAGACAAAAGCCAAGCCCGCGACAAAGATTGATGCTTCTGCCGCACTCAATGCTGCTGCCCGTCAGCCCATGCTCGCTGAGCGCATCAGCAAGTCGTTCTCACTGGTTGGGCGAAAGGTGCTGGAATTCCGTTCGCGCCGCCAACTCGAGGATTCTGTAAAGGAGTTCGATGCGGGGTTGAAAACATTGCAAGCTGGCTCGCCGACCCCAGAGATTCGCGACAACTATCAGTTGCTGGAACAGTTGTTTGAGGAGTTCAAGGAACTCATCGCAAAGCTTGCCATCCTCGAAAATGCAAAGTTGCTTGCGAAACAAAACGGAGAGCTGGTCTGGATCGCCACCGAGGGCGCGCAATGGTTCCAGCAGCATTCCAAATCAGTGAGAAGCGATTTGATTGGCACAGCAGGGGAAATGCGCACGCTCACGCAACGCATCGCGAAGCTCTATTTGTTCCGGAGTTGGGGGCTTCGTTCAGAAGTAATCTCCAACGATCTGAAAAAAGCCGAAACCGACTATCGCGCGGATATGGCGCGTTTGATGAAAGCGCCGCAAAACACCGATCAAATCAAAAGCGAACTTGCGCTGGCTGAAACGCAGTGGGTATTTTTGAAGCAGGCGATCGAACGGCTGGACGCAAACAAGACATCCGCCACAGAGCTGGAGCATGTGTCGAAGGCTTGCGACAATATTCTGGAAGTAATGGAGCGGGCGACATGATTGCCCGAGGTCGTGAAGGCTTAGGTTGCGCTCAGCTCGCATGTGCCAGACGGGCGGCGCCGCGCGGGCAATGATTTAGCGTGGCGCTTTGCGGGCTTACGCCATAATTGCCGAAGCCTGCAGGCCGAAAAGGTCTGGAAAAGCTCGCCAACGCTGGAGTTGAATTCGCGGCGAAGCGGGATGGTCGAATCGTGGCGTGTTGTAATCTGCGTTTCTTGCTGGCATCGACGTTTTCCGCATTGGAAAAGACGACAGTCATTTTAAACAAATGAAGAAATCTGCTTTTTGTCCCAAGGGGAAAAATGCAGATTTCCTCATTTTTCTCCTTGAGAGCGCAGATTCGATTTGACTGCGTGATCGACGCCCCGGATTTCGTTTGGATTTCCAGCTCAAATCCGCCACTAGGCAATGGGACACGAATTTTCTTCAGAATTCGAGTTACGTCAACTTTCCATGGCACTGCTTGAATTTCTTGCCAGACCCGCACCAGCAAGGCTCGTTTCGACCGACTTTGATGTCGTTGCGTACATACGGCTGCGCTGCCTGTTGCTCGCCCGCCTTGTCGTTGTCTGCAAGAGCCTCGTCGTAATCTGCATGGTGATACTGGACGTTTTGCGCTGCTTTGGTGGCCGCCTCTTCCGCCGCTTTTTCGGCTGCCGCAACGTCGTCCGTTGAGCGCACTTGCACTTGAATGAGCAGCTGAGTCACTTCGCGCTTGATGCCGTCGAGCATGTTACTGAATAGTTCAAAGGCTTCGCGTTTGTATTCCTGCTTTGGTTGCTTTTGTGCATAGCCACGAAGGTGGATACCCTGCCGCAAATAATCTAACGAAGCCAGATGTTCGCGCCAATGTGAATCAATCGATTGCAACATGACCGAGCGTTCGTATTGGTGAAGCAGCGTGGGATCGACATCTTTGAATTTGGCACTGTAATCTTCGTTAGCCTGCGCAATGATGCGGGCAGCAATTTTTTCGCCATCGATTTCTGTTTCAGTTTTCATCCATTCATCAATTGGCACCTGAATGTTGAAATCAGCCGCAAGCGTTGTCGTGAGCGTCGGCACATCCCATTGCTCTTCGACCGTTTCAGGCGGCACAAACTGGTTAACAACACCCTCGAGTACGCCGCCGCGCATACCGACGATGGTTTCGGAGATGTCGTCGGCATCCAGCAACTCGTTGCGTTGCTGATAGATCACTTTGCGCTGGTCGTTGGCTACATCGTCGTATTCAAGCAATTGCTTGCGCATGTCAAAGTTGCGCGCTTCCACTTTGCGTTGGGCGTTTTCGATAGAGCGCGAAACCATACCAGCCTCAATTGCTTCACCCTCCGGAATTTTTAGACGCGCCATGATTGCTTTTAGCTTATCGCCGGCGAATATTTTAAGCAGTGGGTCTTCAAACGAAAGGAAGAACCGCGAAGAGCCTGGATCGCCTTGGCGACCGGCGCGGCCACGCAGCTGGTTGTCAATACGCCGCGATTCATGGCGCTCCGAACCAACGATATGCAGACCGCCCGCGGCGACAACGGTGTTATGCAGTACATCCCAGTTGGCTTTCACTTCACTGATGCGGAGTTCCCGTTGCGCTTCTGAAAGTGACGCGTCGGCATGGATTGCCCGTACATCGCGATCCGGATTGCCGCCCAATACGATATCGGTTCCGCGCCCTGCCATATTTGTGGCGATGGTAATTTGTTTGGGTTTGCCCGCCTGAGCCACGATATCGGCCTCGCGCGCGTGCTGTTTCGCATTTAATACTTCGTGCGGAAGTTTTTCTTTCGTCAGCAGCTCTGAGAGCAATTCCGAATTCTCAATCGACGTCGTGCCAAGCAGCACCGGTTGCCCGCGCTCATAGCATTGCTGCACGTCGACAACGATGGCATTGTGCTTTTCCTTCGCACTGATATAGACCAGATCGTTGGTATCTTTGCGCGTCATCGGCTTATTGGTCGGAATGATCACCGTTTCCAGGTTGTAAATACTCTGGAACTCGAACGCCTCGGTGTCAGCCGTACCGGTCATGCCGGAAAGTCGGCTGTAAAGTCGGAAATAGTTCTGGAAGGTAATTGAGGCCAGCGTTTGTGATTCATGCTGGATTTTCACGCCTTCCTTCGCTTCAACTGCCTGATGCAGGCCTTCTGACCAACGCCGGCCGGCCATCATTCTGCCGGTGAATTCATCGACGATAACCACTTCGCCATCCTGCACGACGTATTGCTGATCGCGATGGTAAAGCGAATGTGCACGCACGGCCGCATACAAATGATGCATCAGCATAATATTGGACGGGTCGTAGAGCGACGCACCTTCCGGCATCAGCCCGTTCTTTACCATCAGAGATTCGGCATTTTCGTGGCCGGTCTCGGATAGCAATACCGTGTGCTGCTTCAAGTCGACCAGATAGTCGCCTTCCGCATCTTCAGCCGCCTGCGCCTTCAAGTGTGGGACCAACGCGTTGATCTTTACGTACATCGCGGCGGAGTCTTCAGCCTGCCCGGAAATGATGAGCGGCGTACGCGCCTCGTCGATCAGGATCGAATCTACCTCATCGACAATACCGAAATTGAGCCCGCGCATCACACGCTCGCTCTTGTTGGTCACCATGTTGTCACGCAGGTAATCGAACCCGAACTCGTTGTTAGTGCCATAGGTAATGTCGGCCTTAAAGGCGACTTGTTTCGCGTCGTGCGGCATCTGCGAAAGATTGCATCCGACCGTAAGACCCAGAAAATTATGCAGCCTGCCCATCCACTCAGAGTCGCGTTGCGCAAGGTAGTCGTTCACCGTAACGACATGCACACCTCTGCCGCTGAGCGCATTCAAGTACGACGGCAGCGTCGCCGCCAACGTCTTGCCTTCGCCTGTTCGCATTTCGGCAATCTTGCCGTCATTCAAGACCATGCCACCGATCAACTGCACATCAAAGTGGCGCATGCCAAGTGCGCGTTTGCCACCCTCGCGCACCACCGCAAAGGCTTCCGGTAATAACTGTTCCAGCGTCTCGCCTTTTTTACATCGGTCTTTGAATTCATCGGTCTTGGCTTTTAGTTCAGCGTCTGTCAATGCCACCATTGCAGGTTCGAGCGCATTAATTAGGACGACGGTCTTGCGATATTGCTTGAGCAAACGCTCATTGCGGCTGCCAAAAATGGATTTTAGAAAAGTATCGAACATGTGAGGCTTTCTTGTTTTCGCTGCACGTCGGCAGGGTTGGGGTCATGCACAATTAGGGGGGCTTCGAGGCGCATCCTGCAGCACGACGCTGCTCTGCAAGATGGGGGCGCGCAACGTGGATCACAACCGGCCCTGATGAGGGCGGATTGCGATGCGCATGGCAGGATAACTACGGGGCGCGAGCGGACTTGGTCGCAACCGCTGGTTCCTGCGCCTTAACGAAGGAAAGAAAGCGGTTGGGGTTCAGTGGAACGCTATGTTCGCGAACTTCGAAATGAAGATGGGGGCCGGTCGCGCGGCCAGACTGGCCAAGTGCACCGATATGTTGGCCTTTAAGTACAACGTCTCCGACCTTGACGATCATTTTCGACAAGTGCGCGTAGCGGGTGGTCAGTCCGTTATCGTGATCGATATCGATCATCTTGCCGTATTCAGGATGAATCTCAGCCGCCGCAACCACGCCGCCGGCAGCGGCTAGAATTTCCGAGCCGGACGCCGCAATAAAATCCACGCCCGTGTGAAACGCCTGGCGTCCGTTGAACGGGTCGATGCGATAGCCAAAGTTTGATGAGTGATAGCCTGTTTCGACTGGCAGGGTAGTGGGGATTGCCTTGGCTGCCAAGCGGCCTGCCATCAAGACCGAATCAAGCCCGCCAAGCTTGTCGCTGCGGTCATCCAGGGAGCGTGATATATCCTTAATCTTGGACTCAAAGTCCTCGAATGAAATTTCTTCGGACAGCGCAATCGATGGCGTTGGACCGCCGCGGCCAGGTGTCTCGGAGAACCGGAACTCGTCAGCTTTGATACCAGCCGCCTTTCCCAGGCGTTCGCCAAATGCATCCAGACGCATCAAACGCGCCTGCAATTCGCCCAGTTTGACTGCGAGCGAATTCAACTGCTCACGCATCTCTTTTTCGGCAGCTTGTGTTTTTTGCTGCGTAAGCGTGGAGATAAGGCTCTGGATAAACGGGTTCTGGATATCGACCGCGTATTTCATGGTCACCCAGTAGGTACCAAGGGCGAACATGAAGCCGGCGCTGATAAAGCCGCACACTGCCATGATAATCTGCGACTGCGAGATCGTAACAATACGGCTTTTGGCCAGACTGTCCGATACGAGAATTATATTCATCCGATACTCCTGCCTAACCTGTGATGCCCGCCATGGCGCTCAAGACACCGACCCACTCAAAACCAATCTCTGGTTCCAAGCCAATCCGTGCCCTGTTGCGCGAAAACGAGACGCTCCTGCCGTTTCATCAGCGGCTGCGCCAGATTTCCGGGCTTCAAAAAACTTTTGTCGAAGCTTTACCGCCCGGCCTGAGTGAATCATGCCGTATTGCGACGGTGGAGGGATCGACGATTATTGTTGCGACGGCGAATGGGGCTGTGGCGGCAAAACTGAAGCAAATATTGCCGCGACTGCTAGAGCGATTCCGTGAATTTATTAGTGAAAATAAAAAGCAATATCAAGAGGTTACCGGAATTTCTGTAATCGTGCAACCCGAGTTTTTCGTCGCTGAAAAACTTGTCAAGTTGCGTTCCCCGCGGGCGCCCATGCCGACCGAAAAACTCGCGGAACTGGCTGAATCCTTGGGAGATTCTCCGCTCAAGACGACACTTGAAGCACTCGCAAAAAAACGTCAGCGTGTACTCACCAACAAACAAACCTTTGAAAAAAACTCAAAGCAGCAGCAATCTTTCGACGAGATAGATCACGGCGACCGCAGCGGCAAGCAACAATGAAACCTTGATTATGTTCTTGGTAAGCTTTAGCAAGCGCGGATTCCTGGTGAATAAATAGCCAAGAAATGTCGCCGAAATTGCAAGCACGGCAACCGTAAGCAGCAGTCGTAAGCCGATCAGCATACTTTAAGGACAGGATCTGTCAGACCGCGGCGAGAGACATATTGCCGAATGCAGCTGGCAATTGATCGCGTTTGTCGAAAGTCACGAATTCATACGAGGTCTCATCCCCCAGCAGCATTCGCACCAGCTGATTGTTCATGGCGTGACCAGACTTCACGCCGTGGAAGGCGCCGATCAGCGGATGCCCGAGCATATATAAGTCACCGACCGCATCGAGTGCCTTGTGCTTGACGAATTCGTCGTCAAATCGCAGTCCCTCACTATTGAGTACCCGAAAATCGTCAATGACGATGGCATTGTCCAGCGACCCACCGCGGCCTAAGCCCATTTCACGGAGCATTTCCACTTCGTGGGTAAATCCAAAAGTCCGTGCCCGCGCGACCTCTTTGGCAAACGAAACATCGGCAAAATCAATTTCTACGTCGGAAGCCGCTTTTTTGAACACTGGATGATCAAACTCGATGGTGAACTTGAGTTTGAAACCGTTGAAAGGCGTGAGCGACACATAGCGATCTTTTTCTTTCAGCTCAAGCTGTTTTTTCACGCGGATGAAGCGTTTCGCCTTGCCCTGCTCTTCGATACCGGCGGATTGCAGTAGAAAGACGAATGGTCCGGCACTGCCGTCCATGATCGGCACTTCTTCGGCCGAAAGATCGACGAACGCGTTGTCGATTCCCAAGCCCGCGAACGCCGACATCAAATGCTCTACCGTGGCGACTTTCGCGCCCGACTGCGAATTCTCGATACGCGTGGACATTCGCGTGTCATTCACGTTGAGGGCGTGCGCGCGCACCATCGGGCTGCCCGGCAAATCGGTGCGGCAAAACACAATGCCCGTATCAGGCGCAGCAGGGCGCATCAGCATCTCTACGCGATGACCGAGGTGCACGCCCACGCCGGTAGCGCGGACTTTGTTCTTGAGAGTACGCTGCTTGATCATGAGGGAAAATGGATGATGGATGCGTTGCTACATTGCTGCCAGTTTAGCATTTGCAAGTGCGGACGGTACTCAGCAGTAAGCGCGCAGACCCGCGCGCGCTAACCTTTCCCAGGCTTTTTTGCCTTTGATGGCGGCGTAAATTTCTTGTCGTCTTCGACCGACTTTTGATCACCAATAATGCGCTTTGCAGGGCAGACCGTGAAGATCGGGCACTTCTTGCAGCCAACGGCGATGGCAACCGGGCAGATAACCATGGGGTATTCCTTCGAGATGATGACGGTCAATTGATGATATGGACAATCAACGTGGCTCCCTTGGCAAAACTGCGCTGCTAAAAAGCCCGGAATTTGTGGTCATGCGCATCAAGCTCCGCCTTCAATTCACGATAGTCGGGACACATGCGCTCGACTTCCTGCCAGAACGCTGAAGAGTGATTCATGTGCCGCAAATGCGCAAGCTCGTGGCAGACCACATAGTCAATCAACGCTCGCCGCGCTTTGATCAGGCGCCAAGAAAATCGCAGCTCGCGACGTGAGTTGCAGCTACCCCATCGACCAGTCGCACTCGAAAGGAATACGTGCGGCGGTACCAAACCATGCAGCTTGGCGAAAAAGAACGCGCGCTGCGCAAAATGCGGTAGCGCCTGCTTTTTGCACCAATCGACGACCGCTTTTTCGATCAGCGCACCCTCAGCAGACCGACCGCGGACAAACAAATGCCCCATCAGTGGCTCAACGTACGGCTTTCTCCTCGTCGAATCAGCTGCGAAATCGAGCATCAACGTCAAAACATCGCCCATGAAAAATAATGTCGATCCCGTCTGCCACGCTTGCGGAACAATGCGACGATGTGACCATTCATCAAGTTTCTTCAGCACCCAGGCAGCGTTCTTGCCGATCATTTCTTCCACGGCGGACATCGGCGCGGATAGCGATACGGCAACCGTCATGCCCGTGCCATCGACCTTCAACCCAACGCCGCGTCTTCCGCGGCGCCTCACCAGCTTGTAATCGACGCGGTGACCTTGCAGCGCGATGCTGCGCTCGGATTCCTCAAGGGTTATGGCTGTTGGCGCCGGTTTTTTCAACGTGAAAAACATGCCGCTTTCAATTTGCAGGTGCCAACTTCAACATTTCGCCCTCAATCCAGCTCTCGACATCGGCGATCACTTCCGACGGTTCGCGTCCCGAGGTAATAATCGGCGGGCCAATACTCACGGTAATCTTGCCCGGATATTTCATAAAGGCATTGCGCCGCCAGCATTCTCCCGCGTTGTGCGCGATGGGCAATATGGGTGTGCCCGTTTTCGCCGCCAGCCAAGCCCCGCCGATCCCATAGCGGCCACGTTCTCCCGGCGCAATCCGCGTGCCCTCTGGAAAGATGGAGACCCAAAGGCCACGACTGATGCGTTCGCGCCCTTGCTCTTCAATTTGCTCAATGGCACGTTTGCCGCTTTTACGGTCAATCGCAATCGATTGCAAGGCATACAGCACCCAACCGATCACCGGCACCCACACCATTTCACGCTTGATAATCCAGACTGCACGCGGTAGCAGTGTGAGGATAAAAACCGTCTCCCACGCCGATTGGTGCTTGGCCATCGATACGCAGGGATACGCAGGCATGTTCTCGCGGCCTTTCACCCAATAGTCGATCCCGCAAATCACTTTCGCGAGCCAGATCACAGCTTTTCCCCAGCCTTTAGCAAGGTCATAACCGCTGTTGAAATGGATAAAAATGAGCGGCACAACAAAAATACCGTAGGCGATGGTCGCCAATATGGCCGCCAGGAAAAAAAGCGAAGACCGGACAAATATCATATTGCGCTCACCAGGCCAACGCGCGCGTCGAGTTTGTAACAAGGAAATTCACAGCATCGGCCAGATCGGTAAAGGATTTGGTACCGCGCGGTAATCCACCCGTCTCCTTGGTTTTCTTTCCTTTGCCGGTCATCACCAGAATGGGCGCACAACCGACTTTTGCAGCGGCTTCAAGATCGCGCAGTGAGTCGCCAATCGCGGGTACGCCGTTGAGGCTCACATGAAACCGCGCGGCGATATCTTCGAACATCCCCGTATCGGGCTTACGGCAGTGGCAATGTTGCTCTGCTGTGCAAGGGCAAAAAAAGATCGCGTCAATGCGACCGCCCTGACGAAATACCAGCTCCATCATCTTGTCGTTGATCGCATTGAACGTCGCCGTATCTAAGAGCCCGCGTCCTATACCCGATTGATTCGTGGCGACGACAACGCGATATCCATTCTGGTTTAGGCGGGCGATTGCCTCAACAGAACCATCGACAGGTTTCCACTCACGGGGCGACTTGATGAACTGATCACTATCGTGATTGATTACGCCATCGCGGTCGAGAATTACCAGTTTCGGTTGGGGTGTCATGGATCTGATTCTACGTGATGAGAATCACGCGCGCAGCAGGTCGAAATCAGCACGCGTTATCGCAAACAGCGCCGTATCGCCAAGGTTGCCGTCAGCATTCCGGCGCTCCTGACGCAGGGTCGCCTCATGGACAAAGGCGGCACGGAGAGGTACCGCGGCACTGCGCAGATTCTTGCTGTCACAGCGAATCGTCAAGCGCTCTGCGTGCAAGTGACGAAAAGCAAAGTCGCTGAGGAGCTTTACTGCGTCGGTGACGAAGCCTTGGCCCTCCGCGTCCGGCCGGACCCAATAGCCAATCTCCATCGCCGGAATGGTCCAGTCGATACGATGCAATCCTGTCGCACCAAGAAATTGGTTGTCAGCTCTGCGCCAGATACCCATCGCCAGATCCTCGCGCAATAGCCATTTAGCCTGCATGCGACGCACATACTCGCGCGAAAAATCAATACTGTTGTGGTCGTTTACCCAAGGCATCCAGTGCTTGAGATTTTCGCGCGATGCTTCAACTGCGTTCCACAGGTCTGCCGAATGTTCATCGCGCAATGCGCGTAGCACGACGCGATCACCTATCAACTCGGATGGAATATCCAGCAGAATCGGATTCAGCTTTTCGGTCATGTGGCCAGTTTGGACAGGTCGGCGACTTTGTTCATGAGAGCGTGAAGATCGCCTAACAGGGCGAGTCGGTTCTGGCGAAGTTTCTGATCTTCGGCATTGACCATCACACTATCGAAAAATGCGTCCACAGGTACCTTCAGGGGCGCAAGACATGTTAGTGCGGCGGTGAAGTCATTGACCGCATAAAAATTGTCAAATGATTGGCGCGCCAATCGCATAGTGTCGAACAGCTCGCGTTCCGCAGGCGCTACGAGCAAGTTGCAGTCAGCATCAGCAAAGTTGCGCTCCGCTTTTTTCAGAATATTGCCGATGCGCTTGTTTGCAGCAGCCAGGCTTGCGGCTTCCGGAAGTTGCACAAACTTAGCAACGGCCTCAAGGCGATCAATAACGTCGCCAATAGTTTTGGGTTGCTGCGCAACTACTGCTTCAACCAGATTGGTGGCGTGGCCCAGATCTCGGAGATAGCCCCGCAATCGATCATATGCAAACGCTAGAATTTGCTCACGGAGAACAATGAGAACAGTTTGATCCTCTAGTTTTGTGAGGAGCCTACCCTTCGGCGAGTCGTTGAAATTTTGCCGTTTCCTCACTTCAATAGCAGCTGGTTTTTCAAAATGCAATGAAGGCACAACTTCATCTCGCACTTTGGTTAACGACGCGTCAATCAACTTCCAAAGATTAACGGCCCGCCTACGTTCCACGAGTATCCGCACTAACCCGAGCGCTGCCCTGCGAAGGGCAAAAGGATCCTTGTCGCCGGTCGGAATTTCACCTGCTAAAAAAAGAGCCGCCAAGGAGTCAGTCTTGTCCGCGATGGCAACTACCTCTGCTACCTCGCCGGTCGGCAGACTATCACCAGAGAACCTCGGTTTGTAATGCTCTTCAATCGCGGAGGCCACCGCACTTGGTTCCCAATCTTTCGCGTAGTACTTTCCCATTACGCCTTGAAGCTCTGGAAACTCTCCCACCATATCCGTTACCAAATCGCACTTGCACAGACTTGCAGCTCTCTCAGCCGATTGTGCGTTTGGGTACTCATTCGTGTGCAAGTAATGGGCAAGGAACTCTATACGCGTGCTTCTTTGGTCGAGACTACCCAGCAAATTGTGATAGACGACGTTCGCAAGCTTTGCGCGTCTATCTTCAAGCCGTATTTTACGGTCTTGGTCAAAGAAGAATTTTGCGTCAGATAATCTTGGCCGAATTACGCGTTGATTGCCCTCAATGATGCTTTGAGGGTTGTCCAAACGCATATTGCTGACGATTAAGAAGTTGCTCGACAGTCCGCCTTCGCTCAAAAATAGCGGGAAATATTTTTGGTTCAACTTCATCGTCAGCACGAGACACTCGGCCGGTATTTTTAGAAATTCTGCATCGAACTTGCCGACGTACACGGTTGGCCGTTCTACCAGTCCGGTGACTTCATCCAGTAGCGGCATGTAATTTGCAGCCTCGCCCAACGTATCGCCGGTTTGCTCGGCATGCGCGAAAAGCAGACGCATGATTTCGGCACGGCGCTTTTCGAAGCTGGCGATCACGCTACCCTCATTTTCCAGACGCGACTCGTATTCGTCGGCGTGTTTGAGCTCTATATCAGCCGCACCTTGGAAACGGTGTCCGTGCGTCATTGCACCAGCGTCTTGACCAAGTATGTGGATCGGAACCACGTTGGCACCATGCAGCGCCACCAATCCGTGTACCGGGCGAACAAACTGCACGGTAGTCGATCCATCGGCTAGCTGATAACTCATTACCTTCGGCACGGGCAGGGCTTTAATGGTTTGTTCCAGCGCCACCTGCAAGGCCACCTGTAAACTTTGCCCCTTTACCAACTCACTTAACAGCAGTTGCTGCGCCTTGCCCTCACCTTCTCGTTCAAGCGTAGTGATATCCAAATCCGGCTTGCCGAGGCCAGCGAGTTTCTTGATTAGCGCTTGTGTTGGCTTGCCGTCAACATCGAGCCCAACTGCTGACGGCATCAACTTTCTGACGACGGTCTCATCCGGCCCAACTTTTCCTACGTTTGTAATGTGAACCGCCAACCGGCGTGGAGAGGCGAACATTGTCGCTGCTGAAGTTTCAGCCAACAGGCCCCGTTTCTTTAACCCATCAAAGATACCGGTTGCAAATGAGTTGCCCAGATTCTTCAACGCCTTTGGCGGCAATTCTTCCGTGAACAATTCGACTAACAGTGGAGTGGCGCTCATGCCGCCGCCTGTTTCAGCACATGCAACATCGGAAACCCCAACCGCTCACGTGATTCGAGATAACTCTTCGCAACACTTCTCGCCAAATTGCGAATGCGGCCAATGTAAGCGGCTCTTTCGGTCACCGATATCGCGCCGCGAGCATCCAGCAAATTAAACGTGTGGGCCGCTTTCAAGACTTGTTCGTAAGCGGGCAGCGCCAACCGTGCATCCATCAGACGTTTGGCGTTTGCCTCGTAATCGGCGAAATGTCGCAAGAGCGATGGGGCATCAGAATATTCAAAGTTATATGTGGACTGCTCAACCTCATTCTGATGATAAACGTCACCGTAACTTAATTGCCGGTCAACGCCATTCTCTTTCCACTTGGTCCACACCAGGTCATAAACGTTTTCCTTGTTCTGCAGATACATCGCGAGGCGTTCAAGGCCGTAGGTAATTTCGCCTGTAATGGGCTTGCATTCAATGTCGCCAACTTGCTGGAAATAGGTGAATTGCGTCACTTCCATACCGTTTAGCCACACCTCCCAGCCAAGACCCCACGCGCCAAGCGTTGGATTTTCCCAGTCGTCCTCGACAAAACGCACATCGTTTTTCTGCAGATCCAGCCCCAGCGCTTCAAGCGAGCCAAGGTAAAGATCCAGAATATTGAGCGGAGAAGGCTTTAGTACCACCTGAAACTGGTAGTAATGCTGCAAACGGTTGGGGTTTTCGCCATAACGACCATCCTTCGGACGTCGCGAGGGTTGCACATAAGCGGCACGCCACGGCTCGGGACCGAGTGAACGCAGGAAAGTAGCGGTGTGCGACGTACCCGCACCGACCTCCATATCGTACGGCTGCAACAGCGCACAGCCTTGAGCGTTCCAGTAATTCTGGAGTTTGAGAATAGCTTCTTGGAAGGTAATCATGAATCGAGGGATTTTCTTGCGCTAAACTGCCGATTTTACGTGGTTAGCCTCTAGTCACGCAAAATTCATGTTCCTGGATAAGTGACTCAAATGTCTTCACAACCCCCCGTTCCAAATCCCGCGCAGCCGACGGCTGAACCGCAGTACGTTTGGCAAACCTGCCTCAATATTGAAGACGCGCCGGCGACGCCGTATCAACAGCATTTCAATCCGCAGATGCTCGATGTATTGGCGCATCCGCCGCGGGTGTTGCTCGATGTTGGTTGCTCATCGGGAATCCTCGGGCATTACGTAAAAGGACTGCATCCTTCCTGTCGCACCATCGGCATCGAGCCCAATCGCGCCACAGCTGAACTCGCCGCACAAAATCTCGACCAGGTGCTATGCGGGAAATTTGAGGATTTCACACTCGAAAAAGAAGGGATCGCGTTCGGCAGCTTGGATACCGTTGTTATGGCCGACGTGCTCGAACATATGTACGACCCATGGCATGTAATGGTGAATTTAAAACCTTACCTTTCGCCCGATGCCCAAGTAATCCTCAGCATTCCAAACACGCGGCACCTGGGGTTAATGCAGGGACTGCTAGACAGAGGGATGTGGACTTACGCAGAAAAGGGCCTGCTGGACATTACCCATATCCGCTTTTTTACGCTCAAGGAAATTGCCAATTTCCTGACGCAAACTGGATACCGCATGGAGTTCGTCAATCATTTTCTTGATGCGGGGCTGTCTGCTTTTTACGAGCAGAATAAATCAAACCCCGACATTAATATTCGCCTGGGTCGTGTCGCACTGGAGAAAGTAACGCCCAAGGAACTGGCAGAGTTGTGTACCTGGCAGTTTTTTATTCGCGCTCGAATAGCATAGCCGCGTAATTTTGTGAAGCTCCGCCACTGGCGCCGGTCTCAGGCTAATACGTGTATCGCCGCGCCAATGTTGGATGCGCTTCTCTAGGGCAAAAAATTCAGCGTGTAAATGGGTTCTGCTGCCAATAAACTCCCGGCCTTGCCAGTTACCCAATCACTATGCCCCGCCCCGTAAAACGGCGAAAGCGGGTGTCCGCTTTGCCCGCCGGGCATGACAAAAATCCCCTGGTCTTCGTGTCCAGGCGAAACCACCATGCGCTGCGAAGCCCCAAACGTTGGCGCGGCCACCATCGGCATATGGTTGTCGCCGGCTTGCGGCGTCTTGGGCATATTTAGCCAACTGGAGAGGAGCGGCATTGCCCGCGAAAATGGATGGCGGAAATTAGCGGCATTGCGTTTCCCCCATGTGGCTTCGGCGAGCGTGCCTTCCTGTTTAGTCAAATCGTCGTGCACGTTTGCCAATTGCGCGGCTAGAAAATCGTCCCACGTGCCAAACGGCTGTGGCAAAAGATTTTCGACGCGGGCGGTTAGCGCTCCCCATGCGGCGTATTCAAATCGCGCGTCCGGCAAGCCCGTTGCATTGCTTGCGCCCGGCCGGCCGCTTTGCGCTGCTGCGAGCCACGATTTCCAAAGTTGATCGAGCACCTGCTGCCGGAAGGCGCGTGCGATACGATGGCCGGTCTGATCGATATCGGCGCGTCCGTTCCACGCTGTAAGTTCCTTGACGATGGCGTTGGCTTTCTCGCTTGGTTTGGCGACGGCCGTTGCCCGAGCCAGGTCAGCCCAGCGTTTCAAGAAACGTGATTCGTTGTCCAGCTGAATCACGTAGAGTTTTCTTTCATCGAATTTTTCTTGTTCGTGCAGCCGGTCGCGAATTTGACCTGCGCGAGCGCCGAGGTCAAAGCCACCGTCACCGATACTATTTCCACCGACACCGCCAAGTTGACGGCTATTCGCCGTCCACAAGCGCGCATCGGGCGGGTTCTTCAATACGGGATACTTGTCTGGCGCCAGCCACGAAGTAGGCAACGCATCTGGCATGGTGAAGACGCCACGCGTGGTTTGGCTGTCAGCGGAATAAGCCGGAATGCGACCCATGATGGTCCACGCGAGGTTGCCTGTGTTATCGACGAGCACGATGTTTTGGTGCGGAATCCCGCTCTGCTGCGCGATAGCAATTGCTTCATCGAGTGTCTTGGCAAACATCATCTCTGTTGCGTGCGCATTTACCGCGCCCTCACGATAAAGCGTCCAGGCAAGCGCATAGTCGGTTTTGCCGACGGTGCGCAATACCGGACCGAAGGCGGTTTCACGCACGTCCAGCTCGACCGCAGGCGCACCTTTTACGATGATGATTTCGCGCGTCGTTTTGATCGACGCCGCTAATTCGCTGCCACCTGGAATGGCGACCCAGTCGAACCACTGCCCGTAGGCATTGGTAAATCCCCAGGCAATGCTGCCGTTGCTGCCAACGACCATCGAAGGCCCGCCGGGTAAGGTCGCGCCGACAATACGTCGTGCAGTTGGGCCTTCGCCAATATTGAGTTGTGCGCGAAACCAGATGTTCGGAACGCCGAGGCCCAAGTGCATATCATCGGCAAGGATGGCACCGCCATGCGAGGACAGTGCGCCGCCCACAGCCCAGTTGTTGCTGCCTGGCAACACGTCAACATCGGATAACTGCGGGGAAATGACGGCGTTCTGCACGGGGGCAGCACTTTTTCGTAAGTTGATTATTGCGGCGCCGGGTAACGGCGGCGCGTTTACAACACTGCCGTCGAGCGGGGCATCCCAAGGGCCGCCGACAGGCTTAAGCCAATCGAACAGGATGTCGCCGATCTGTTGGCGCAGCAAGGCTTCATTGAGCCGATCTTCGAATCCACGCGCCTGGAGCATGTAGTACATCTCGCCTATCACTAAAAGCGAATCAATTTCCCGCCATGGCTCGGGGTCCATTCGTAATATCAGATATTGCCAGGGACGCAGTGTCAGCGCGGTCAAACCAGCGTTGACGCCCTGGGTGTAAACACTTATCCACTCACGGTCTCCAACTGATATTTGCTGCCATTTCGTGGTCATGCGAGCACGCAATCGATGCTGACGTTTTTCCCTATCGCTCTTAATCAAAGCCTCGCCCAGCAACGCAGACAGCTCACCCGCCGCGGAACGGCGTGCCAAATCCATCTCAAAAAACCTTTCCTGTGCATGAATGAAGCCGAGCGCACGAATCGCGTCCGCCGCATCCTTGGCGGTGATATTGACGGTGCCTTGTTTGTCGCGCGTTGCCGTCACCGCCGACTTGAAGCCAACAGCTTTAATATCGCCTTCAAGTTGCGGGAGGCTGGCCCGCACGGCCAAGTATGCGAACGCAATTGCTGCCACTGCCAAGGCAGCAATGACAATGAAACACCAGGTAATACCGCGCAAAATTCTTTTTATCATTTTCCGTCTTTAAGCAACTTGCGTTTGGCGCGAGGATGCGCAGTGTCGTAAACCTTTGCCAGATGCTGAAAGTCCAGATGCGTGTAGACCTGTGTCGAGGCGATGCTGGCGTGGCCCAGCATTTCCTGCACTGCACGTAAATCGCCCGACGACTGCAAAACATGCGATGCAAATGAGTGGCGCAACATGTGCGGGTGCGGATCGACCGTCAGCCCTTGTTTGGCAGCCCAGATTTTTATGTGGCTTTGGACTACCCGTGGTGACAGGCGTTTCCCCTGCGTACCCAGAAACAGCGCGGCGATTGCATGACCTTTTAACTGCGACCGGGCATCCATCCACCGCAGCAACGCCGCAATCGCCGGGGCGCCAACAGGGACGATACGCGTTTTGTCACCCTTGCCCGTGACGCGCACCTCATGCGTCGCGAAATCGACGGCGCCGACATCCAGATTCGTCACCTCCGAAATGCGCAGCCCGGACGAATAGAGCAATTCAAAAATCGCGCGGTCACGAAGTCCCCCGGGTGTGTCATCGACGAAGCTGACCAAGCGAACCGCTTCATCCGGCGACAGCGTGGCGGGAAGACGCTTGGCGGCTTTGGGTGGGCGCACGCCGTTAACGGGGTTGCCCGTCGCCAGTCCGGTTTTGACGGCAAAGCTAAAAAAACCTCGCCAACCTGACAATACCCGCGCCAACGAACGCGGTGCCAGGCCGCGGCTGTGCAGCATGGCTGCGAAGCGGCGAATCTCTGCTTGAGTGAGTTCGACAAGTGAGTGGTTGGACGTACGCCCTTCATCGCGTGCACCGCCGTCCGTAAATAATTCGAGCAGCGCGAGATCGCGCTGATAATGCTTGACGGTCAGAGGTGAAAGCCTGCGCTCATGCCGGATAAATGCAAGGTAGCGATCAAACGCGGCATGCACTACGAAGCTCCCGAGACGCTACTCGACCAAAGGCGCGGGAATCATGGTCAAGTGTCGCGCCAGACAGTGTGCAAATACGTCGCCGATACGCGTCAGGAATACGGTACCCATATCTGCGTAAAAGCGTTCGGCATTTTCGGACGCCAACAACAACAGACCGAAGGCATCGCCTTTTCGTAGCGGTATCAACGCATACGATTTCAAATGCGGCGCATGTTCGCCAAACCAGTGATGGGTTTCATAGACAGGGTGACTGCCACAGTAGGGGCTGGTCATTGCGGCGACGAACTGAACGAGTTCCGCGGCGACGGGTTGAAACTCTGGCGACGACACTTCGGGGACGGCAACATTCCAGAAGCGCACCGCGACATGCGGCACTTGAAAGTTATCGAGTAAATCCAGATACAGCGTGTCAATCAATTGCTCTTGGGAGTTGCAATCGAGCAACTCAAGCGTGAGTTGGTGGATTTTTTCCGACAGGGCGTCGTTCTCCTGGCCGAAGGTAATAAGTTCAGAAAGCTTGCTTTCAAGCAGCTTGACCTTTTCCCGTGTCGCGATCAGTTGGCGCTCAGGGATCGATACGGTGCGCCCGCCATGCGGGTGCGTGACATTGATGCCCAACAGCACGTCTACGTTGGATTCAAAAAAATCCGGATTCGCGCGAAAAAATTCAGCAATTTGTTCATTGTTCAAGGCGTTTGACACTGTTCGTATGTCCCTGTAAAAAATTTAAATCTCGCGCCACAATGCATTGAATAGTGCGAGGTTAATCGTCAAGTAATTACACCGCTCGCAGGTAAACCCCCTAGACGTCAATTTCACCGCTGTACACCGTCGCTGTCGTACCGGACATGAAAACCTCGGCACCTGGCCCCTTCCATCTTACCGTGAGTTCGCCACCGCGCGCGCTGACCAAGACACATTCGTCCAGTAGTCCCCAGCCAATGCCCGTGACTACCGCTGCGCACGCGCCTGTGCCACAGGCCAGCGTTTCGCCTGCACCGCGCTCCCATACGCGAAGGCGGATATGCGTGCGGGAAACGACTTGCATGAAACCGGCGTTGACGCGCTTTGGAAAGCGCGTGTGGTGCTCGATCAGAGGGCCGATTTCACCGACGGGCGCACTACTCACGTCGGCTATCACCTGCACTGCGTGGGGATTGCCCATTGAGACAACACCGACGGTGAAAACCTGTCCGTTTACATCCAACTGATAACGCGATGCCACAGCGTTTGCGATGAACGGAATATCAACAGGAGGGAATCGTGGCGCACCCATATTGACCGTGACCGAACCGTCAGATTCGATGCGCGGTTCGATAACGCCTGACAGCGTCTCAACACGAAGTTCAGTCTTGTCAGTCAATTCCTGGTCGCGCACAAAGTGCGCAAAGCAACGGGCGCCATTGCCACACTGCTCCACTTCGCCGCCGTCGGCGTTAAAAATGCGGTAGCGAAAATCGGTGTCGTTGCGGGTAGGCGCTTCTACGAGCAAGATTTGGTCGCAACCGATGCCAAAGTGTCGGTCGGCGATACGGCGGGTTTGTTCAGGGGTGAGGGAAATTTTCTGCGCGATGCCGTTAAGCATGATGAAATCGTTGCCCTGGCCGTGCATTTTGGTGAAGCGCAAGCCCAATTGGAACGGATTTCTATTCTGGCGTGTAAATGAAAGGACTGTCTTGAAGGCTGGCATCCTTTTCGATCACGGAACAGTCTTCGACGTTCATGGCAGGTGGCTGGTCGGGTGGGTTTCTCACTGAAGCTCGAAACTCAGGGTTGGAAATAGCTTGCTTCACCGCGTATTCACACGCCGAATCCTCCGTCTCGGATTGCACATAGACGGTTTTGATGAAGCCGTACCAGCCTTCCTTGCCGTCCCGATCAAGCAAAAAATGTTCACCGCGCAACAGGACTTGGAATTGAGCCATGTTTGTGATCCCCCCGATCCACTTATGTCTGACATTTAATCATAATGGTCCGGTTTGGTGTGGCTTTGCGAGATACCGCTTTGAACGCCACTGGATGCGTACCTCTTTGAGAGTTTGGGCGCCACCCAAAGCGCTTAGTACACAGACGGTTCACCCGGCGGGCGCGTTTTGAATCGTTTATGCACCCAAAAATACTGATCCGGCATTTCTACTATGCGGTCCTCGAGAAACGCGTTTAAACGTCGCGCGTCGCTCTCGGCGTCACCGCTCGGAAAATCATCCCAAGCAGGATAAAAACGTGCCTCGTACCCAGTTGCTGTTTGCCGGGTTACCAATGGGACAACTTTGGCTCCGGTGATTGCGCACAGACGTGACATGGCGGTCACGGTGGCGGTCTTGACACCAAAAAAATCGACAAACACCGCGTCTTTCGCGCCAAAGTCCATGTCCGGCAGGTAATAGAAAGGTTGCTTGTCCTTTAGCATTTTCAGTACCGGTCGCAATCCTTGTTGGCGGGTGACCAGCGCCGCGTTGTTGAAACGCTTGCGGGCGCGCCTCAGCGCTCTGTCAAACACCTTATTCTTCTGTTCCGAGTACATCGAGAAAACATCCGGATACTCCTTTGAAAAGCGCGCGCCACCGACGTCAAGTCCGACGAAGTGTGGCGCCAAAACGATCACTGGTTTTTTCCCATACCAGACATCGAAATGTTGTTTGTCCACGAGTCTCACATTATCAAGTGCCCGCTCCACCGGGCTGTACCAGACGCGGCCAAGCTCCAGTGCAGAGCGGGCAAGATTCTGGAAAACACCGCGACCGATTCGTTCGCGTTCCTTTTCCGTCAGCAAAGGGAAACAAAGCTTCAGGTTGATCAGCGTGACACGGCGACGGCCCCAATGAAACAGCAGCGTGCCCAGGCCGCGTCCCATCGCGGCGACCCAGGCAGGTGGCAGCCAGCGCAGGCACCAGAGCAAAAGCAGGACGAGACGCATTACCGCGCCTCCGGCAATGGCGCACCCGCCGGATGCTTGTAGCGGTTGTAGCCCCATAGGTATTGTGCAGGCGCCATCTCGATGAGTTTCTCGATCATGCAATTAGTTTGCAGCGCGGCGATCTTGCGATCTGTTGAAAACGGTTCGGACATGGATTCAATATGTACGCGGTAACCGGCGCCACGTGGCAAGCGCTCGGCAAAAAAAAACAGAACAGCCGCGTTCGCGGACGCGGCCAGTCTGGGCAGCAACGTCATCGTATAAGCAGGCCGGCCAAAAAAATCCACCCATACGCCGTCGCCGCCACCGGGAACCTGATCTGGGAGGAGGACGATGTTGCCCCCTCGTTTCAGTGTCCGCAAAAGAACCCGAATTCCGCTGGCGTCAGCTGCTGCAGTCGTGCCACCAGCGCGCACACGCCCCTGTTGCATGAGTGATGCAAGCCAAGCTTGCTTGGGCGGACTATAGAGTGCCGTGATCTGCATTTTGCCCGCCAGGTAGCGGCCCGCGATGTCGTAACAGCCCAAGTGCGGCGTGACGAAAATGATGGGTTGTTTGGTGGCTTGCGCGGCCTCAACAAATGCCCAGCCGACGCAATTCTGAACCAGACTGTAAAGGCGCTCTGGCGACGCCGTCCAAGCTACGGCGAGCTCAGTGATGCCCTTACCTTGTTCGCCGATGGCTGCACGTAGCAGGTGTGCGGCGTTAGTCGCCTGCGTGTGTCGTGCGTATTGGCAAACATTATTGCGCGTCAGCCGACGATGGCGCTCTGACCCAAGCCAGGCCAGCCAGCCCATTGCAAAACCAATGCCATGGTTAAACCAAAGCGGCAGGCCTCCCAGAGCTCGAAAAAGCCATATCACGTTGGCAGAAGCCGCGGCTGTGACGGGCATTCAAAACGGTTTTCCATTTGGAAGCCCCCGGGCTTTCTGCTAAAATCCACGATTGCGTTTTTTGCCTATGTTTTTTTTGATGGCGCCGCCAGATAACACTGCGCGGCAATTTTTTTGACTGACTGAGGGGTTACCCAATGACTGATTTTCTATTCACATCCGAATCCGTATCGGAAGGCCATCCAGATAAAGTGGCCGACCAGATTTCGGACGCGATTCTAGATGCGATTCTAGCCCAAGACCCGCGCTCGCGTGTTGCGGCGGAAACGCTTTGCAATACGGGCCTGGTCGTGTTGGCAGGCGAAATTACCACTACCGCCAACGTCGATTACATCGGTGTTGCGCGTAACACCATCAAGCACATCGGCTACGACAACGCCGATTACGGCATTGACTATAAAGGTTGCGCCGTGATGGTCTGCTACGACAAGCAGAGCCCGGATATTGCGCAGGGTGTCGACAAGGCGCACGACAATGACCTCGATCAGGGTGCTGGTGATCAGGGTTTGATGTTCGGTTACGCTTGTGATGAAACGAGCGTGCTTATGCCCGCCCCTATTTATTATGCACATCGCCTGGTGCAGCGCCAGGCCGAGATCCGTCGCGACGGTCGCCTGCCGTGGCTTCGTCCCGATGCCAAATCGCAGGTCACGATGCGTTACGTCGACGGCAAACCACATTCGGTCGATACCGTCGTGCTTTCCACTCAACACGCTCCGGATATTTCACAAAAAGAAATACATGAAGCTGTCATCGAAACCATCATCAAACCGGTATTGCCAAAAGAATGGTTGAAAAACACACGCTATCTCGTGAACCCGACGGGCCGCTTTGTGATCGGCGGACCGCAGGGAGACTGCGGACTTACCGGGCGCAAAATTATCGTTGACACCTACGGCGGCGCCTGTCCGCACGGTGGTGGCGCGTTTTCCGGCAAGGATCCGTCCAAAGTAGATCGTTCGGCCGCGTACGCAGCGCGCTATGTCGCCAAAAACGTCGTTGCCGCCGGTTTGGCGCGTCAGTGTCAGGTGCAGGTCGCGTACGCAATTGGTGTAGCAAAACCCATGAACATCACGGTTTACACCGAAGGCACCGGCGTGATGTCTGACGAGAAGATCGCGGAATTGGTTGCCAAACACTTTGACCTGCGCCCGAAGGGCATTGTGCAGATGCTCGATCTGTTGCGCCCCATATACGCCAAGACAGCCGCGTACGGTCACTTCGGCCGTGAAGAGCCGGAATTTACCTGGGAAGCAACGGATCGTGTTGCGCTACTGCGCGATGCGGCGGGCCTGAAGGGCGAACATAAAAAGGTAGTCGCCACCGCATAGAAATTTACGTATAATGTGGGTTCCAAGGAGCGCTGCGAACGATTCTTGAAATCGACCAGGCTCGGAACGAATTTGTAAGTGAACAACTGCGCTCGCATTCTTAACCGAATGCGGGCGCTTTTTATTGCGCTCGCGACATTTAAATCATCGCAAGGAGTTTTTTATGAACGCAATTCTCAAACCAAAGAATTTGATCGAAAACGACTATCACGTCGCAGATTTGAAGCTGGCTGGCTGGGGCAACAAAGAAATCAAGATCGCCGAAACCGAGATGCCCGGCCTG
>ENA-OFDP01000267-OFDP01000267.1-metagenomes-genome-assembly--contig:-NODE-267-length-24568-cov-4.967242_pt1 | contig 24568 bp, 18 predicted proteins | sample MGYA00153389_OFDP01 | MGnify analysis MGYA00153389 | reverse complement strand
AGCTTTCTCCACCCAAAGTGCTTGGTGGTTAAATAAGCACCAAAAAGAATTTGACATAATCAAACTCAATGGTGCAATTACTTCGGCTAGGGGAGATGTGAACGCAGTGCATTTTGTCCATAGTTCCTGGTTACGATCGCCAGTCAATCGTTCTGAACAGCATCGAAGCTTGCGTAGCACTTACAACTGGTTCTACACTGCTTTGAATGCTGATTGGGAAAAGAAAGCCTTCAGTCAGGCGAAAGCGCTCGTAGCCGTATCAAAGCAGGTGGAGAGAGAACTGTTAGAAATTGGTGTAGCGCCAGAACGCATTCGGGTAATTTTGAACGGTGTAGATTTAGAAGAGTTTTCTCCAGGAGAGGCTAAACGTCAAACATGGGGTTTGCCTGAGGGCGTGACCCTTGCACTGTTTGCAGGAAACGCTCAGACTCCTCGTAAAAATTTGGATACAGTACTACGTGCCTTAGCACAGGTTCCTGAGTTGCATCTGGTAGTTGCAGGGACAACGACAGGGACGACCTATCCGCAGCTAATTGCTTCGCTAGACTTGAGTAAAAGGGTACATTTTCTGGAACACCGATCAGATGTCCCAGAACTGATGAAAGCAGTAGATTTATTGGTTTTTCCTTCCCGTTATGAGCCTTTTGGCTTGGTAGTTATCGAAGCTATGGCGGCTGGTTTACCTGTGATTACGGCTAGTACAACGGGTGCGGCTGAGCTAGTTACGCCCGAATCTGGAATAGTTTTGCCGAACCCGGACGACGATCGGGCTTTGGCACAAGCGCTTTTGCTTCTGGCTGGCGATCGCAATTTGAGGAGTCAAATGGGTCAAGCTGCCAGAGCGATCGCGCAGCAGCATAGTTGGGACAAGATGGCACAAATTTATGTGGATCTATTCGAGGAATTAATGTCTCAAGGAGCATATGCCGCCATAACTCAAATTGTTAAGGGTTAGAGACTAAAATTCCTGAGAAAGGCTATAGTCAATTTGAAAAGACTTGAAGGAGCAAAATTACCCAAAACTTAGAAATCAACAAAAATTCTATATGAGGAGTTAACTCTTATGCAGCAACAAGCTTCAGTTGCCGTTTGTATCCCAACGTATAATCAAGCGCAATACTTACTGGAATCAGTGGGGAGCGCCTGCCATCAAACTTATCCAAACGTGGAAGTCTGGGTGTCAGACGATTGTAGTACTGACGAAACCTCAGAGGTTATGGCAGAGCTCTGCCAGCAGTTTCCGCAAGTGCGCTATTATCGCCAGCCAAAAAACTTAGGTATTGCGGGCAACAACACTTGGCTTTTGAGCCAGCCGACAACTGAATTTATTGTCCGCTTGGACTCAGATGATATGTTGATGCCACATTATGTAGAGACTGTAGTAGCCTTAATGCAAAAATTCCCAGAGGCAGGATATGCCCATACTGCCGTACAGGAGATAAACGAGCAGGGAGAAAATCGCTCTGTGCGACGAGTATCTAGAAAAGAAGAATTTCAAGATGCGGAAAAGGCACTTCAAGCCTCAGTTTCAGGCTATCGAGTAGCGGCAAATATCTGTATATTTAGGAGCAAAGCCTTACGAGAATTAAATGTTTATGAAGGTCGTCCAGAATTTGTAGAAGACTACGATCTGTCTGTAAGAATTGCAGATGCTGGTTATGGTAACATTTATGTAAATGAAGTATTAGCTTGCTATCGGGTCTGGACTGATGCAAATAAAGCCCGTTCTAAGCGCAAACATTTACAATTAAAAGGGTACATTAAAATTTTTGAAGAAAGTATGTTACCTGCTTTTAAACGGCGCGGTTGGAATACGAAAGTGATAGATAAGCAGCGACAGAAATTTGCAATTTTACATTCGGCATACTGTTTTCTTCCTATGTACAATCAGGCAGAACGTACAGAGCTAGTTGCCTTGTTAAAAGAACTAGGAGATTCACCTGCCTTACGGCTTCGTCTTTTGGCATTGTCTTGGGGTCTTGCTCCTTTTTTTGAATGGCAGCATACAACAGAATTAAAGTTAAAAGGCATAGTCAAAGGGTGGTTAAGCAAGCTACAAGGTGGTTCTAAAGTTAAAACCGCAGAACCAACATAACCCGTTTTAGTAGAGATGATTTTCCTATCTAGCAGAGGCATACGACCATGAACACCATTACTGTTATCATTCCTACCTACCAACGCCCACATGACTTGACCCGCTGTCTAGAGGCACTAAAGCGGCAAACTCGTCTAGCTGATGAAGTGCTTGTAGTAGTGCGTGACAGCGATATTAACACTTGGACACTACTTAAAGACTTCAAGCTTGACTCTCTGGCATTGCATACTGTGACGGTGAGGGTTCCAGGAGTAGTAGCAGCGATGAATACAGGGCTTGATGTTGCACAGGGAGAGATTATCGCTTTTACCGATGACGATGCTGCACCCCATCCTGATTGGTTGGCGCGGATTGAAACTCACTTTCTGTCAGATGAACGCATTGGCGGTGTCGGTGGGCGGGATTGGGTATACCTTGGTACAGAATTGTTAGATGGTAGCAGCGAAGTGGTAGGTCAATTAGAGTGGTTCGGTCGTGTAATTGGCAACCATCACATCGGTGTGGGCAAGGCTCGCAAAGTCGATGTGCTGAAGGGCGTGAACATGAGTTATCGTCGGGATGCAATAATAGGACGACACTTTGATGAGCGGATGCGAGGCGCTGGAGCCCAAGTTCATTTTGAAATGTCATTTTGCTTGGCGTTGAGGCGGGCTGGTTGGAAGCTAATTTACGATCCGATGGTTGCAGTGGATCATTATCCAGGGCAACGTTTTGACGAGGATAAGCGAGATCAATTGAATAGTCTCGCCTTAATTAATTCAGTACACAATGAAACCTTGGTTCTACTAGAGCACTTATCAGGTGTGCAACGCATTGTATTCCTTATGTGGGCATTACTGGTTGGGACGCGAGATGCTCTTGGTTTCCTACAGTGGTTGCGATTTTTGCCTAGCGAAGGAGCCTTAGCAGGACCGAAGTGGTTAGCATCTTTTCAAGGCCGTTGGCAGGGTTGGCGGAGTTGGCGACAGTGGGTAAGCCAAGCGCGGCGAAGCGATCGCCATTTAGATAGGGTCTTGATGTGATGTTTTTTTTCGTGGAGATATTTGGTGAGTACTGGGAAAACGCCTTTAAACATCACTTCGGCGGTTAGCTCTTCTCAAGACCAATCCTCGAAAAAGGGTTGGGCGGCAATCTTGGGGTTAGTCGTTTTGACAGCACTAGCTATGGTGGGTGCAGGTAGTATTCTGCGCCCCGTGATCGTACTAGATTCGTTTGCTGTAGGTGTGTTCCTGTATCGGCGGTATCCCATCCTATATATGGGTTTCGCTTGGTGGCTATGGTTCTTAGCGCCGTTTGTTGCTCGTGTGATTGATTATCGTAGTAGCTTCGATCCACTGCGACTGGTACTGTTAAGTCAGTATTTGGTAACGTTAGTAACGTTACATACCTTATTAAAACACCTACCTAAAGTGTCTCGTCAAGATGGCTTACCCTTTGTCTTAGCCTTTGTGGGTGTAGTTTATGGCTTTCTCGTTGGACTAATTAATACCTCACCGATTACGGCTTTCCGGGGACTTCTAGACTGGTTAACTCCTATCCCCTTCGGTTTCTACTTATTTATTAACTGGCGGGATTATCCTGAATACGGCCAAAACATTCAACGTGTATTCCTTTGGGGTGTCTTGGTTACAGGAGCCTATGGAGTAGCGCAATACCTACTGGTTCCTGAGTGGGATCGATTTTGGCTGATCAGTACAAAACTCACAAGCTTTGGCGATCCTGTACCGTTTAAGCTCCGGATATGGAGTACGATGCCATCGCCTGGACCTTTTTCCGTAATGATGATGGCAGGTTTGCTGTTGTTATTCACGAGTAAAGAGGCTTTACGCCTTCCTGCCGCCGGGGCTGGCTACCTCGCCTTTCTACTAACGATGGTACGTACTGTGTGGGGAGCTTGGTTCCTGGGACTTCTTATCCTTATGGGTTCACTAAAGGCCCATCTTCAAATGCGCCTGATCGTTACCATTCTGATGATGGCAGTTTGTGTTGTTCCCTTGGTTACTATAGAACCATTCGCCACAACCATAACTACTCGTCTTCAAACTTTATCTAATCTAGAGAAGGATGACAGCGCAAAAGTTAGGAAGGAAATCTATGAAAAAGGTCTCAACAGCGCTCTGACTAATGGCTTAGGTAACGGAATAGGAAATACATTTATTGCTACGGATGGTAAGCTAGTGCCGGTTATAATTGACAGTGGGATTCTGGATCTGTTTTTTACATTAGGGTGGTTTGGAGCAGTCTTTTACTTAGGTGGCCTGCTTCTTCTTCTCTATAACCTTTTCCAATATTCTGAGTACCGCTTTGATCCTTTCATGGCTGCTGCTCGTGCCATCAGTATCGGTTGTTTCATGACGCTACCTGGGGGTAGCACGATGCTGGCTTTCGGAGGTATTGTTCTTTGGGGTTTCTTAGGCATTGCCATAGCTGGGCATAAGTACCACCAGCATCAACGCACTGCCAAACTCGATTAAACTTAATGCGCTTAGTTAGTAGCCATTTTTGATGAAAGGCAATCAGTTAGCTTGATATATCCTTTGTGGTCAACTCACGATACACTGCCAAGGTTTCTTCATTAACACGCTCAGTAGTCAGCCACTCTAGGTTTTGTTGGGCTTGGTCTTTCCACCCATGCAACATCTTGGAGTCACTGAGCAACTGAGATAAAGCTGCGGCGAGACTCTGGCTATCAGATGGCGGAACCAGTATACCCGCCTGCCCATCATCTAAGGCTTCAGGAATGCCGTCTACATTGCTGGCAATAATGGCACAGCCTGCTTCACGAGCTTCCGAAAGAACAAGACCAAAAGGTTCACGGTGCGAAGCAAGTACGAAGATGTCAGTAGCTAACAGATAGCGCTGCGGCTCAGACTGGAAGCCTTCAAAATGAATGCGATCGCTCATGGCTGTACTTTGTGCTTGCGCCTCAAACACTGCCCGATCTGGTCCATTCCCCACTAGATAAAGATGGGCATCTGGAAAATCCGCAGCAATTTGTGCGAAAGCCTCAATTAACTCAGCAATCCCTTTGCGTCGATACATCCCCGCCACAGTTGCGATTGCGGGTCTCTCTAGTGGCATTGGTTGGTATTCTTGGAGTTGGCGAGTGCGGGGGCTACCTAGTGTACCGTTATTGACTACCCGCAACTTGTTTTGAGGAATACCGCGCCGAGCCATAGACTGGGCAACCGCCTTACTGACGGCAATAACCCGGTCAGCCCAACCCATCAACATCGCACTGCGTTGGAATTCATTATGTACAGTGGAAACAAGAGCGTATCCAAACCCAACCCTTAAAACACGCGCCAGTACCACTCCCGTCATCATATGGGCATGGACGATATCGGGTTGAAACTCTTGCACGATCGCCCGATAACGTGGAGCAGCCTTCAGCAGATTGATCGGTGTCCTCGCCTGGTCTAGTTTGCAGTGCATCACACCATAACGTGCCATTAATTCCTGATATTCTCCACCAGCAGAAGCGATAGCCACTTCGTAACCTGCTTTGGCTTGCAAACAGGCTAGATCGATTGCCACATTGACAATGCCGTTACCGATTTCTTGGACATCGTTGAGAATATGTAATATGCGCATCAAATACCTCTAAATTAGATAAGCGTAAAAAAATGAAAATAACTTTAGTTAGAAATCACAGCAGGTAAACGAGGATTTAACACTGATTTTGCTCGATTTACTTACAGCAGATTCCACGTTGATGAAGTACATCCCGGATCGATAAATCCCCGTAGGGACAGGGCATTGCCGTGTCCCTACAGAACTCCATAAACCTGGGATACGCTGTAATTGCTTGAGGTAAACCGATAGATAATCACCTTGGCTTTTGCGTCTTCTTCTACAAATACCACATATTCACCATTTGCTCTCCGATAAGCGCGCAGTGCATAAGGAATATCAGTCCAGCCACTCTCACCTGCCACCTCTGTACCGGGGGTTAACTTTGTGACAAAAGCTCCTGTCCCGGTATCGTACACATACACCTCAGCCGTTCTAGAAGTAACGGCAAATACTCGATCGCCTGCCACATCCATTGCCTTAATAATTAGCATGGGATTGGCTTTCGGATCGTAGGGAAGATTTATGCGCCAGCGCAGTGTTTTATTCTTTGTCCAGTTGTCGTAGCGCACAATCTCTGTGCCGACTATTCCCCATTCCTCACCTGTATGCGGGCGATCGACTGTATAGCCTCCGAGATACATTACATCTGTATCGGGATAATATTTAATTCTTAAGAGCTCGTCAAAAGGCGCTGGCATCGGTATTTTTTCCGAAGAGGCAGCATTGTAGTTCGGACTGCCATAAGCATCCAATCCCAGATAGTGATAGTGTTTGATGTAGCCAGACTCAGATGCTTGCCAGACATCCCCGTTACTATCAACTTCCCAACCCCAAATCGAATCCTCTTCTGCACCTAGACTTTCATATTCATCGCTTTGAATAGAGCCATCCCCGTTCTTGTCGTGCCATAGCCAGTTTCCTACTGCTGGCTGATTAGCGGGCCACTTAGAATGCTCGTGAGAGAAGATTGCGGTGGGAACTGCGATCTCTCCATCAAAACGGTAAATGGCGAGATGTTTGGCAAACATTCCGGTGAGATAAAGAAAACGCTTTCCCTCAATGCGACGGACAAAAACTGAGGTGGCCGAATGGTTTTCGTTGTGCAGTCGCGGATCGTCTGGGTAGCGGAATTTATCGACGGTATAGCCTTTGTAAGTCGATTCCTGTCCCTTCGATTTACTATAGTCCATCATGAAATGTTCGTGTTTGGTGAACACATCCAGTCCGTCAGTACCTGGATCGGCATCGGCATTATCTACGAATTGTAAACCCAATAATTGCCACTGCATTTTTCCGAGAGGCGAGAATTTTCTCAAATCGGTTCCTGAACCGCCAAAACCATCATTGCTAACGTAGATATTCCCAGCTCTATCCGTACCTACTCCTGTTAAACCGTTGAGTTTAAGTTCTCCAACTTCTCCGCGAGTTCCAGAATAAATGCCCCCTTGAGTGCCAACAGTCCCTATTAACTTAGGGGTTCCTGAGATATCGTAAATCAGCACTTGTTGACGGGGGCCATTTTCCGCAACCAACAGTCTGCCTTGATTATCAATGGCTAGGGCTGTAGGGTCTACAACATCCGTAATTTTCTTGGACAATAAATTTCCTGTCTTGGAATAGTTCAGAATCTTGGGAGAATTGCTAGCGTCTTTGGCTTGAATAATCCACATGTCACCCTGACTATCAACAGCCATCTGCCGGGGGCGAGCGCTTGACCAACTGCGTAGCTCTGCCAGGGTTTCGGCATCGTAGACGCGAATGCGGTTAGTACCACTATCACTGACATAAAGCTCGCTGCCAGCGTTAGCTAATCCAGTTACTGGGCTAGATTTGCTAACAATTAACATGCTCCCATCATAGCCACGTCCGCCAGCGAAGGGTGCAGGCTCCCCAGATAAGTTATGGCGTCTCACACAATACCACTCTGTTGGAGAGCGGGGATAATCTTCATGGTCCTTGTCCTTCCAGCCGTCTAGTGCCCCCTGTCCCATGGCGATATAAAGGTATTTACTGTTTGCGGTGACTGCTTCTCCTCCTCCTCTTTCCCATCCATGAAGATCACTAGCTTGACCGATCGCATCTCCATCTTTATAAATTCCTGCCTCTCTACCCGCTTCATCCCACTCGCTATTGGTATAAACCGTTCCGTCGTTCCCCACGTACATGGCACTGATTTGATTTTGTACCCACTTACTGCCACCGCCAAAGGTGTTACCGATCCAAGATGTTCTGTAGGAGATATTGGGTAAAGGAGATGTTTTGTAGGAGATATTGGGTAAAGGATCTGAACTTGCACACATTACAGTTAGAGTAGAAATTATGACTCCTGCGATCGCCTTGGCTAGGAAACTAATTCTGCGACGCTGGCGATCGTTCTCGATCGGCTTAAAATGATTGAGGAAGTCATTCATTTTTTGGATGAACAACCGCTGTTTTTGCCATAATTTGTTGGATAGCAACAAAAATCGATTCTTCATGATCTCACTGAGTAATATGTAGCTATAATCAGGATGTCTCAGTTATTATAACTTTAATGTATATTTGCCAACAACGAAGTGGAAAACTATACAAGTAACCCTGCTACAGCAGCAAACATTCTTTGCGTCGGGATCGGGTGGTTTCCGAAAACACCGGGAGGGCTGGATCGATATGTATACGAGCTGACACATCAGCTAGCAGCCAGTCAAGATCGAGTTGAATTGTGTGGAGTTGGCCTACCAGAAACTGAGTCAAATTCTAACCTAAAAATCACTAATTTAGCTGAACCAGATATTCGACTCTGGGAAAGGCTTTGGCTGATTCGCTCTAATTTTTTGCAGCGAAAATCTGCAAAACCGGATGCAATTAATCTGCATTTTGCACTATATAGTTTTCCGCTTTTACAGGTTTTACCTAGGGGCGTTCCTGTTACTTTTTCCTTTCACGGGCCTTGGGCTTTGGAAAGTAAGCAGGAGGGTGCTGGTAAGCTGAGTGTTTTTTTGAAGCATTGGGTTGAAGATAGAGTTTACGATCGGTGCGATCGCTTTATTGTCCTCAGCAAAGCATTTGGTGATATTTTACATCAAGAATATCAAATTCCGTGGCACAAAATTCACGTAATTCCCGGCGGTGTGGATCTGTCGCGATTTCAACTTAACCGATCGCGCCCTGAAGCCCGATCGCAGCTCAACTGGCCCCAAAATCGCCCGATTCTATTTACAGCGCGTCGCTTAGTGCATCGAGTTGGACTCGATAAGCTGTTGATAGCTGTAGCCACGATCAAACCTCAAATTCCTGATATCTGGTTGGCGATCGCGGGAAAAGGGCCATTACAAGCCGATCTTCAGCAACAAGCAACAGATTTGGGACTCAATGACAACGTTAAATTTCTCGGTTTTTTACCAGATGACCAACTGCCTATAGCTTACCAAGCCGCCGACCTAAGTGTGATGCCCAGCCAATCTTTAGAAGGGTTTGGATTAGCTGTGCTAGAATCTCTCGCCTGTGGTACTCCAGCGCTATGTACTCCTGTGGGTGGAATGCCAGAAATTTTAGAGCCGTTTTCACCCAATTTGATTACTGCTTCTACAGACGCAACAGCTATTGCTGAGCGATTGGAAGCACTGCTAATTGGAAAAGTACCGATGCCTTCTAGAGAAGCGTGTCAGGAATACGCTGCTAAGAATTTCGATTGGCAAAACATCGCGCAAAAAGTTAGAAAAGTGTTGTTAGCTTGACGATCGATCTATTCCAGCCGTATTTAGCTTTGAGTCCGCCAGTCCTCTCACCCGCCCACCAGTCCGCCAGGGAATGAATTCCCTGTCTCATAGCGAAAGTCCTCTCAAGAGGACTAATGAGTTCTTCAGTCCTCTTTTAGAGGACTTTAACTTTGAGGCAGGGGTTTAAACCCCTGCCGGACTGAGGGTTTGCCGTAGTTGATAAACCTGGAATACGTTCTAAGTCCTGTAGAATATATGAAAAAAACTTAGGTAAAAAACCGATGAAAATACTATTTCTCGACCAAAGCGGAAAGCCCGGTGGCGCAGAACTTTGCCTAATAGATATTGCCAAACCCTATCGAGATAGCTGTCTAGTTGGCTTATTTGTAGATGGTGATTTTAGGCAATTACTAGAGCAACAGCAAATTCCCGTTGAGGTATTAGCAACGGAAGCGATCGCAGTTCGTAAAGAAAGCAACTTGATACAAAGTTTAAGTAGTGTCACCGCGCTACTGCCCTTGATTGCTAAAGTTGTGCAAAAAGCTCGTCAATACGATTTGATCTACGCCAACACGCAAAAAGCTCTAGTTGTTGGTGCATTAGCTAGCTTTTTGAGTCGTCGCCCTCTAGTGTATCATTTGCATGACATCTTATCGACAGATCATTTTAGTTCAACTAACTTAAAAGTAGCTGTAACTTTGGCTAATCGCTTTGCATCATTGGTCATCGCTAACTCCAAAGCAAGTCAGGCTGCTTTCTTGGCCGCAGGAGGACGATCGGACATCATCGATGTCGTCTACAATGGCTTTGAGCCTGAAGTCTATCAGAGCGATCGCACTAATGTTAGCCAACTCAAGACACAATTAGAACTTGATGGGCAATTTATAGTAGGTCATTTCAGCCGATTGTCACCTTGGAAAGGTCAACATATTTTAATTGAAGCACTTACTTACTGTCCGAAAGATGTAACAGCTATTTTAGTGGGTGATGCCCTCTTTGGAGAGCAGGATTATGTCCAGCAATTACACAAACAAGTAGCAGAATTAGGACTTGAAGATCGAGTTAAGTTTTTAGGATTTCGTTCAGATATTCCGCAGTTAATGGCAATTTGTGATTTAGTGGCGCATACTTCAACTGCACCGGAACCTTTTGGCCGAGTGATTGTTGAGGCGATGCTATGTGGTAAACCTATAGTTGCTGCTCAATCTGGAGGTGCTATTGAATTAATAGAGCCTGGGATCAATGGCTTTTTGGTTCCTCCGGGCCAGCCACAACAACTCGCAGAAGTTATTAATACCTGTCATAACCAACCTGAGTCTACGATCGCGATCGCGCAATCTGCATACGAGATGGCTAGTCGGCGTTTTCACCAGACCAATATCGATCGACAGATTGCGGATTTGCTGGGCAGAACTTTTACCTGACTTGTCGCAATGTCTTATGCAAACACCAATTGAGCTAAATTGATAGTAAGTTAGTAGAAGTAAAACCGTATCGAGGTTCAAAAATGGGGCAGCCGACCTTGAATGCTCTGATGGAGCGTGGATTTGATTCAGAAACAGCTAATCGCCTTGACAAAGCTGGGCATACACTCAGTTCCCTTACAATCTTAGAGGAAGAAGAACTACATGATCTCAATATTAAAGAGGAATATATTGAGATAATATTAAGGGGAAAACGTCCACCAATTCCTTCTCAAACGATGAATAAACTTCTATTTGAAAGTGGCTATACTTGTTGTGTATGTCGTCACAGAAGCGGAGGAATTATTGTTCACCATATTCGCAAATATAGTGAGTCACGCAGTCACGCTGAAGATAATTTAGTAGTTCTTTGTCTTAACCATCATGGTGAAGCACATACAACGAGGGAACTTGACCTCAACTTAACTCAAGATCGACTACGCCAATTTAAGAAACTCTGGTTAGAGCGAGTTAAACAATCTGATCGTGAAGCTCTCAGTGCCAATCCAGAATATTCATATCAATCTATAAATCAGATTGCAGATTCAGTACCGTTGATTACAGCACCAGTGATAAGCCTACAGTTTGCTGACCATGAGATTCGTCAAGAGCTTGGTAAGTCAATTAAGCTGTCGTCGATCGCTTATGGGGAGCCAGTCACCCCACTACGTGACACTCAAGTATTTCAATACCGAGATACTGGCAAAAGTGGCTTGAGCATTGTAACACTAGAGCCATCAATTAGCCCTGACTACTGGCGAGAAAAGGAAGAATATATCCGACTCACAAACCTTCTTAGATCCGTTGCATTTGTAATTCACAACCAGAGTAGCACGTTAGTTCAGGGAGTACGAGTTGAAATAATAGGAAGTTCTTCTGGTGGTATTACTATTAGGGATAAACTACCCGATGAGCCAGCCTACCGCTTAATTGACGTAATTCGACCTGACATATACGCTGCTCGTCTCAGTTTGCAACGAGATCCTCAGACGGAAGTGGTCTATCACGGCAGCCAATGGACAATCACCGTTCATTTTGGGAATGTTCAGCCTAAGTCGTCTGTCTGGGCAGATGAACCATTCTACATTGGCTCTACTAGAGAGAAGTCTCTTGAGCTAGAGGCTGTCATCTATGCTGATAATCTGCCTGAACCTCGAAAAGTGAAACTTACCATCGAGTTCGAGATTGAAAACAGGTTTCCTCTCACAATTGATGACTTGTAGTACAATGCCACAGTTTAAAGAGTGAGTTGTGGCATAATACTAGCGATCGCTGTTTTACGAATTGCTAAGTTCAACATTTTGCCTGGTTTCACTCGATCGCCTCGCAGCATCTGCCACCTTCAAAACATACAAACTACTAGCATTGTTCACATACAAAGGCGTACCGTTTAACAAATAGTCCAATACCATGTCTGTATCTTTGGCAAACAAACCGCGCCGCGTTCCCACTTCGATTGTTTGTCTATTTTCTCCCTGAATTAACTGACCGGATTCGGGAGTAAAAACCAGCGTTCCCTCTTCCCCGTAAATTGTAAAAACGTTTTCCGATTGCCAAAATGTGTCGCCTTTGCCATAAACAGCTTCCGTAAAAACCCCATTAGCAAAGCGCAACTGTGCATTGCACAAACAAGCTTTATAAAAATCTGGCTGAGTATCCCAAAATTGAGTTTGACAGTTAACGCTTGTCACTTCTCCAAACAAATCGGTAAATCTGTGGAGTCGAGAAATTGCACCAATCAATGGAAACCCAAATAGCGAATGTTGATAAGTCCAGCGCTGAGGTACCGAACGCTGAGCTGTAATAGTAACGTAGCGGGTGTAAAAAACTTTGCCAATTAAGGGCACAGATGCTTTGATGGCTTGGTGTAAGCCGCCTAGGAGTTCGATGTGTTCGATGTGGAGGAGTTTTTGCTTTTGGGCCGCAAGTTCGATCGCCCTTTCGCCCTCAGATACATCTAAAGATAGAGGATATTCGACCACAACGTGCTTGTCATTTTCCAGCGCAGCCAGGACGATCGCCCCGTGATCCCGATTCACCGTACACACAATCACCAAATCCAAATCGTCCCTTTCTACCAACTTGCGCCAAGAAACCGCAGCCTCAGCCCCGAATGTTTCACAAAAAGCTGCCGTCTTGTCTGGGGTGTGACCAGAAGCAGTCACCAACTGAGCTCTCGCATCAGTTTGCAACATCTCGGCCCTCAACTTAGCGGCAAAACCAGTCCCCACAATCCCGACGCGAATTGGAGCTTTCACCGAAAAACCAAAGCCAGTATTAATTTGAGTCATAGGATTTTAGATTTGAGATTTTAGGTAGTTACCGACATTGCGGTACAGGATTTAGGCTTCCATCGCCCAAATTTTAAGCTGTGGCGACAAACTCTAGCAAGTAGGGACACGGCAGTGCCGTGTCCTCCGAAAGTCGCGACACATAATCGCGGCGCAAGAAACGGCACTCGCGGTGTCCTCTGAAAGTCGCGACACATAATCGCGCCTCAAGAAACGGCACGTCGCGGTGTCCTCCGTCCGCATACCAAAAACGGGTTTTTTGAGCTGTACGGCTCAAAACAGGATTTCCAAGAGAAACGCAGTTATTTGGCGTAAGTCTTGCGGCAACAGTATCACAAGGCTGAGCCCCACATAGGTATAAGCAATCAAGATGAAATTAGAAAAAGTTATAACTAATCCCATTCAAATTTTTTGTAAATGAGTGTTGCAACCTTGCTTCTATCCCCTACTATCATAGAGGGAACGAACCTAAGACCCAACCTCAAGGCTAATAGAGCCTTGAAGGTTGCATTAGGAAAAATTATCAATTTAGTTGAATTTTTGAGAGGAATTAGTGCATGGCAACTTTCAAAGTTACCCTCATCAGCGAAGCCGAAGGAATTAACCAGACCATTGACGTTGATGACGATACTTACATTCTTGATGCTGCTGAGGAAGCAGGACTAGACCTCCCCTACTCTTGTCGCGCTGGAGCTTGCTCCACCTGCGCCGGCAAAATCACAGCAGGCGAAATTGACCAATCTGACCAATCTTTCTTAGATGACGACCAAATCGAGGCCGGATTTGTTCTGACCTGCGTCGCCTATCCTAAGTCTGATTGTACGATCGAAACCCACCAAGAAGAATCCCTCTACTAAGAAAGGATTCTCGGCGCGATGCCCTAAAAAACCCGGTTTCTTATTTTGGGAATTAAGCTGTAACAGCTCAATCACTTTAAGAAACCGGGTTTTTTTGTTCAAGACTGTGACAAAGCCGCTAGTAAATTGTATCAAATCCGGCTGCGCCGGAATGACAAGCGAGGACACGGCAGTGCCGTTTCCCTACCCCGATTCATTGTAGGGACTAAGGTCAAGCCGTGTCCTGATTGTAGGTAATATTAATTCCGATGCTACCAGATTTGATTGCTGACTCGGACTCCGATCGACTATTCGCGCCAAAATGTAATTGCATCGCTCAGGGGAACAACCTCAGCACCGGGAAAATAAAAGCCCAGAATTCGATCGCCATTCCAGCCCAAATTAGCTAAATTGTAAGAACCGGTTTGACTCATTCCCACCCCGTGTCCAAAACCGCCTCCGACAAAAGCATAACCGTTCAAGCTTTTATCGGGATTGTAAATCGGTTCTAGGTAAAAAAGCGTGCTAATCGGCGGGTAAAAAGCATTCCGAATTTCATCTTTGTCGATATCGATAGGCCCTAAATCAGTTTGTACCTTCATCTGCAAAACTCGACCTGCGGGCGACCTTTCCACTACTTCCACCTGAGTGATAGTTTTAAAATTAGCCAGCGGGTGCTGTTTCTTCTGAAGATATTGTCGGAGAAATCCACCAATTGAGGTCAAAGAAACTTGTTCGCGCCACCGGAATGTTTGTTCTTTATCCTCATTAAACCCTTTTTTTAGAGTCATGAAGCGGCGAAAATTGGTTTCGTCGGACAAACTCTGTTTCGACAAATCCCAGACATTGTTAGGGGAATCGACGATCGATCGCAAATACGGACGTTCCGCGCCGTGCCACACATCGCCAAAACGTGCTGTCACGCCGCCGCTAGAGGCAGAATAGAGTGCATCTACTAGCTGATTTTCGTAAGTTAGAACCAAACCGCTCGTTTGGGCGATCGCCTTATCAGTTTGCGGGTAAACCTCTGCCAAACCCTTATAAACTTGGCAATTAACATCAGCGCACAACTCATAATTATCCACAGCAAATCGGCGCAAATTTCTCAGGGCGTAAGTCCTCGCCAAAATAGTTTGAGCAACAATCGAAGGATAAGGCGCAAAAGCCCCAATTTCGTGAGGAACAACACCCCGCAAATAAGTTTCCGTTAGCACTTTATTGACTAAAGTATAAGTGCCATAAGCATTTTTTTGCAGGTGCAAACTGCCACCATAACGGCGAGTTTGTTGAATGGCTTTTTCGGGATCAATAGCTGTCGCCTCTTGGGTAGTTTGTTCCAATACCTCGATCGCATTTTTGCCAGCCGTCACATCCAACTCATTGCGATTGAAACGAAAGCCATTTAACACCCAAAATGCCTGGGGTATTTGTTTAAAAACTTTGGAATCCAAAAAAGCAGTTTTGTTGCCTTGAGCTTGCAAACTTTGCAATAGCCAACGCCGCACCAAAGGAGAGTTATAAGTATCTCTTTTCGCCCAAACTTGCCAGCGCAAAGGTTGAGCAATTTCTACATCAATTCCCTTAGCGTGCCACTGATTTGCGCTATCTTCCGCACTCTCAAAACTGCGGTGGGAACTTAGAACTACTCGTTCTTCTACTAATGGGCCTTCCAGAGGTTTATTATCTATTTCTAGCTTGATACTTGCCGCCGTTTTGGTTTCTGTGCCTTGAGGAGTTTTGTAACTCAAAGTTAAGCTGTCGCCCGGTAATGCTTTCAGCGTCAGTTTGTCGGTTGCTTTGGTACCAAACCGCTGCACCACACCAATTTTGATGACTCTATTTTGGGGAGTTTGGGCGTATCCCGCAGCGCTGAAAATGGGCAACAGACACAATGCCATGAAAACAGTGCTAGAAATGCAGCTAAACCATTTGTAATTGGGAGTTGGAGGTGCTTGAGCGAACACGGTTATCTATCTCCCGATAGTTGAAATTTGGGGATTTGCGATCGTACGTTAGCACATTTGGCGGCTGGTACAGCAGTATTGCTGAAGATAGGCTGGTTCACTTGAGCTAGTCGTAGGGTGTGTCGCCTGCGATAAATCCCTAAAAAAGAGCGACAATCTTGCAGCGACGCACCTAGCAAAATAGTTGCCATCTGGTGAAACCGGGTTTCTGCGTAGATTTCTCGCTACTAAATGCAAAATTTCGTAGAAACCCGGTTTCTAGCCTCCCATGCGAAGCCCTGAAACTATCCAAACTTTAGGCTAAAAATCGGCAGAATAAATGAGTAATCATTTTTTTCGAGGACTAATCTCATCTTTTCGAGGAGTAATCTCATCGCAAACGTGTTTCTCGCTTTCATCAGCATTATTCTGCAAATAGTCGTGCAGCCACTCGCAGCCTTGCACCAGCATTTCATCTAAACTTCTGATTTGCCACAACCGGGCTGTATTGTCCCATGATGCCGTAGCGATGTATTTGCCGTCGGGACTAAAACTGACACTCGATACCGAATCTTGATGTCCTTTAAATTCTTGGATCAGCTTGCCTTTTAAATCCCACAACCGGGCTGTTTTGTCCCATGATGCCGTAGCGATGTATTTGCCATCGCGACTAAAACTGACACTCGTTACCCCATCTTGATGTCCTCTAAACCGATTTTGTTCTCGGATGTTGTCGAGAATCTGGTTGAGGGCCATCTGGGGAGTAGATATCGGGTAATCTGCAAGGGAACGAACGTCTTTGACTGTAGATTTAAGTTCTTTCCCAGTCTTCACCGCTGAGATTAAAGCATCTATTTGATTATTGCCAGATTCAAACAGTCTCAAAGCATCACTTGCAGCGCGCTCTAATTTGGTCAATTTCTGTGCCTTGTCCACTTGCTGCCACGCTACTCCCATTACAGTTGCAGCTAAAACTAGGCTAATGCTCAATACCGCCGTACCAAGACCAATTCGTCTCTGGGCTTTTCGCTGTGATTCTACTGACAACTTCTCTGCTTTCTGGCGCGCCTGTGCTAATATCTGATTTTCTGCTTCAGTTTGCTTGAGTCTTTCGCGTAATTCTAGTAATTCCGCACTTTGCAGTTTGCGGATAAAAGGCACTAAATAATCGTGGACAATTTGGTAGCGTTCAATTGGAGTTGCTGGCACTTCTAACACCAATCCCGATTTAAATATAATCTTTAAAACTAACTCTAATCCTTCTGAATTCCTTCCTAAATTTGCTGCTAATTCAGCCAAAGTCTTCTGAGGACGGGTATTGTTTTCATCCGTCAGCAAGTACAAAACAAGTTCGGCAATATCTTTATTCTCCTTACCACAGTCTGCGATCACTTCAGCTAAAAATTCCTCAACCAGTTTGAGCTTTGCCCGCTCGCCAAGTTGCTGATAGTCACTCAGTCGAGTAATCTGCCGTTTTTCCAGTTGCGTCCCCACAATTTGCAACTCAATGGGTCGTACTTCGCCGAGTTGACCTGCTAAATCTTCTACCAGTGTGTTTGCTAAATCATCATCCAAGTAAAATTGAGAGCGTTCTGTTAAGGTTTGGACAACAAGTTTAGCATCTAAAATCGAAAAATTACCCAAGTAATAGCGAATTTTATTATTGAGGATGTCATCTTCAATTATTGATAAATTTGTCGTGCGATTCCACTCTAACAAGTAGAAAAGATAATCTTCCCGCAGCGACAGGATAATTTTGAGATGGCAAATTTGCAAACATTCAGCCAAAAAATTATATAACTTTTGCCTGCTGCTTTGGTCTTGATAAGCAAAGAAAAATTCCTCAAACTGGTCAAAGATTAGTACCGTCAATAAATTGCGATTTTGATTGAGTCGCAACTGTTCCAAAATAGCTGCCGGTGTGTCAATAGGAGTAGATAAACTCTCACCTTTTATTTTTTCAATTCCCAATTTTAAACGCTGACCGCAATCCCTCGCCCAATCGTGATAAGACTGCAATAAAACAGGCAATACGTCCCGCGCTTCAAAAGTTGTAAGTTGCAGTGCGGGAACTAATCCTGCTTGAATGATCGAACTTTTTCCTACCCCAGACTGTCCGTGAATGATTGTCAGCTTGCAAGCCGGTGTACCTATCCGTTGAATTATCCGTTTAATATCCTGTGCCCGCCCGGAAGCAGCTTCAATTTCCTCAACAACTTCAGCTTTTGACTGACCTGATTCTAAAGCAAGATTAATTGTTTGTTGCGGCGGCTGCAAACGGCCTGCGCCAATAAAAGCTTGCAGTCGATATTTACTTTTAACTTCCTGTTGTTTGAGTTTAAGGTAAAATGCTTTTAAATATGCGCTGTGTTCAAAATAGAGATTTCTCAACTCTGATAAAATCCTCAGATAAAGCTGCACATCATCTTGAGGCTGTGTAATTTCTTTAGCTAATTCTAAGTTTTTAACTGCCTCCGACTGTTGACTGAGATTTCGCTGCGCTTTTGCCAAAAGTAAGAGATATAAACCAGTCTCTTGTTGGGATACTTCTGCTTTTGCCAAAACAACCAATGCTAATGTAGCTGATTCGCAAGCTTTTTCCCACTCAGAACGTTGCAGCGCTACCTCAGCCAAAAAGCCGTAATCTTCAGCTACTTGACTCGGAGTGCCACAAATTTCGTGAATATCTAAAGCTTTTTTAGCTAAATTTTCCAACTCTTCCCAAGCTGCTAAATACCGTAGCACTTCGCCGAGTTCGCTAATACATTTAGCTACTAAATCATCTCGTCGTGCTTGCTCAAAACTATCCAGAGATTGCTGTAAATACTTTCTAGATTCTTGCCAATAATCTTGTTTTCCTGCCCGATGCAACTCAGCTTTGCGGTTGTAAGCTTGAGCAATCTTCTGGCAGACAATTCCTTGTCTTTCTAACTGGTGATTTTGCTGCCAAAATGCTAAACTTTGCTGATAATGTGCGATCGCTAAATCTATTTTATTTTTCTGAGATTCAACTAAACCCCGAATAAATTGCCAACTTGCTTGCAATTCCGGGTCTAGTGCTGAATTTAGCAGATCGTTCTCCAGCGACTCAATTTCACAGTCATTTAATTTGAAATTCTCAACATCAGCAAAAGCTTGGCTTGCTTGTTGCTGTAACAAATTCATCAAATCATCGGGCGGCATGGTAAACTGAATTGGAGGAGGAGCCCAAGACTTCAAATCGTTAGCCGATCGACTAAATTTAGCTAGTACAGCATCCGTTACCCATAATATTAAAGGAAAAGCAAAATCTTGCTTGAATTGGTCACGCGCTCGATTAGCCCCAGCTAGCAGGTCATCAAGAGCAACCACCGATTCTATCCCCACAACTATTAAAGCTTTTGGTGGTTGCTCTTCAACAGCATTGAGAATGGTTTGATGAAGTATTTTAGTAGCAGGTTCGAGGACTAATTCTTGATATTCAACAGTAGATAGATCGCGCAATTTTTCCAGCATCGCATAACGCAAGCTAGCATAATTACAGCATACTAAAGTCAAAGAAAACTTCCCTTGAAAGCGGGCGATCATCCGTATCAAAGTAGAGAGCGATCGCTCGTTTTCTGATGCAATATCTTCGGCTGGATTTGAGTTTACCATAATATCAACAATTTTGCTGGTGCCACAGCTTGTATTTCTGAGTTTCCATCAATAGTGGATTCAATGCAAACCAAATTCTTTCATTATCTACATATTCAAAAACCCACAGATTTCGCAGCAAATCTTGGTATTCTTTGTCTCCTTTAATGGTTTGTTCTTTCACCACTTTAAAAAGTAATTCCCACTCATCATTATCAATACCGCGACCGAGAGTATCACGAGAACTGCGAATCACTGATTTCAAAACATCTTGGGAAATTGGAGGGTCATCTTGCTGCAAGCAACCAAATAACATCCCCATCAAGTTTCGCAGATGACCTCCGCTGACTCGGCACAATTCATCTAAAGTTTCAGAACTGTCAAAAACTTCAGTAATTAATGTGATATGTTCCTCAGTTGACACATCGGGAAAAGCCCGTAACATCACCATGCGTCGCAGCAAATTCATCCCCTCAACACATTCGCTGCCGTCTCTATTCTTTACTGGCACCATCGGCAAAACTTTCGGGTCAACTCCGCCTCCCAATCGATTTTTCAATATTTCACTTTCATTGCCAAAAATCAATCCCAAAGGTAGCGTATAAACCAAATGGCAATTCAGTTGTCGCAACTGATCGCCCCGGTCAATAAAGATATATTCTGGTAATCCTCGCCCCGCTGCATTGGGTCGAGAAACTATCCGGTCTAAGTTGTCAACAATCACCACCAATCCTTTTTTACCCTGCTGCTTAAGCTGATTAATTGCTACATCAATAATTTCTTGATTAATCAGTTCTAACATTTTATTGGCTTGCGGTTCCATGTACTGTCTCAGTTTCGATCGCAAGTCGGGATTACTTTTAATTTTGGCAGTAATTTTGGCGATGCCTAAAGGCAGAGAAACTTCCAGATTTCCGTCTGTATTGCCCTTATATTTGCTGCCAAAAAGTTCTCCTTCAGCTTCTAAACTCACAGGGGTTTGTAAAAAATTCCAACTATTTTTTAAGAATTCTTTAAAACCTTGGGGCTGCAAGGAAATTTTGCCCTCTTCCAAACTTTGGGTGACTCGCCGTGCGATCGCCAACATGATATCTGTCAAATCGAGATCCATTTGATCGAGGTCTTTTGTTGACTCGAAGTAAACCACATGAAATCCCTCATCTGTCAACTCTTTTTGTAGTCGCGATAATTCAGTAGACTTGCCGCAACCAATATGTCCGGTAAATAATTGGCAAGTCCGTTTATCTGGTGACACGCGGGTAATTGTTCGTTTGAGTATGTTAATAATTTTGCCACCGCGTACCTCAGCAAAATCAATGTAGTAGCGAATATCTTCTGAATTTCCTAACATGAGGGAGTTGCTAGGGTTGCAGGCATCGCAGAATCGATTAAAATCTAGAGTCATAAATTTTTCTAAATTAGTTATTGTAGTCATTGTAGGGTGCGTCAGCGTTAAATACTTCGATCGCAGACTAAGCATTTTATCTTGACGCACCCTACGGTTAGCTTTTGCAAGAACTCTATTGTAGGGTGCGTCAGGACTGAATATTTCGATCGCAAACTAAGCATTTTTCTCTGACGCACCCTACAGTTAGTTTTTTATTTCTGTTTCCAATATTGGCAGGCGGCATAGGCCAAGGTGACAACCCCAGTAATTATCGCAGCTTCATCGACTTCAAACTGCGGATGGTGGAGGGGATAATTCGGTTTATCTTTCAATCCAACTCCCAAGCGAAACATGGTTCCGGGTGCGTGTTCTAAATACATCGAAAAATCTTCCGCGCCGAGGGATGGTTCTGGTAAAATTTGGACTTGCGATCGACCTAAAGCTTCCAAAGCCGCCGTTTCGACTAATTGCGTGAGTTTTGGGTCGTTTTGGACTCCGGGCACGCCGCGTTTGTAGGTGAGTTCATATTTTGCACCGTAAGTTTCACAGACACCGGCGACAATTTGTTCGATCCAAGCCGGTAGTTTTTCGTGGGTTTCAGGATGGAGCGATCGCACCGTGCCCAATAATTTTACGCGATCGGCAATCACATTTGGTGCCCGTCCGCCGCTAATTTGCCCGATCGTCAAAACCACAGGCCTCAACGGATTTTGCGTTCTACTAATCGCCTGCTGCAAAGTAGTAATAATCTGGGAAGCGATCCAAATTGCATCGATCGCCTCGTGAGGACGCGCACCGTGCCCAGATTCGCCCATCACGATCAATTCTAGGTCATCTGCCGCCGCAGTCAGTGCCCCGTGCCGAATGCCGATCGCACCGCCGGGAATCGTCGGAAAAACGTGCACTCCGAGGATGCCCTCAACATCTTGCATCGCACCATCTGCAATCATCCAGCGCGCACCTTGGGCTATTTCCTCTGCCGGCTGAAACAAGAAGCGGACGTTACCCGATAGTTTTTTTTCCAATTGAGCTAATATCATCGCAGCGCCCAAACCGACCGTGGTGTGGATGTCGTGGCCGCAAGCGTGCATCACTCCTTGGTTTTTCGAGGCAAATTCTAAGTTTGTGCGTTCTTGAATCGGTAAAGCGTCCATATCGGTGCGAATTGCCAGCCAGCGCGACTCGCTGCTGTTACCTTTGAGTTCGCCGATGACGCCGGTTTTGCCGATTCCTTCGGTGGCGGGAACTCCACTGGAAGCGAGGACTCCGGCTACATAGGCGGCGGTTTGATGTTCTTGGCCGCTGAGTTCGGGGTGGGAGTGGATGTGGCGGCGAATATCGATCAAGCGGGGGGCGAGGGTAGTTGCTAGTTCTTGGATGCGGGCAAGCATGAATTTTGTTGGGAAGAGCTTTAGTTAACTAGGGTAACGTAAATGCTTGGGGTTAAACTGATATGCTGCACCATTCTCCAGAACGGGCTCTTCGGCCCGTTCCACAAAACTGAATTTTATTGTGGAACGGGCCGAAGAACCCGTTTCATTCTCAGCAAACAATCAGTAAAGATATTTTTTGATGTAAATTCCTATGATTAGTTTTGGATTATGGAATGTGCTTATTATCATTACAGTCGCTTTCTTTCTCAATCGTAATTGGCGACTAGACTGCGACAAAAAAGTATGGCAAGATTCTTTATTCTTAAAACATCCTTCTATTCAAAAATTGATTCGTTTTTTTTCTAAACCTATCGTTAACTTTATTTGTCAAGCAGTTCTTGTATTAGTTATCACCAGATTCCTGTGTCATGCAGGTTGGTTAGTTTACGATTTGACTCATCGGTTCGATCCGCCTTACTGGGATTTTAAGTGGTTTTATGTAGCGAGTAAATTAGCTCATCAGCATTTGAGTCCTTTCAATGTCGAAGTGTTTAACAAAGGTTTCTGTAAGCTCACCAACGTGTGTGGGTTGATTCCATCTTTTGTTTATCCACCTAATATTATTCCTCTCATCTGGTTTCTTGGTTATTTTCCCATCAAGACTGCATTCACCATCTGGATTGTGCTGCATCTGATTGCCACAGGCTTTGTTTTATGGGGAGCGAATATCCTGTTGGAATCGCAATCACGAGCTTTCAGGACTATTTGCAGTATATCAGTGGCATTTCTTTATGGTTTCGTCTTCGATTTGCAAGTTGGCAATGTCGCAACTTTTATTGCTGTATTGCTATTGTGGATGTTTATTTTAGCTCGAAATCATCGGGATTTACCCGCAGGAGTTTTATTCGGAACTGCTCTGTTTAAACCAACCTTAGTTGTATTATTTATTCCTTATTTTATCATCAAAAAACGATTTTATCTAGTTTGTGTATCGATAATTACGGCAATTTCTCTAGCACTGACTGGTTTGGCAATATCGGGTAATTCCTTAACCGGGTTTCTACAGGATGCTATTCGTGGATTTCCACTCTGGCTGAACGATCCTCGAATAATCCTTATATTTCGATGAGTCGCATCGATTTAAGGGTTTTGGGGCGGAGATTTTTCCCCGATAGTTCATTTGTGGCTAAGCTATTTTCGGATTTAGTTATTCTGGTATTAGTTGGTTTAGTGAGTTGGTATTTTTACTAAAAACAATCTCGCACTGCTTGGTCAAAAAATCTTGATTTACCAGAAATGGTGTTAGTTTCCTGTTTAAGTATTGCGATCAATTATTCTCAGCCCACCAGTTCTGTAATGTTAGCACCGGCGGTGGTCTTTTTGCTGAACGATTTATGCTTTCAGATTAAATATTGTGTCTTTTCTGGCAAAAGAATGTCTATTTGGTTATTGGGAGTTGGCTATCTCCTGGTACAAACTGCGGTGATTCATGCTGGGCTGTTAGTGTTTCTCGGCAAGCGTTGGAACTGGAAAGGTGGGGAATTGCCTTATTGGTTGAAAGTCACTGTTTTTTCACTTCCGAGTTATGCGGTTTTAGGGATTACGTTAAGTGTTTTGGTTTTGGCAATGAACTCGCTTGGTAAAAAGCAGGGGTAGTCCTGCATAGTCAGGACTACCTGTGATAATTGACTTATTCAATCTACCTTAACTTTTAGCTTCTGAAATGTCCCAGGTGCAACTCTCAATATATTGTAAAAAATGGTCACACTCACACTGGTAAACAAAACTTTAAATGTCGAGATTGTGACCGACAATTTGTCATGGCTCCCAGACATCAGCCGCTGGAGCAAGAAACAAGAGAATTGAGAGAGCGACTTTTATTAGAAAAGATATCTCTGGCTGGGATTGTGAGGACGATGGGGGTTTCACAAAGGTAGCTACAATACTATGTTAATAAAAAGTTAGGAGCCGTCAAAAGACAAGTGGAAGTGAAGTCAAAAAAAGGGTAAGCTAACAATTCAATGTGATGAAATGTGGTCATTTGTAGAAAATAAGGGTAACAAGCAGTGGATTGGGTTAGCAATTGATGTGTTGACTTTCATAAATTGTAGGAGTATATATTGGCAAAAGAGAGGAACAAGAGTGCGAGGGGATTATGGGATTCACGTGCGAGCAGTAGATCGTCAATGTGCTGTAAGTTATACAGACTTTTGTCCTTTCTTAGGAATGAAAAATTAATAACTTGATGAATCGTCAGATATAATTTAAAATAGGGATAGGTTTATTATTTG
>ENA-OFDP01000265-OFDP01000265.1-metagenomes-genome-assembly--contig:-NODE-265-length-24616-cov-6.774643_pt1 | contig 24616 bp, 19 predicted proteins | sample MGYA00153389_OFDP01 | MGnify analysis MGYA00153389 | reverse complement strand
CTGAAAGTTATTATATTATACCATACAATATGCGTTTTAGATGCTGAACAGCTTAACTGTTTCGACGCCTTCGTGCAGAGTAGAATTTATTGGGTATTTTGAAAGATTCTGCATAGGTTTATTAAAAAATTAATCGGATCTAATTTAACCTAGTGTAGCGCTAATTTAGTGAATATTTATGTGATATGGATCGCATTATATTATGCTACGAGTCACTGAGGCCCAGAAACCGGGTTTTTTTACGAAAATACTTCGTTGCATCCCGTAGATTCGGTAAAAAACCCGGTTTCTTTGGTTGGTGTGCATCCAAAACTAAGATTTAAATGGCAGATTTTCAATCTTGGACAACGGTAACTTCACTAATATGAACAATTGATTCTGGTTCAGGTAAAATACGGACGCGAGCAAATTTTAAACCGCTGACTCCTTGCAGCGATTCTACCATGCCAGTCTGAACTTTTGACTCTACCCAACCTTCGCGAGACAAATAGCGTAAGTATTGTTCGTACTCTTCCCACTCATCCTCGGTTGAATAAACTACAGTCAACATCCCCGACTGGGTAATTCGTTCTTGTGCGTCTTTATCAACGGCTTTTTCGATCCGCTTTTTGACGAGTTCGTAGCGGATGTCGCGAGTGCCTTTGACATCAAACATTTTTTCGGTGTTTTCGTTGTGAAAAATATCGATCGTGGTATTCTGCACTAAGACTAAATGTGCTAGTTCCATGTTAATTTGAGACTCGGCTTTCAGGCGGAAAACTGTGCGACCACAGTCGCAAATTGCCCGCAGTTGTTCGTACCGCAAACTGTGGAGGTGAAACTGACTGAATCTGCTATCAACAGATTTTCCGACATAAATCATGTGATCCATGCCGTCGGTACATTCTATGTCGCAGTAGTGGGGGAGAATTTGCTGCATTCGTTCTTGCCAGCGAGCCCAAGTTTCTTGGAGTTTGTTACTAATTAAATGCAGCATTTCGTCGTAGCGAGTCCGATCGCCATAAACGCAGTTGTGTTCGTTTTCGCAAGCAGATCGGTAAGCTTCAACAGCCTCCTGAACCTGCGGGCCACACTGCATAAAATAGTCAAAATATACTTCTAATTTCTCGTTCAGATACTCGGCAGCTCGTACCTCCATATCGACTGTTACTTTTTGTTTTAAATGCTCAATGTAGTCAAGTAAATCAAGTCGCAATTGCTGACCGAGATGAGTAGTTTTTGTTTCACAAACGGCATCAATTATGGCTAAACCCAAGCGAAATTGTTCGAGTAAATCAGTTTGAATGGCTCGATTTCGCTCGTCGCTAGAACCGCGAATATCGGAAATTCCAAATAGTGGATAAACGTCAGAAAATACAATAGTTTCTTGTTGAAGTCCCCAACTGCGTCTTTCTGCTTCTTGGACGAAGCGCCATTCGACGGCGGGATGGATGTTGTGGATGTGGCTGAACCGCTGCTGCATGGCTTGCCGCAGGGCTGCAATGAAGGCGGGAATCAGTTCTTGGGCGTGCTGGGAGTCAATGCCGTTGAAGTGGTTGGGCCGATCGCACAACAGCCCCACCAGACCCAAAATCCGCTGTACGCAGCCCTCGCGGGTAACAGTTTTCACCACCAGCGGTACTAGCAACATCGATCGCACGCCCATTTTCCGCAAAGCCCGATCGCACTCGGTGTCGCATTCTCGGCGCAAATCTGGCACATTCCAAACTTGATTTGCCGCCGTTGCTTTCAAAAAATGAGAATCTTCTAGAGAAGTCATCGAATAAACAACCGGCGGCAAATGTTCGCCCCCTTTAGCAACTAATATCTGTACCTGTTCGCCGTCAGGCCGCAGCAGCAAAGTGCCGTCAGCATTAAAAAGCGATCGCAAACAACCGTCAATTCTTTCAAATTTGTCGGGGCGCAGCATCGAATCGCGATCGATTAATAACTGCGTCAGCCGCCGAATTTGCTCCTGTATGGTGACATCAAAACCTTCGAGTACCAGTAAACCTTCTACTTGGTAATTATCTAACTGCAAGCGATCGGCTAAAATCGCCAATTGATTCGGCTGCATCAACCAAGCTTCCCGTTCAGAGACTGGCATTAACTGCAAATGCAAATCTGCAAATTCATCTATTTTCGAGTCAATGCGATCGACTTTCAACTGTTCCGAACCAAGCCAAAATTCGACATATCTCGGTTCTGGATGAACCCGACTTTTTACCGCAGCCATCACTGGTTCGTCGAGCACCCGCAAAGCTGCGAGGTCAATTTGATAGGATTGCTTGAATACCCAGTGCAAAACGTGGCGGCGGTACAACTGTTCGGCTGTTTTGCCGTCCCACTCCTCGAATAGTTCCAGCAGAGTAATGCCCATTCCTGCAAACAAACCGCCAAATTCCCCACTTCCCAGGGGCGTTCCTTCCCAGCCAGCCAAACGGCAGAAAGCGGCGTTAGCGTAGCGCAGGGCAAAAGTTCCCGGCTCGATTACCGCGATTAAAACGCGGCGGTTCCCGAGAAATTGAAACACCCACTGCAAGTCTTGTTTCCATGTTTTTAAGCGTTCAATTTCGGCAGATTGAGTCGGTACTCCTGCCGCCAAAGCTTGCAGTAGCTGTTCCATGTTAACTTCGCTTTGCAAACTGTTATTGTCTTGCTCAGTTGAGTCCATATCTGCGGGAATCAGTGATTTTACGGAGTTGTTGTTGTTTTGACGAGACGGCGATTTAGGGGTAGACATGAGTAAAACACCTGAAAGCAGTGGATTTTGTCAAATAATATTAGCGATCGGCGATTTATGGCTTTGTCAAGAATTTAGATCATGTTTGTAAAGTTTGTGTATGGGTATCGGGAACTGGGTTTTTTCTCGGACGATCGGCCCAGAAACTTTTACTTTTCTTCACAAACAACCTCTTAGTCTCGACGTTATAGGTGATATTAACGTGTTTGCGACTTGGCGGGTAACACCTATTATAAGCGGTAAGTCGTAGCGGATAGTGTCAGCGACTAAGGAATGAGAATTAAATAACTTACAATTTTTATTGTTCTTGTGGGATGGGCGTCCCGCCCGTCCAGAAAGAACGGGCGGGACGCCCATCCCACAAATATGTGTAAATTATTTAATTCGCGATCCTAATGCTATTTGACTCTGAGGCGAAATATATAGTAGCTTTAGCTAGAATGAATTAGAACCCAGGTAATTGGTAATTGGTAATTGGCAAGCAGATTGCCAGTGACTAATATCAAATCTGGAGCATCGGAATTATGAGCGTGCGAGCATCTGGCTCGCCATCTATGCTTCTCTTCGAGACAACGCGAGCGCGCTAGCTCATTCAAATATATTGCAATGCAACCGTAAACGATCTAACTTAGCAAACAAAAGTTCCGACCACAATCAAAATAAATTTGCGATTTGGCAAGGCAAGAATTAAAATATATAATATAAATAGCAGCATCTTTCAAAGGATATACTTATGGCTTTAACGATTAACAATCTCATCGGCGATTTGACTGGATTTCCTGTGTTTGCCGGCGGCGGGCCGCGTTTTTTGGGATTCGCTACATCAGATGACATTAAGGTAGAGGATGGAAATTTGTCATCTTTCCCCTGGGGAGTTTGGGGACTGGACGGTAACGATACCATAGGAGGTTCGTCGGATTCTAACGAACGGCTGTTAGGAAATAATGGCAATGATGTGATCGGTGGTGGTGGCGGAAATGACATCATTTACGGCGGCAAAGATAACGATCGCCTGGATGGAAATGATGGCAATGACGTAGTTAGGGGCGACGCCGGCAACGATATTATCTTTGGAGGGCCCGGGAACGATATCCTGCGCGGAGGGCAAGGAGACGACGATTTAGACGGCAATGACGGCAACGATTTCTTAGCGGGCGATCGGGGAATTGACGTACTCACCGGAGGCCCCGGTGCTGACACATTCGTGCTCAGAAGCAATGAAGCATTTGGAGTCAATGGAGCGGATGTGATTACCGATTTTAGGTTTGACGATGGCGATCGCATTGGTTTGACTGACGGTTTAACAGAATTAAATCTGCTCTTTACTGACGACGCTCTAATCGCTTACGATAACGACGGAATTATCAACGATATGGTGATTCGGAATCGCAGTAACGGACAAATTGTGGGGATAGTTTTAAACACGGATAACTTTGAACTAATCGGTTCGTTTGAACCGGCAAATCCGTTTGCTTTGGCAGTTAACGGTTCTCAATTCCAGTTTTTGGCTTAGCTATTTCTAGGTGGATAGAAAGTCTTAGTTTCGAGTAGGGAAACGGCACTGCCGTGTCCTAGTTTCGAGTAGGGAAACGGCACTGCCGTGTCCCTACAGATAGCGAGGATTTGGCAAGATTGATATTAAAACAGTTCTTCATTTAGATAGTTTTTAGGCTAATCTAAAAGTAGGAAGCTCAAAATCGGGGATAGTATAAATGACCGCTACAATTCACCCCCCATTGACTGCACTCCCGGAACAGCGGTTGATTTTGCCGCTAGCAATGACTTGGGAGCAGTTCAAAGCTCTGGATTCCTTGCTAGAGTATACTCGCAGCGTTCGCTTGTCTTACCTCGACGGATATGTAGAAATTATGACACTTTCGCCGGAACACGAAACCATTAAATATCTGATGGCAGGAATGTTATGTCAGTTTTTATTAGAAAAAGATATGAGTTTTAGACCGACGGGTAGCGCTACACTCCAAGGGGAAACAAAAGGCAGCAGCAAGGAACCAGATTTATCTTACTACTTTGGCGAAGATCGGCGGAGGCGAGAAATACCTGATTTGGCGATCGAAGTTGTTTTTACCAGCGGGACTATTAACAAACTGGAATACTACCGCAGATTTAACGTAGCGGAAGTTTGGTTTTGGGAAGACGGAGTATTTGCTATTTACCAACTGAAATCAGAGGGTTACGAGCTAGTTTCTCGGAGTATGCTGTTGCCGGATTTGGATCTAGGATTGCTGGGGAGATGCCTGCAAATGTCGGAAGAAAAAGAAGCTTTGAAAGTGTTTCGAGACGCAGTTAGAGCTTCTTAACATAGAATATCCACAAGTAGAATGTGGCAAAATTACAAAATGTTATTGCACCAACATTTTCAGCGCTTGTCTGACACCGGAAAACAAGTAATGTCCTGGTTGGAAAATCAAAACAAAGCAGTCGAAATCTCCAAAAAGCCAGCCCTTCTCGAATTATCGCCTTCAGAATTTCTCAAAGCCGTCGAATCGTTGAGACGGAGGTTGTTAATCGAAAAAGTCCAAAAGGTCGATCGCACCCTCTTCACACTCCAACGGGCGATCGCAGTATACACAAAAACAAACATCAAATAACTTCAAAAACATCCAAATTTATCAGCGTTAATCCGCGTTCATCAGCGGTTAAAAAATAAAAAATCTAACTTTTAGCAAAACATTAATCCAAACATCCCCGTTTAGCCCTAAAATGAAAAAGACTGACTAGCCAACAATGCCCTATGTTTGAAGCACTTGCCGATCGACTCGAATCCACCTGGAAAAAACTGCGCGGACAGAATAAAATCTCCGAGAGCAACATCCAAGACGCGCTCAAAGAAGTCCGCCGCGCCCTCCTGGAAGCCGATGTCAACCTCCAAGTCGTCAAAAACTTCATCGGAGAAGTAGCGGCCAAAGCACAAGGCGCAGAAGTCGTCTCAGGCGTCCGTCCCGACCAACAATTCATCAAAATCGTCCACGACGAACTCGTCCGCGTCATGGGGGAAACCAACGTACCCCTCGCCACCGCCGAATCCGGGCCCACAGTCATCCTGATGGCAGGTTTGCAAGGAACCGGGAAAACCACAGCTACCGCCAAACTAGCCCTGCACCTCCGCAAGCAAAATCGTACCGCACTGCTAGTGGCAACCGACATTTATCGACCAGCCGCGATCGACCAATTGCTCACCCTCGGCAAACAAATCGACGTACCAGTATTTGAACTGGGCACCGATACTGACCCCGTAGAAATTGCCCGCCAAGGCATCGAACACGGCAAACAACTAGGCGTCGATACAATCATCGTCGATACAGCAGGCCGCCTGCAAATCGACCAAGACATGATGGCAGAATTGGCGCGCATCAAACAAACAGTACAACCCCACGAAACGCTGTTAGTTGTTGATGCCATGACAGGCCAAGAAGCAGCAAATTTAACCCGCACCTTCCACGACCAAATCGGCATTACCGGCGCCATCTTAACCAAATTAGACGGCGACAGCCGTGGTGGTGCAGCCTTGTCAGTGCGGCAAATATCCGGCGCGCCGATTAAATTTGTCGGAGTCGGCGAAAAAGTAGAAGCCTTACAGCCATTTTATCCCGATCGCATGGCATCGAGAATACTCGGCATGGGCGATGTCTTGACGCTAGTAGAAAAAGCGCAAGAAGAATTCGACATCGCTGATGCCGAGAAAATGCAAGAGAAAATGCTCACGGCAAAGTTCGACTTTACCGACTTTCTCAAGCAAACAAAACTGTTAAAAAATATGGGTTCCCTCGGCGGCATCATGAAAATGATTCCGGGGATGAACAAACTCTCAGACGAACAAATGCGGCAGGGAGAAGTGCAGTTAAAACGCACCGAAGCCATGATTAATTCGATGACAACTGAAGAACGCCGCAACCCCGAACTTTTAGCAAGTTCTCCCTCCCGCCGCCGCCGCATCGGCAAAGGCGCAGGCTACGCAGAAAACGACGTAACCAAGCTGGTAAGCGATTTCCAGAAAATGCGTACCATGATGCAGCAAATGAGTCAAGGCAACTTTACGGGTATGGGAGGATTGCCGGGAATGCCCGGAATGCAGGGAATGGGCGGCCCCGGCGGAATGCAGCCTGGTCGTGGATATATGGGCGCCGGACAGAAAAAGAAAAAGAAAAAAGATAAGCCTAAAAAAGGTTTTGGACAGTTGTAAAAAGCATCAAATATATTGCACAATTGTCAAAAATTTGTAGGGCGGGTTCACCCAAAATAATTGCCTAAAATCAATAATCTCGTAAACCCGCCCCCACTCAACTCAACGGTAAATCGGAATCTATGTTTTTCAAGATATCGTAGGGTGCGTCGCCACCGACAATCTACAACTAAACTCGAAAATCTCTGTGCGACGCACCCTACAAAATACTCACAATCAAATTCTATTGAATCGCTTCTCTAAATTCGCGCATTGCCTGAAGGTGATTTTCAATATTAATACACCGCGCCAATAGTACAATATCTAAATCTGGGAGCACAAAAGATCGATCGACCTCAGCATATCCATCATCCCCCAACGAATACAAACGCAGCCTACTATTTTCCCAAAACCAAACTTCAGCAATTTGCAGGCGTTTGTAAGCTTCCAACTTGTCAATACCGCCGCTAGTCACCACAACTTCCACCACCAAATCGGGACGTTCTCGGTTAGGTGTTAATTCGTAAGACAAATCCGCTTCTCGCTTCACCCTTCCAGTTTCGCTTTCCAGCGTCACCGAACCCGTTGGCGTAAAGTCAATCCCTGCGGATTCCAAATACAAATCCACCAGCGTTGAAATCCGCTGTTTCGCAGTTTCATGTTTTCTTCCCGGCATACGTCTAATCTCCAATACCCCATCTAAAAACGACAATCTCACGCCCGGACGTGAGAGCAACTGTTCAACCACCTTAAACTCTCTCCAGCTCAGTCCGTCAATTAAGATAGGTTCATCCAGCTTTTCTAACTTTTCTAAAGTTACTGTCATCTCAACCCTCCTTACTCAATCTAATCTTAATTATATCTGCGTTCATCAGCGTCCATCTGCCTACATCTGCGGTTGCAATCCCATCTACTGCCCCAAAACGCCCTTATTCTCATCCGGCACAAACTCCGTCACAACTTGGCCGCCACCGCCGTCACCTTTGACAACCACAGTTTGATTTTTCAGTTCTCCCGAAGCCTTCGGCCCAGTCAAATTAAACACCGGATTTAGTTGCTTGTAAACCACATTTCCTTCGGCGTCGAAAGTCTGGTTAGTCAAATACCACGTTACTCGATCGGTATTTAATTGAGATTGACGTTTTTCTCCAATTCCTACCACATTTCCGGTCAAATAAAATATTTTTTTATCTAAATCTCCGCGCCCCGTATCGCCAGTCATCGTCACCTTCTCCACGCGGTGAAAAACCTTCACAGGCCCGGGCGAAACCACATTTTGCGCCGGAAAATTCCAACTCATCAAACTGCTTTCTATTTGCAGCGGCGGGTCTGATGGCATTAACTGAGCGTTTTGCGTCAACGTCCCAATCTTGGTTTTTAAGTCTACATCTACTCGATCGGCAAAACCACTGTCTGTTAATTTTTTATCTTTGTATCTGTCAATTTGAGTCGGTTTGTCGCTGTTTACCTTTTGTTGTTCCACAAACCAGACTAAGTGCTCAGTTCGCAATTGTAGCACCGGATCTTTAACATTCGCCACCACAGATCCGAATAACTCCATCCTCTTAGCCCTACTGAAAACCCGCGCTTCCTTCGCTGCAATATTGACTTGTTTGTGGTCTCCCGTCAAATTATTGCGAATAACTAAAACATCTTCCTTTGGCCGCCACTCCAACTCATTTCCCCGCAATACCACTCCATTTTTCAGGTCTGTAGCGATTATGTTACCTTTTAGAAAAACCTGATTTCCTTCCTGAAATACCTGCCCAGTTTCTCCTTGAATGTCATAAATTTCTTTGCCATCCTGAAACAATTTGCCGACTGGTTTCTGAACGTTAACTATCTTGTTATCTCTGCTATAAACGGCATTTGTAGATTTTACTTTCCAAAACGTCTCGCCCTTTTCGTTTGCTTGTTCTAGGGTTACTTTGTTCAGAGTTAAAGTGCTGTTTGACTGCTGAGCAGTTTTGATATCATCGGCTAATTTGCTCTTTTGAGTCTCTTGCGGAGCCGCACAAGCACCAATCCCCAAGATTAATCCTGCTAAAAGTAGCAGCATTAACTTTGGGGACTGGAGACTGGAAATTTGGGATTTGAAATTAATCATTGGTAATCGATAATTGGGCATTAAGAATTGGGCATTGGGCATTGAGAATTGGTAATTGGCTAATTAAAAACACTAATCAAAAATATGTCATACTTGAGCTAAATTTTTAACTTCTAATTTTCAATTATTCAACCCATCAGCTATTACCCATCACCTATTACCGATTATCCAATTCTTATCTGTCGTCGTGTTCGTCCATCAAGCTCAGACCCGACAATGGGCGGTAAGCATAATTAGGGCGCGAGGTTTTTTGGATGTCATCCTTAATCATTTCCAAATCGATATAGCGATCGGCTACATTGATCAAACTATCGCTCGTCATCGATCGCAAACTCACCACTTCAACCCGCACGCCGCGATAGCTCACAGCATCCACAGCATAGGCCAAATCGCCATCACCGCTCACCAAAACCGCCGTGTCGTATGAACCGACCAAAGCCATCATATCCACAGCAATTTCTACATCTAAGTTCGCTTTCTTAGAACCGTCTGGTAACTGCACCAAATCCTTAGAAATCACGCGATAGCCGTTGCGGCGCATCCACAGCAAAAACCCCTGCTGTTTCTCGTTCGTGCGATCGACACCCGTGTAGAAAAAAGAGCGCAGCAGTCGCGAACCTGCCGTTAAGCGGCACAGCAGCTTAGTGTAATCAATCTCAATTCCCAACTGCAAAGCCGCGTAGAAAAGGTTAGACCCGTCAATAAAAATTGCCACTCGACCCCGATTTTCGAGAACCTGTTCCGGTGTAAAAAGGTCGTTGCTTTCTATTCTATTCAACATGATTGTTATGCCTCAATTTTTATGAAAGATTGGTAATGAAATAAGTGCTAATTCGTAATCTGTAGTAGCACCCCGATGGCTGGCTGCTAACTATGAAGGTACTGTTTCCAGCAGTTCGAGCCGCTTAAACACTGGTTGGGGTTCCCCCAGAGTTTGGTTGGCTGGCAAAGCGCCCCAGGCAGCATGAGCTGCAAAAGTCGCTAAACTGTTAACTGTCACCCGATCGTTAAAGTCAATTGAAAAACCTAACTGCTGATAGATAGCAGTGCTGATATTGGGAATAATCGGCGATAAAAGGTAAGATGCTAGTCTAACAGATTCCAGAACAGAATATAGCACTTGTTGGACACTTTCTAACTGTCCTTGCTTATACAAACTCCAAGGTGCTTGTACGTCAATAAACTTGTTCCCGGCTCGAACTAATGCAAGCACGGCTTCGCAAGCCTTACTAAAAGCCAACTCTTCGTAAAAATCAGCTACTCGATCGCCCAAATCCAGACTCATACCCTTGAGAAGGTTGTCGCCGGAAATGTTTTCGCCCGACACATTTGGAACGTAGCCGTCACAATATTTGCGAGCCATGTTTAACGTGCGGTTCAGCAAATTTCCCAAATCATTTGCCAGCTCAGCATTCAATGTATTGATAAACCGAGTTTCGTTAAAATCTCCGTCCTCTCCGAACTCAATTTCTTTAAGGAAATAGTAGCGCACTGCATCAGCGCCGTATTTATTAACCAATTCGACTGGGTTTAAAGTATTTCCCTCCGTTTTACCCATTTTTTTGCCATCTTTGGTCAAAAAACCGTGTGCGAAGACGCGCCCCGGCATCGGTAGACCCGCTGAGATCAGCATTGCCGGCCAATAAACGGCGTGGAAGCGGAGAATATCTTTGCCGATCAAGTGCAGATCGATCGGCCACCACTTAGATGTAGCATTCTCTAAGGTTGGGTCACTGTCCGGATCGAGCAGAGCCGTCACGTATCCCACCAAAGCGTCAAACCAGACGTAAATGGTGTGACTGGGGTCAACTGGTATTGGCAAGCCCCATTCGAGATTTACCCGAGAAATCGAAAAATCTTGCAGTCCCGAATTGACGAAGCTGAGGACTTCGTTGCGCCGACTTTCCGGCGCTATGAAGTCGGGACTTTCCGCGTACAAGGCCAGCAGTTTGTCTTGATACCGCGACAGGCGAAAAAAGTAGTTTTCCTCGTCGCGCCACTCAACTTCCTTGCTGGTATGGATGGAACATCGATTTCCCGGTAGCAAATCGCGTTCATCTTTGAATTCTTCGCAGGAGACGCAGTACCAGCCTTTTTGCTCGTTCAAGTAGATGTCGCCGGAGTTCCAGACACGCTGGAAAAATTCTTTGACAATATGCTCGTGACGCCGCGAAGTTGTGCGGATGAAGCGATCGTACTGGATGTCTAGTTGCTTCCAAAGCGCTTCAAATCCCGGAACAACGAGGTCACAGTGAGCTTGGGGCGATCGTCCCAAACTCTCAGCCGTGCGTTGAATTTTCTGCCCGTGCTCGTCCGTCCCCGTAATTAGCAAAACAGATTTGCCCCGCAGGCGCTCAAATCTGGCTAGGGCATCCGCAGCCATAGTCGTATAAGCGCTACCAACATGAGGTAAATCGTTTACATAGTACAGGGGGGTTGTAATCGCAAAGGTATTTTTAGTTTTATCGGTCGATTTCATTGAATGCTAAAAGAAAATTCCCTAAATTTAGTTTAGTTTCGATCTGAACTCAGCGGTTACATCTTTTATGAAGTTGCAATCAAGCCAAATTTGCTGCCAATTATATGCAGTTGTCTAACGCGGGCTATTTTCAAAAGAAATATAGCTTTCATATCAAGATTAATCTTTTTTATATTTTTTTTACGATCTCTCAAAAATGTCTTAATATTTGAACATTTTTCTGCCTTCGGATTCCGCGCGCCCTCTGTTGATTTCTGGGTGGCGCGAGGAGGGTTCGATCGCATCTGATATCAATAAGCGACATCGCTTTAGTTTATTGCCCCAGCCTGAGCCTAAAAGCGTTGGTTTTTTGTCAACCAACCAGGTTTCTTCATGTTGCGAGTGCGTTCATAGACAAGAAAACCCCAAACCAGTTAAGCTTGGGGCGATCGAATTGGGTACATCTAACAAGAGATTGTGCGATCGCCCTCGATCAGCCGCTGGGAAAATTCACTCGATTTCCGCCAATAGCTTCCGACAAATAATCCGCCGCAGCTTCCACCACCGCGATCGCATTTTCGTAAACCATCCGCGTCGGCCCCAAAACCCCAACACTACCAACCGGCACTGATCCCCGGCGGTAAATCGAAGAAATCAGGGTACAGCCGCGAATTGGTTCTAAGGAATTTTCCGAGCCAATACGCACCGTTACCCGCTTCCCGGGCGTGTCCAACTCAGGCGATTCAAAAATCAAAGGCCAAAGCAATTCCTGCTCTTGTTCTAGCAGTTGCACCAGGGTTTGAACTTGCTGCAACTGCGAAAAATCTGGCAAGCGCAGCGCTTCTGCCAAACCGCAGATCAGAATCCGCGTATAGGTTGGATTGCTTTGGCGGCTGCTCAAAGCAGCCAGCATGGTTTCCATCCACTCAGTGTATAATTCAAAGTCCCGGTCTAACTCGCTCCAGTCTACAGTGGAGAGTTCCGAGAGCGATCGTCCCCGCAACTTGCTGTTCAAAAAATTCGATAAAATCTGCAATTCCCGATCGACGATTTCGACATCAGGCAAATTACCTTCTGCGCCTTTGGGCAATTGCACCAAAACCGACTGAGTTTCGTAAGCCTCCGTCACCACGATCAGCATCACTTTTCCTGGCTCTAGCTGCACCAGTTGCAAGTGTCGCAAACAAGCCATATTAGTTTGCGGTATGGTAATCATCGCAATGTAACCGCTGATAGTTGCCAGAATTTGAGCAGCGCCGCGAAGTGCCGCGTCCATGCGGCCATCTGACCAATTAAGCTGATCTAGTACCTGTTCTACCTTACGAGCCAGCGTATCAGAGGGTTGGATCAACTGGTCTACATAAATTCTGTAGCCGGAGTCAGAGGGAATTCGTCCGGCTGAAGTGTGGGGCTGATAAAGCAGTCCAGCTTTTTCAAGAGTCCCCATCGCATTGCGAATTGTCGCTGGGCTAACGCTGAGGTTGTATTCGTCCGCCAAAGCTTTTGAGCCAACGGGTTCCGCTGTAGCTATGTAGTGGCGAACCGTTGCCCAAAGGATGTGTTGTTGCCGATCGGTGAGGTTAACGCGCACAGATATTTAAGTAGAATTAGAATTTAGAGTTGAAAGCCACTATTTAATCGAAACGTCTGTCCCAAAAGGGCGATCGGGCAGACTTATCTATTAAACATAACAGATTTTAGGTTAAGGAAGAACTCAGTTGTTACTGGTTATAGGTTATTGGTTATAGGTTATTGGTAAGTTCTAATGCTCAATGCCCCATGCTTCATGCCCTCTAATCATCTTCTTTCAGAATATTTTGCAGGTAACTAGCCACGGCATCCGGCTGTTCCACCATTGCCAAATGCCCGCAATCAAGCTGAAGGACATTCTCCCCGCAACCTTGGAACATCCAGTGAAAGCTAGCCAAATGCAGCACGTATTTTGGTTCCATAATTTTGTCTTTAGTGCCGGCAATAAAATAAACAGGCTGCTTGAGTTGGGATACTATTTGTGGCAAAAGGTGAATCTCCGCTTCTGTGGTGGAGTCCAACAAAGCCCCCAAAGCTGCCTCTGAATCAGCCGCCACGAAATCTCTCAAGCGCTGCTTTCCCCACGATCGACCGATCGAGCTTGCCACAGAATCCCGGGCAAACACGAAATCTGCTAAGGGCAAATGAGGCAGCCAGCGGGGACGCATTTTCACTAGCTGCGTGCCGACGGCTCGAAACCGCTCGAATTCTTCCTTTAGATAGATGCCGCCGCCTGCATTGATGCAGACGACACCTTTAATGCGATCGGAGAATTGGCTGGCTCCCCAAAGAGCGATCGTACCGCCCAGAGAGTGTCCCACCAGCCAAGCACCAGAAATATCTAGTTTTTCGAGTAAAATTTCCAAATCGCGAGCGTAAGCTGCGGGAGTGTAGCAGGAATTTAGCGACTCCGAACACCCGCCACCGTCCGATTGAGAATCACCAAACCCGCGCAAATCGTAAGTCAGACACTGATAGCTTGATGCCAAGCGATCGACCAAAGGTTGCCAGTAGCGGCGGCTTAATAGCCAGCCGTGAACAAATACCAGAACCGGGGAAGTTGTTGCAGTCGGAGCCGTCAAATCGTAAGCGTGCCCAAACCCTAGGATGTCTATGGTTGCCATATTTTAATCCTGTTCCAAAATCAACAAGCGAGGCATTAGCATCAAAAAATATCGCGCGAGGGATTCCCGTCTGCCACTTCAGCTAAAATCGCTCGCCAAGCAATCTTTGTCGCACTCCCTCAGCGATTTTCTGCCCCAGATACTCAGGAATTAAACTTTCATTGGGGCCCAATAAATAGAGAATCAGGCGAGTTCTGCCGCGCCAAACCAGCAAATTAGCATTTACTACCAACAAATCCTCTTGCCAGATGGCATACATAACTTTGTAAAAAAGTCCAGGCTGATTATCTGCTTCAATCAGCAGAGCTGGCAAGTGGAAAACCGGATCGACGTAGAATTCAGTTGCCACATCCTCCAAACCCGCGTCTAAATTAAATTCCACCGCCAACATCTCTTCCACCTCAAAATGCCCCGCCAAGGCCTCTCGAATCGCCCTACAGACGTTTTCTGCTGTTTTATCTGCCAGTACCTTGCCACCACGAGATACCACCAATTTGATAAATACCAGCATCGGCGGGTAAATTTGACCGTACAGACTCAGACTGTGAATCGTCAGCCCGTAAGCCGCGAGCACTCCAAAAATATCGCTCAGTAGAAAAGACTGGTTCCGGTAAGCAAAATGCAGGGCACTTTTGTTACCTTCGGCTCTGATTTCGATGACTGCTTGCCGAGTTTTGTAAAGTTGGTAAGCTAATTTGAGGTTTTGCAGTTGGATTTCGCTGCTGACAAATTGCTCATAAAACTGCGGAAACGCTCGGTTAAAGCGCTTGAGAAGTTCCAGTGTAGATGGTTTTAAACCCGAAGCCATAATTGAGGAGAAGGTGCGGGAGATATACTAGGTATTGAGTCTCCCATGCCTTATGGCAATGGGATTTTAGACTTGACGATTAGACTTTAAATTGTCCTGATCTCCTCACTAAAAGCAGCAGAAGTCAAATCTGTTTTGGAACATATCTCTGAATATACCTCTCCCATAATTATTGTGGAACAGGCATCCTGCCTGTTCTTCACAGGCTTTTTGGGAGATGTCTAATGTCACAGTTGCGTCATTGAGAGTAGTATTTCCCATCAACCGTCATAAAGTTCCGTCGATCGCGCCAGCACTCAAAAGAAGCAATTCCCAAAATGCCTCAACCCTGGTTCAGCAACAAACTTTACCTTGCCAGAGGGTTGTCCGGGTACAGCCGAGCAGAATAGTTCTACCAAAATAGAGGAGAACCAAAAAGCACAGACTGAATGTTGGACGACAAATGGCTATTTTCGGCGTAAGATGAGTGTACCGTAAACTGTTGCTCAAAAAGCTACCCTCAATTCATCCCACGCCGATCGGAGTGGGTTTATCTGTCGGGTTCTCTTTCATATCGTCCAACTTCTACTACCTTAACCGCGCCTGCATGGGTTTTTGGAAAAACTTATTTAGTAGTTCTGAGTCTGCCTCTGTACCCCAAACAGCGGAACTTGAGGAAGATGTGGCCGTTGGGTTAGGCGATCCGCTTTCCCCAACATTTCGCAAACCCGCCAGCGGCAACGCTCGCATCTTCTTCAGTTGCGATCGGGACATTGACCTCTACGAACTCGAAGAACTCTGTAATGCAGTGGGTTGGTCCCGCCGTCCCCTGCGTAAAGTCAAAAAAGCTATTCAGCACAGCTTCCTAGTCGTCTCTATGTGGGAGATGCGGGGCAGCCAGCGACGGCTGGTAGGTTTCGCTAGAGCGACTTCAGACCATGCTTTTAATGCCACGCTTTGGGATGTGGTAGTTCATCCTGACTATCAGGGTAAAGGCATGGGCAAGGCACTGATGAAATACATCATTAAAAAACTCCGCAGTGAAGACATCAGCAACATTACCTTATTTGCTGACCCTCAAGTGGTAGATTTTTACCGAAATCTGGGCTTTATGTCCGATCCAGAGGGAATTAAAGGTATGTTTTGGTATCCAGATTAGCCCAGAGGTGCAGATCGGCGTTGATTTGTTGAGAAAATGCAATATTGACGCTGCTAAACACCTCAGAAGGGCTGTATGCTGCGGTCACTTACTCTCTTGATGTATCCCCGCAGTGAAAGCAAGCACGATCGATCGAACCGCACAACCTGAAGACAACTTCGGCGTAGCTGCATCGAAAACTAAAATAAAAAAAAGCTTGACAAGTCGGCAGTTTTGTGGTTAGGTATTAAAGGATAGCCAACTATCACAACGGGATGTAGCGCAGCTTGGTAGCGCGCCTGCTTTGGGAGCAGGATGTCGCAGGTTCAAATCCTGTCATCCCGATCGCACAATTTGAAATAATAGACTGAAACAGAAACTGGCTCTGATGTTTACACTTGCTTAAAGTGAAAACCGATTGAGGCAGTTTTTGTTGATCGTGTGAAGGCGCCAGTCTTTGCGCTAATGTGTTTCAGGATCGCTCCTGGTGGAAAAACATGAAATCATTAGTTCGTTTAGGCGCAATATTGGGGATTGTCGGCAGCACTCTGCTCGGCCCCTCGCTAATTGGCAAGATGTCTGCACTGGCAATCCCCGAGCCGCAAATTTTGGAAAAATTGCGATCGGTACCAGTATTTACGATTACAGACGCGACTGGTGCGCCCCTGATCGCTTCCGTTCCCAAGCAGGGTCAGGGTCAAACCGGTAATGCTTCCGTGGCGGGAATTTTTATCAGTCAAAAAGATGCTCAAGCTTTTGTCGATCAACTGAAAACCAGAAATCCTCAGTTGGCGGCGTCGGTGCGCGTGATGCCCGTGTCGCTGGGGGAAATTTATCAGCTTACTCAAGCCAATAAAGGCAAGCCAGATCAGGTGCAGTTTGCTTTCGTTCCGGCTCCGCAGCAGGTGCAGTCGGCTAAAACTGTACTTCAGCAAACTGGGCAACAAGTTAACGAGTTTAACGGTGTACCTCTGTTTTTGGCGAGAGGTGGCCCGGAAAATGGTTATTTGACGATTCAGCGCGGCCAGCAAGAGGTGATTCCGCTGTTTTTTAATAAGGAGGAATTGCAGGGAATGGTCGAACGTTTTAAGCAGCAGCAGCCGAACGTGACTGCCGCAATTAAGATTGAGGTGGTGAACTTGGAGAGCGTTTTGGAAGCTTTGCGTACTGAGAATGACCCGTTTTTGACCCAAATGATTTTGGTTCCGTCGCGGGAGTCGCTGGAATTTGTCCGATCGCTCCAACCTGCGGGTGCTGGCAACCAAAATCCACAGCTTGCTCCGGCTCCAGCTCGGACTGCTCCTGGCTCTGCGACTCCAGCTCCAGCTCGGCCAGCTCCAGCTCCAGCTCGGCCAGCTCCGGCTCGCTAATATTTAGTCAGTTGACAGTTGACTGTTAACCGTTGACAGTTGACTGTTAACCGTTGTCGTTAGTTGCCAATTCCCCATTCCCCATTCCCAATTCCCCATTCCCCATTCCCAATTCCCCGTTCCCAAAAAATCCTATGTTTGTTTCTGGTTTAGAGCTTTGGCAGTGGATGAATCAAGCGAAGGCTCAGGCGATCGCCTCTGACATTCCCACTTCAGAACTCGACTGGCTGCTGCAAGAACTAGCAGGTTTAGATAAGTTGGCTATCCGTTTGGAATCGTTTAAAGATTTGCCAAAAATTGAATTAAAGTTGCCTTTATCTGAACTTGCTCAATTGTGGGAGCGGCGTTTGCAGGAACGAGTGCCAGTGCAGTATTTAACGGGAGTCGCACATTGGCGGAATTTTTCGCTAAAAGTAACGCCGGCGGTGCTAATTCCTCGTCCTGAAACGGAATTGCTGATCGATTTGGCTGTAGAAGCTGTTAAAAGCTATGGTGTCAATCCAAAATCGCATTGGGTGGATTTGGGAACCGGCAGCGGGGCGATCGCGATCGGCTTAGCTTCGGAGTTGACAAATACGACGATTCATGCTGTAGATTGCAGTTCGGCAGCTTTGGCGGTTGCTCAAATCAATGCTGACAATTTGGGTTTTGGATCGCGAGTTAATTTTTATCAAGGTTTGTGGTGGGAACCGCTAGAATTTTTGAAAGGTCGCGTTAGCGGAATGGTTTCTAACCCGCCTTACATTCCCAGCAGCACGGTGCTGACTCTGCAACCGGAAGTTTTGAAGCATGAACCTCATCTGGCCTTAGACGGCGGTTTTGACGGGTTAGATTGCATCCGCCATTTGGTAGAAACGGCTCCTGATTATTTAGAATCCGGGGGAGTTTGGTTGGTTGAGATGATGGCGGGACAAGCAACGGCGGTAGCTGATCTGCTACGAAGTCATGGGAGTTACGATCGAGTTCAGATATTTGCGGATTTGGCAGGAATCGATCGCTTTGCCTTGGCCTATCGTCTTTAGAAGTCAAGAATATGCCGCAAAATCTCAAATTTAAAATCTAAAATGGCATGACACAAGTTTCGATAAATACCTTGGTTGAAGGGGCAATTTCTGGCAATTATATCGTCAGTTTTCCTACGGATACTGTACCCGCTTTGGCTACACTGCCCGATCGATCTGAACTGATTTTTGTGGCGAAACGGCGCAGTCAAGACAAACCGCTGATTTTGATGGCAGCATCGGCGGAGGCTTTGTGGCCTTACGTGGAGGGGAGTCCAGCAGAGTTAAATTTGTGGCAGCAAGTGGCCGGGTGCTATTGGCCGGGGGCGTTAACTTTGGTGTTGCCGGCTTCTGAAAAAGTGCCTGCTGCCATGAATTCGATCGATCGAACTACGATCGGAGTACGAGTGCCTAACTTTCCCCTTGCTCTCAAAATTTTAGAGCAGACAGGCCCTTTGGCGACTACCAGTGCTAATTTATCTGGCCAGCCGCCTCGGTTGTCGGTGGCAGAAATTGAGGCTCTGTTTCCCGAAGTCTTGACATTGATGCCTTCTGAATTGCCAACAGCGATAACAGCTTCCAGTTTGCCTTCGACTGTGGCTAAATGGACTGGTAGTAATTGGGAAATATTGCGACAAGGCGCGATCGAGTTAGAATGCTAAAATCTAAACTCCTAGGCAAATCAATATGGCGCCGATCGGCTGGAGCGAATTTGTATATTTAGGTATGGGACTGGGACTGGGTTTGGGAAGCAGTTTGATTTGGCGCTCTCGGCAAAAAAGCTCGCAACAGCCAGAACCTGCGCCCTACGAGCCACCAACCCCTCAAGAAATTCAATTAGAGAAGTTTGATGCCCTTTCCGAGCAACTTAAGCAAACTCAGTTGGCTTATCAGATGGCATCGGAGATGAGTCAATTTAAGGGGGGTTTTTTGGCTCGAACTTCTCACGAGTTGCGATCGCCCTTGAGCACTATGATTGGTACGCTGCAATTAATTCTGTCGGATTTGTGCGACGATCCTGCTGAGGAACGAGAGTTTGTCGAGCAAGCTCACATCGCAGCGCTGAAGCTGGTGAAATTGATAGATGAAATTATCTCTGTTGCTAAAACTGAACACGGCACTGACAGGATGGATATTGAGCCGATTCAGTTAGCTAAGATTTTTGATGAAGTTGACGATCTAACTTACTTGCAAGCTGCTAATCGCAGCATTCGTTTGGAGATATTGCCGCCCGATCCCGGGATTTATGTATTGGCAGATTGGCCGAGGTTTCGGCAAGTTTTAGTCAATTTGGTAGATACTGCTGTGGCTCAGATGGAGGAGGGAAGTATTTCTGTTTCTGCGCATTCTTCGCCCGAATCTGGATACGTTCACATTTGGGTAGACGATCAGCGTTCAGTTAGTGCTTGGAGCGAGTCTTGGGATTTGCTGAAGCACGATTTGGAGTGCGATCCTACTAAGAGCAGCGATAATTCTAAGGTATCTTCTGGAATGAGGTTATTGATGAATCAGACTCTCTTAACTTTGATGAATGGAAAGTTGGAGGTTCTGGCCGTGCCTTCTGATTCTGAAGAGTGCAATTTTAACCGGACTCAGTGTTGTATTCCTTTGGCAACTTTGTGAAGAAGGAAGAAGGAAGAAGGAAGAGAGATTAATATCAATTCCGGCTGCGCCGGAATGACAAGCGAGGACACGGCAGTGCCGTTTCCCTACCCGAATCAATTGTAGGGACTAATGCCAAGCCGTATCCTGTACTTATATCATTCCGATGAAGAAAGGATTTGATATAACCAATCGCCAATAACTAACAACTAATAACCAATGACTGCTGACTGAATTAACGAGCCCCTACTTTGGCGGGAGCAACCGGTGCCGGGCCGATCAAACGTTCTAGTTCATCAGCCTTAGAAGCCTTAGCCATTGCCGATTCCCAAGTGATTTTACCAGTCTTGTAAAGTTCAGCTAAAGCCATTTCCATTGTCCTCATGCCCAATTTTGCCCCCATTTGAATTTGGGAGTAAATCATGGGAGTTTTCCCCTCCCGAATCAAGTTAGCCATAGCAGGAGTATTCACCATGATTTCCATAGCGCTGCAACGGCCGCCTCCAACTTTCGATATTAAATTTTGGCTACAAATTCCAACCAAAGAGTTAGATACCTGGGCGCGAATCTGCGGTTGTTGAATGGGCGGGAATACGTCCAAAATCCGATCGATCGTTGCAGCCGCCGAATTAGTGTGCAGCGTTCCCATCACGAGGTGACCCGTTTCCGCAGCCGAGATTGCCAGAGCGATCGTTTCCAAGTCGCGCATTTCTCCCACCAGAATCACGTCAGGATCTTCCCGCAGAGCCGCTCTCAGCGCATTTGCAAAGCTCTTAGTATCTTCGCCTTTTTGACGCTGGTGAAACAAACTCTTGATATTCGGAAACACATATTCGATCGGGTCTTCAACAGTCAGAATGTGTTCTGCCCGCGTTCGGTTGACCAGATCCAACAAAGCCGCCATCGTAGTAGTTTTCCCGGAACCCGTTTGTCCCGTCACCAAAATCATACCTCTGGGTCTTTCCGTCAAATCCCGCAAAATCTGGGGTATGCCTAAAGCATCCGCGTTAGGAATCTTAGAAGCCAGAGCCCGCATACAAGCAGCCCAGCAACCCCGTTCCCGGTAAACATTCACCCGGAACCGAGCCAATCCCTTCACCCCGTAGGCGCAGTCCAGTTCCCACTCCATTTCCAACTGCTTGCGCTGCATATTGTTGAGCATTTGGAAAATCAGGATCTGCACTTCCTCAGCAGACATAATGTCGCCGTATTGCGACTGAGGAGTTAGTTTCCCGTTGACGCGGAAGAAGATAGGCGCGCCTGCTTGGATGTGTATGTCCGAACCCCCTTGCTCTACCAGGGACTCCAGTACGTCTTCAATCATCAGACCCATAGATACCTCTCCTAGATCGAGTTGATAGTTATTAATCAATTTAACTCATTCAACAGTTAACAGTTGACTGTTAACTGTTAACTGTTGACTGCTCAATCCAAAAAGCGCGGCGTCAAGCAGTACGGACAATCCAGCATCTCTGGCTTCAATTCCGCCTGGCAAGTTTTGCAAGTAAGTCCCTGCTTGCGTTTTGCTTTCAGTTCCGCCTCTAGCCCGGAGTCAGTAAACGTCACACGCTCGACTTCTTCAAAAGTAGTCGCGCCTTCTCGCACTAACTGTAAGCTGTAAGCCAACAACGTTTTCATCCCTTCCTCTACTGCTGCTTCCTTAATTTGCTCTGTGGGAGCGCCTTGAGTGATCAGAGTTTGAAGCCGCTCAGTATTTTTTAGGAACTCGTAAACCCCTATCCGTCCTTTGTATCCTATGCCACCACACTTAACACAAAGTTGATCGCGGTCTGCCAGTTCCTTTCTTTCTTCCACGGGTATGGTGTTGGCTTTGTAAACAGTCAGATCCATTTCCTGAGAAGCCGACAAACCGTAGCGACCAAGTTCGGTCGCCGTAGGCTGGTAAGGAATGCAGCATTTGTCACAAACACGTCGCATCAAACGCTGAGCCAACACCCCCAACAAAGCTGCCGAAACCATGAACGGTTCTACGCCCATTTCGGCCAAACGCGCGATCGCCCCAGCCGCGTCGTTCGTGTGCAGCGTGGTTAGCACCAAGTGTCCCGTCAAAGCAGCTTCCAGAGCCGTTTTTGCCGTTTCTTTGTCCCTGGTTTCCCCCACCAGCATCACGTCAGGGTCTTGCCGCAAAAATGCCCGTAGAATGTTGGAAAAAGTCAAGTCTTTTTCCCGAATTACTTGACATTGGGTAATTCCTGGCAAAGCATATTCGATCGGGTCTTCCGCCGTACTGATATTAATCCCCGGATCATTCCGTTCCGCCAGAATCGAGTACAGAGTAGTTGACTTACCCGAACCCGTCGGCCCCGTCACCAAAATCAGTCCGAACGGACTGCTAGCAGTCTCTCGCACTTGAGCCAGAGTTTCCTCATCGGAGATTAACAAACCCAGACCTAACTGAGTGCTGGAACTATCCAAAATCCGCAGCACGATTTTTTCGCCGTACCGCGAAGGCAAGCTGTTCACCCGGAAATCCACCGTGCGTCCCTCAAACACCCGGCGGATGCGACCGTCTTGAGCTTGTCGGCGTTCGGCAATGTCCAGGTTGGCAATAATCTTGAAACGAGCGGTAATCGATGCGACTACCTGCTTGGGAAACCGGAAATACTCTTGCAGCACCCCGTCTTTCCGCATCCGAATCCGCATGAACTCTTCTTGAGGTTCTACGTGGATGTCAGACACCTTTTCCGACAAAGCTTTAGCCAAAATGATATTGACAGCCTTAATTACCGGAGCCGCCTCAGCATCGTCCAAGGTGTTCGCTAGGTCTTCTTGGTCAGCAGTATCTTCTGCTAGGGAGAGTTCGCCAAAATCTCCCTCCCCTAAATCCATCTTTCTCTGCTTTTCTGCTTCAGCGATTTTGGCTGCTACCTTAACCTGGTCGTCTTGATAGGCCGAAGTTATGTCCTGATAGTCGTCTGGCGTAATCACCCGTCGCTGCAAAGCCAAGCCGTGAGGCTGTAAAATCCGCCGCAAATCTTCTACGGCGTTCAGGTTGTCGGGATCGACCATTGCCACCATAATCGCCGGAGGCTCAGTTTCAGTCCTTGCTACGGGTAAAAACCGACCTTGGTGACAAATGTCGATCGAAATCTTCAATCCATCGAGCATCACTCCGAGTTGCTCGTTAGACATTTCGCTCATCTCCGGGTCAAATGCTTCAACCCCGTAGACTATCTTCCGTTCAAACATCTGCTGCTTCTTGTAAAGCCGCAGCAATTCTGGGGGCAACTGCTGTCCAGTAAGAGCTTCTAATACCTCCGTCAACCGTTTCCCCGACTTCCGGCTTTCAATTTGAGCTTGCTTCAGTTGGTCGCCATTGACGTAGCCCGACTGAATCATCTTGTTGAGAGCCGGAGTAAAGGTGCTCACAGCAACTATCGATGTGGAGCGAAATCCCTGGGATGTGTTAGTCATTTATCTCGTTAACCCGCAGGATACTCCCGTTATAGAGTCAGGGCACACCACAGAGGGATTGCCCGTACTGGGAGAGGAAAGCGGGCGGGGTGTATCGCTATCCTTGGATAAGTCTATGTTGCCAAAAGATTTGGATAATACTTCAAACAAATCAACTCGTCTTGGCAGTGTCAAGGCTGCCCTACCTATTCCAGCTAAATTTAAGTTTAGCTGTGTGGCTACTTTTACAGCAATATTAGCAGCACCGTTAAACTCAGCGTCGATCAAAAATCCTTCGGAATATTTGTACAATCCGCGTTTTAATTTTTCGCTTGATGCCTTCCAACCTTTGTTAGTTAGTCTGAGAGTAATTCATTTTTTAACTGGTAGAATGACAATAATCAATCTTTCCCTCTCCATTAATCATGGCCATTAAGTCAGCCTGCTGAAAAAACAGAATACAGAAATCCCGACTTCTGTAAGAAGTCGGGCAACTCAATTGTAAGATAATTTTACGTTTAATTAGAGCGACTTAGTTTCTGGCACTCATAAATTAACGATTCTAGATAGGTTGAATGTTTAACTCCGCTTGCGCAAAAGTACCAGGGGCTTATCCCATGCTTCTTCCCACTTTTGAGCAAACAAAGCCCTAGTTGTTTTGCCCATCTGTCATCCCTGGGCGATCGCATCTAGCAATGAGGGCAATTCTTCAGGGGCTAGCAATGTGCTGTACATCAAACCATTTGCAATCAGCATTGTTGCCAGGGGATAGGGAAACTGGGATAGACGAAGGGCCTGTAAACCAATTTCACCGAAAGACGAGCGGCAAACCTCCCCCTTTGCTCGGCTGGGGAGCAACGCTACTGCGACTTAAGTCGCCTACATCTTTCTTCATAGAATTAATCTTTTACCATCTGCCGAAACAATGTTTCTTTAGTAAAATCCAACCTTAAATAAGATGAGCGTGCTAATCTAATAATCACGAGGTAACAAAAATGTTTGGATGCCAACAAAATCTAATCACTCCCGATAAAAACCTCAAAGCAATTCTATAATTCCTTTGCAGTGATACCAATTTTTTATGAGGCTGCATAGAATTTCGATCTGCCCTAACCCCCCTTAATAAGCTAAGCTGTTACGCATTTAAAATAGTATTGTAGGGTGCCACGGGCCGCAGCGTTTC
>ENA-OFDP01000264-OFDP01000264.1-metagenomes-genome-assembly--contig:-NODE-264-length-24623-cov-6.595897_pt1 | contig 24623 bp, 20 predicted proteins | sample MGYA00153389_OFDP01 | MGnify analysis MGYA00153389 | reverse complement strand
CAGGAATCTTATCAAAGCCCTCCTTAATTAAGGGGGACAAGAATCTTCTCAAAGTCCCCCTTCTTAAGGGGGATTTAGGGGGATCGAGACTAGGTTAAAAGCGATATTTCTCAGTAAAACACGCCCCTACATTTCAATATACTACTCTTGCCATTAAATTTATACGTTCTACTGGATTGCGATCTAATGTTTGTTTTATACTGCTAATATCCGAGGCAGTTGCTGGCAAAGCTGGCTTGAATTCTAAGGTGATTTTCAAACTAACATCGGCTTGCGCGTCGGGACTGTTCAACAAACTGTTGATAGTCGAGAAAAAGCTCTGAAATCCCCGCATTTGTCCTTGATATTCCAAGCGCACAAATTGGTCGCCGGTTTGAATGGTTGCTGTTTGGTCGATTTGCGGTTGCCAGCGCTGCAATAGGGCAATTGCTGTTCCCAATTTGCGATAATCCATGACTCGATTCACAGACAATTCTAGCATTTCGATGCCTTGAACTTTGTAATCGCCAATGCGATCGCCCAATCCAGTAAAAACCGTATTCACCGTGCCGTCGAGTTCGATAACCGTCGGTTTCGCCTCCCACAAACTCGGCTTTAGCGTTTCCACAACATAAGGAGGATTTCTGATCTTTCCCACGCTAGGAACTTGAGGATTTAGATTGACATTGGTTTCTTTTTGTGCTGTTTCTCCGTTGCCGTAATCCGCCACTACCCGAAATATACTGTTATTCACAATGGTGGCTTGATACTCATCGGAAGGGAAGAAATTTCCCGGTATCAAAACATCATCTTGATACAAACTAACCGTCAGTGCTCCTTTGGCTTTCCACCTGACGCGCACGGGTTTTGCCGCCTCTGCACTCGGCATCAATTGAGCGCTGAGTTCCACTAATTTCGGCACTGGAGGTTCGAGAATGCCGCGTCTGTACAGGATCGGACGATCGCTAAACTCGATCGTCTCTGGCAACACCAACACGGTATCATCAGTTTTGATAAATAGGCGATCGCCGATTTTCATATCCCAATTGCCCATTTTCAACCCTTGGCGAATCGTCTCCCGCAGCATCGAAACTTCCGCATCCAGCAGAATATTCAAACTCAAATCTTTAGCAAAAGCATCGCGCAGCGCCTTCGTCGTCCAATTATCCAATCCCGCAGGCCAAACTTTTTGCAAGATAAAAGCCGGGGCGAAAGGTTTAGCTTCCTCCGCGCGAATCTTGCCGCAATCTTTTAGGGCTTTTAGAATCACATCTTGCTGGTTATTCTTGCCTTTCACCATACTAGAATCTTGGGCGGTAAGAGTGTAGTGCATCAATCCTTTCGGTGCTTTCACAGCATCGTTTGCAGGATAAAATAAATGGCGGTAAGCATTAGTCAAAGATACTCTCACAGCAATATCTTTCGCGCCTTCCCTTTCCTTCAATTGCTTCTGCTGGCTTCCCGATAAATCTTGCAGCCGGTTCTGACTTTTGAGAATATTTTGAATTGCTTGATATTCTCTCGCATTGTCGATCGCACTTTCTAATTCTCGCTGATTTGCCACCAAAAATAACAACCGATTCCGGTAGGTGCGAAACTTCCCCGACTCGCCGCTACTGTTAAAAATGCGATCGATTAATTCCGGGGCTGCGTCGGTAGAAGCATTCACCGTGGCTTCGTCAAAGTCGATCGCACACAACGCCACATCATCCGGGTTGTCGTCTACATCTCCGGGACTTTCGACATTAGAAACTAAGGTAAAAAATTTCTTCGCAAAAATGCTATCCCGGCGGGTTCGCAAATCTTCTTTCGCCGCCAAAACCCCGACTTGTTCCTTTTCCTCGGTAATAATTTTGTTAATCGAAGGTTCTTCCTTAAACCGCGCCAAGGATGTCATCGGATCGAAGTCTAAATACCAGGCTACCTTAGTTAATGTTCCTAAAACGCGATCGACAAAACCACTTTCCACGCCCGGAATTAGCAGCGACAAATTCAACTCAGCCAGCCGAATTCCCGAAGAATTTCCCTGAGTCAAAGAATGCAAAAATATTGTTCTGCTTACCCAAGTAGAAAACGGCGGTTTTCCGGCTGCGATCCATTCTGCATCTTGCAATTGTGCGTAAGCCGGTCTACCATCAGGATTGTAGATATCAGCGCCGATCGCATTCCGCAAGGGCGATCGTTGCAACCGAGAAGTAAGATCGTTAGTAATTTCGGCATCCATCCCCACGGGAATATGATGCGTGTGAATCATCGATACCCAACCATCGCGATTTTCCCACAAATAGCGCACGACTTGCGCGAACAACCGCAAAGCCCCCCGCGTCTTCTGGAATTCGGGAATCGAAGCAATTTTTTTAGTCAGCAGATTGAACAATTCCGGGTGAAACGGATAACTTTGGGCGATCGCCTTTGAGTATGACGCATCTTTGCACCCATCGGGCAAATTAACGCGGCAATTGCGATAAGCCGCCAAATATTCCGATGCCGCTTTTTGCGCCGCTGCTTCGTTAACTGTCGCAAACACGCGCTGTTTGACGATGTTATAAATTTCGGTATCTGTAGAAGGACTCAACACCCGTTCTTGTCTCGCAGAAGCGCGCATCGTTTCTTGCAATTCTGCGGTTTCTTCCGCAAAAGTATCTGCTGTCGAGGCGAGGGAATAAACCAATACTAAATTATCGCACGCTGCCGCCAAATCCATCAAGGAAAACAGGAAAGCTACCACTTGTTTGGCTAAATCGCTGCTACCAATTTGTTTCGCTTTTGCCGATCGCAAATACCGCGCAATTTCATCTAAAATAATTACAGTCGGCTGTCCCCCCGTCAACCGTTCCAACACCGAAGTCCCCGGACTAACACCGCTTTTATCGCTACCTTGTAATAACTGATAGCCTTGAATCCCGCCAATTTGGTAAGCAATTTCGCCCCAAAGCGTGTAGGTTGTCAAGCCGCTGTCGGCATGATAAACTCCTTGTTCCGGGTCTAAATCTCGACCGTCGATGGCTGCAACTTGCAAAGGGCGATCGGGAATGGTATTAATATCTGTAAACCGTTCCAATCCGTGAATTTCTCGCCCTAGTTTGCAAATATGCCAGAGTGCAATTTCATCGTGAGTTTTCCCACCCCCAAAACTCGTTTCCAAACGAATCACCCCAGCCCCAGCCCTTTGCTTCATCAACCGACCAAAAACTTCGCTAATCAGGGTTTTGATGCCATCAGTTGCGAAAGTATTGGCAAAGAATTTATTCGCATCTTGATAAACTTGAGGTGCATTTCCTTCGACTACCAGCCGCAATTTTGCTGCAAATAAATCTAGAGACAAGTCTCCCGATAAAATCTCTTCTCTGGGCACGCAGGTATCAAAGATTAATTGCAGCATTTAACGCTCCTTAACTAATAACTAATAATATCAATTCCGCTATTCATCGGAATTATTCATCTCTCTCTTGTCTCCCTCTGTGTTCTCTGCGTTCTCTGCGGTTAAATCATTCCGATATCCAATAACTAATGACTAAAATCGACATTTCCGCCGCTGACAATTACCCCAACTCTCGCATTCTCAGCTTTCACAACTCCATCCAACAAAGCCGCCGCTGCTAACACTCCCGTCGGTTCCACAACTATCTTCATGCGTTCCCACATAAAAAACATTGTACTGCGAATTGCCTCTTCTGAAACTGTTGCCATATCATCCACATAATGCAGCACCAAAGGAAAGGTTAATTTTCCCAAAGATGGCGTGCGTGCACCATCTGCGATCGTATCCGGGTTAGTAACAGTTTGCAGGATTTTCGTGCGGAACGATCGCGCCGCATCATCTGCTTGTGCCGGTTCTACCCCGATTATTTTACACTGCGGCGATAATGTTTTAGCGGCGATCGCACATCCCGAAAGCAAACCCCCGCCACCGCAACAAACTAACAGCAAATCTAACTCTCCAACTTCGGCGATCAATTCCAGCGCCGCCGTACCTTGTCCCGCAATCACCCGCGCGTCATCATAAGGAGGAATAATTGTCAACTGCCGTTCTTGCCCAATTTGGGCGGTGAGCTCTTCGCGGGAAACTTGAGTTCGATCGTACAAAATAATCTCTGCACCGTAGTCGCGAGTCGCTACTTGCTTGACTTTTGGCGCATCGGTCGGCATCACAATAGTAGCAGGAATTTGTAGCAACTGGGCGGCAAGGGCGATCGCCTGCGCGTGATTTCCCGAAGAAAAAGTCAAAACTCCGTTCTGTTTTTCCGCTTCTGATAGCTGCATCAAAGCATTGGAAGCGCCGCGAAATTTAAACGAACCCGTGCGCTGAAAGTTCTCGCACTTGAAAAATACCTGAGAATTCGTCCGTTTATTGAAAGTTGCCGAAGTCAGTACCGGAGTCTTGAAAACCTTTCCCTGCAAGCGTTTTGCGGCCGCCTCAACATCGTCAAAACAGACAGACAACGGATTTTGGGCAGAAATATTCATACTCAAGGGATTTTAGATTTTAGATTACCAGCTTAACGGGCTGCTAATTAGATAAGTTTTTATTATGTTAGTAATTGCAAATACTTATCATTAACTGTTGCGATCAATTGTTAAAAAAGCTTTAAACTAATATTACAGTTATTGCAACTTGTTATCAAAAAGCAAAGTTGCGTTTGTGCTTCCATAGGAGAGCGATTAATGAATAGAAGGTTAAAAGTGCTGGCTGGTGCTAGCGCGGGATTGTTGCTGCTAGCGGGTTTGACGGCTAATGCAATTGGACTGGGACAAAAAGCGATCGCCCAAACGACACCAAAGGCCGATCCTCTTCGAGGGCTTCGCCAACAAGATTTAAGAGCACAAGCTCCCATAAATCGCATTAGAATCGTTTTTGCCAACCGCAGAGATGCCACAGATTTGCAAAACAAAGCCAATCAAGTAGCAGCCATACTTTCCAAAGCAATAGGAATGCCCGTCGAAGCAGTCATCGGCGACGAAACCGCCGCTGTAGAAGCATTGAGAGCAGACAGAGCAGATGTGGCATTTGTAGCAGGCCGAGCGGCCTTAAAAGCCGAGCAATTAGCCAAAGCGCGGATGTATTTAGCCGAAGTTCGGAGCGATTATTCCGGCGGAAATACCTATGATTCTGTGTTTGTAGTACGTCAAGATAGCCCCCTGCGCCCGAAAGGTTCATCAAAGCAAACCCTCGAACAATTGAAAGGCAAAAAAATGGCTTTCACCTCTCGAACTTCCGGTTCGGGATTTATTTTCCCAGTCGGAGAATTGGTTGGTTTAGGATTAGTTTCAGGGCCAGATAGACTAGAAAGTTTCTTCGGAAATGTCACCTATGGCGATGGTTATGGTAGTGCTTTGCAAGCAGTATTAAAAGGTCAAGCAGAAGTTGCAGCCGTATCAGAATATGCTTTATTGCCTCCTTGGGTTACAGCAGCAGAAGGTAAACAATTGCGAGTATTGCAACAAGTTCCCGGAGTTCCAGCCCACGGCATTGTGATTGACGATCGCATTCCTGCACCAATGCGAGAAAAACTGATTAATGCTTTCATGACAATGAATGAACCTGCAAATAATCAATTGTTCCGTAGTTTATACAATTCCCAAAAATTAGTGAAAGTCGATCACAATACCCATTTGGCAACATTACGCCAAGCTTTGAAACGCGCCAAATTAGAGCCGTAATTCGACGATATTTATATCTTGTAGGGTGCGTCGCTGCGAGATTGTCCAGCTTAGTTGGAAATAGTTGCAGGGCGACGCACCCTACGGTATTTTGTATGGTGCGTCGCTGAGAGATTGTCCAGCTTAGTTGTAAATGCTTGATAGCGACGCACCCTACGTTATCTCCAACCAGCCATCTGGTGCATTAAATTAATTACCAAATTTGTTAATAAATATTTCCCATGACTATCGAATGCAGAAATTTAGAAACAGCTTATTCCAAATCGCTAAATCGCCCGATTCTCAACGGAATTGATTGCAAAATCAAACAAGGCGAATTTGTAGCACTACTGGGTTTGAACGGTGCGGGAAAATCCACGCTATTGCGCTCCTTTGTCGGATTAGTACCTGTCAAAAGCGGAGAGATTCGGATTAACGATATTGTGATGAATACGCGCACGCTGAGGCGAATTCGCCGGGATATAGGCTTAATATTTCAAGGTGGCGGGTTAGTAAAACAGTCACCGGCGATCGACAATGTGCTATGCGGTTGCTTGGGAAGTTTGAATACTTGGGAGACACTGTGGGGTTTTCCGAAGAAACAGCGCGATCGAGCTTTTGAATTACTAGCAAACTTCGGTCTCAAAGACCTAGCATATCAAAAAACCGGACAACTCAGCGGCGGACAACAGCAAAAAGTGGCGATCGCCCGCGCCCTAATCCAATCTCCACAAATTCTTTTAGCCGACGAACCAACCACCGGATTAGACGTAATCGCTGCCCAACAAGTAATGGAAATTCTCGCTAAACTGCACCGAGAACAAGGGATGACAGTAGTTGTAGTATTGCACGACTTAGGAATGGCCAGCAAATATCCCGATCGGGCGATCGTCCTCGACGCCGGTCAAATAGTCTATGATGGCAAATGCCACAACCTCTCCGACAAATTCAGCAAATTAACAAATCCCAAACTAGCAGCGTAAACTCCCCTCTTCTCCCCTCTTCCTTCGCCTTCTTAGCGCCTTCGCGGTTCGTTTAAAAAAATCCCCTTCAAAAATCAAAAAATAAAAGCAGATGACCGAAAAAAACTTGGGTAACTTATCTAAAAACTATGGCTGGATTAAAAATATTGGTATTGCAGTAGCCTTAATTGTAACTTACGGTTGGGCGCTCAGAGGATTAGAAATAGATGCCGCAACATTGGCAAGCAGTTGGCCTTACATGACAGATTTTATCTCCCGTTTGTGGCCTCCAAATCTCGAAATTATCGACGTAGCAATTAAAGCATTAATCGAAACAATTCAAATGTCCTTATGGGGAACCACAATCGGGGCAGTTATTTCAGTGCCAATTGCGATTTGCAGCGCCCGCAACATAGCACCCTCTTGGTTGCAGTGGCCGGCTAATTTTATTCAAAATGCAGTGCGTTCCGTTCCTTCAATTGTATTGGGGTTGCTATTTGTGGCGGCGACGGGTTTGGGCGCGCCGGCGGGTACTTTGGCTTTGGGAATTTATACGATCGGCTATCTGGCCAAATTCTACCAAGAGGCGATCGAATCTGTGGAAGCGCGATCGATAGAATCCTTGCAAGTAGGAGGTGCATCTTGGCTGCAAGTCGCCCAGTACGGCATTTTTCCGCAAGTATTGCCGCTAGCGTTGGGTTACACGCTGTGGATGTTTGAATACAACATCCGCGCGGCTTCGGTTTTGGGAGTAGTCGGCGCCGGCGGAATTGGCTTTGAATTGGTTAATTATATCAGGTCTTTTGAATACAACAAAGCAACAACAATGATGTTGGTTTTGTTAGTTGTAGTGACGGTTATAGATGTAATTAGCAGCAAATGGCGGCAGCGGCTGGAATCAAAATGAGGACAGGTTTAGAAACAAAAAAAAGGACACAGCATTCATTGCTGTGTCCCTACCTGTGTATTGTAGGAACACAGCATTGCTGTGTCCCTAACCATACCGCCGATATCCCGATCGGGATTCTTGCCGTTTAGAACAAGAACAATTCAGTATTACCGGAAACTCCCAAATTAACATCGACAGTTGCAAACAAGTTGTTGCCGCCAACCGTAGAACCGTTGCTATCGTAATACAGTTTAGTAGACAAACCGTCGTAGATAGCCATGATTGATGGCCCGGTTAAAGTGGCTTCGAGCGCAGTTACAGTAACTGTGCTGCTGTAAGAGTAGAAACTCGAACCCAAAGCCCCAGCTCCGCTTGTAAAGGCTGCAAAACCAGTTTTGTCAAGGTTAATTACATCATCAACAATGCTGTAACTGGTAATTAAATCCCCGCCGCCAGCAGTAGTTCCGCTGCTGAACACAAACACGTCTGCACCAGCACCGCCGTTGAGAACATTGGTTCCCAAACCGCCGATTAAGGTGTCATTCCCGAGTCCGCCGTTGAGAGTATCGCTACCGCCACCGCCGAAGAGGCTGTCGTTACCATCGCCGCCGTTGAAAATGTCGGCACCAGAACCGCCGTTCATAATGTCAGCAAACTGAGTACCAGTGACGCTATTACCAGCGCCATTTCCGGTGAATAAGACAGGTGTGCTGAAGTTGTAACCGCCAGCACCAGAACCGAAGTTGTTAAAGGCGACTGTCGCGAAAGTACCCGCATTAGCAGCATTTAAATCGACAATGCTACCGGAGTTAGCAGTACCGCCAGAAGCTGCGATCGTACCTGTGAACACAAAGTCCGCTGTTCCTAAAGTGCTAGCAGCAGTACCTAGATTCGCAACTTTGGTAAAGCCACCGGTTTGCGTCCCATTCGAGTCAAAAGCCAACACTGTCTCATTCGCAGCATTAGTATATACGAAGAAACCAGGAGTTGTAGAATTGCCCAAAGCCTTAGTTTGTGCCAATTCTAAAGAGGCAAAAGTTCCGCCCGTGAAAATCACCAACTCTTTGCCAGTAATGTCAGGAGTTGAACCGCTAACACCATCAAAGTTCGTAGTAGTCAAATTCCCGAATTCGCTCGACACAAACTGGAATTTATCAGTTCCCGACTTAAAGTCAGAAATTCGATCGCCGCCTTCTTTTGTTGTCCTGTAGACAAAGAGATCCGCACCGCTGCCACCGCTGAGGACATCCAATCCGAGGCCGCCAGTAATGGTATCGTTGCCGTCACCGCCGTTAATCGTATCGTTGAAATTGCTGCCGATGATGTTGTCATCGCCCGCTAAACCATCGATTTTAATTGCGGCTGGAAAAGTGCCGAAATCGAAATTATCAGCGCCGGGAGTACCGGTAGGAACAGTTAGCGCCGGGCCAGTGAACACCAAGTTTCTGACTGTGAGCCTGATGTTCGCCGAGAAACTTGTGATAAAATCTAAGCGCGCCCCAAATGAAAATACCAGCACAGTAAGGCCAGTAGCCTGATCTGTAAACTGACAGAACACCGGCTCTTCAGTATTACCGCCCACAGCTAAAAACCGCGCTTGCAAAGTTGCGATACTGGTAACGGTGAGATCGGCGGTGAAGTCGAGGAAATTATTGCTGCCGATGGTGCCAACCAGAGAAGTAGAAGTAATCGCAACTGCCCTCAAGCTAGCAACGGTGAAATTAGCAAAAGCAGCGCTGGAGAGTTCTAAAAGATCGTCATCTACCTTAAAGCCAGTAATCAAGTCAGCTTGTGCAACTGTGGTGATGTCTTGGCGGGATTTCTTGTAACGATACACATTCTTCCCAAGACCACCAATCAGAGTATTTGTGCCTTCGCCACCTTCTAGAGTGTCATCGCCCTCATTTCCGGTTAATACGTCATTTCCAGCACCGCCAATTACATTGTCGTTGCCTATGCCGCCTTCGATCGTGTCATCATCATCGCCGCCGTCGATGTCGTCATTGCCATCACCGCCTTTGATGTTGCCCTTGCCTTTCCCTTCTTTGATTTTGTCTGGGCCATCACCGCCTTTAATGTCATCGTCACCGTCGCCGCCTTCAATGTCGTTAGCCAGCGTCGGCGAACCGACAATAACTTGAGGAGTGGTATTGCCAGGAAACTTAAAGACATTTTGCTCGATTTTCAAGCTAAAACGCTGGCCTGTGATAACGTTTGTGCCTTGGTTAACATCAAAACCAAAAGTAGCTGCACCGATAAAACCTACTGTCGCTTGGAAAGTTAACGAACCTGCGTTAATGTCTGCTTGAGTGAAAGTAACACCAATTTGTGTTACCGCTACTCCCTTAAAGAATAGTTGCCCAGTTTTAGTATCGGGCAGCTCGGTTAGCTTGAAGACTGTGCTGCTATCACCTTGCTGACCACCGACAAACCGCAACAAGTCAGAAGTAATAGTAGTTTGGCTGCCACCGGAACCGGCAATCAAGGTATTATTAGCTTCCACGCGCGGAGGGGTATTAATCACCCTCGGAGCTACCACTGGAGTTGGAGTTGGAGTTGTACCAGTAGCTCCCAAAAAGTTGCTAGCTGTCAGACTACTGGCGTTGACATTCAACAATAGGGCAAGCACAAAGTTACTGCTGCCGCGAATTTCGGTATTGAGACCGGCTTGGACAAAGGACAAGCTGCTAAAAGTCAAGCTGCCAGAAAGCAGCAACTTGTCCTTGTCTGTGTAGTCAGTGATGACTGAACTTGGCCCAGAGTTGCGATCGCCGATGACAAAAACGTCATTTCCAGCACCGCCGGTACAAGTATGGTTGCTAGTACCACCAACGATCGTATCGTTGCCAGCGCCACCCATCAGCGTATCCTCACCAGATCCGCCACCGACAACGCTGTCGTCACCGTCGCCGCCGTCTACCATGTCATTGCCGTCGCCAGCAACAAGCGTATCGTTGCCCGCACCGCCCATCAGCGTATCGTCGCCAGCGCCGCCAACAACGCTGTCGTCGCCGTCATCGCCCTCGCATTTGTCGTTGCCGGCACCGCCGATCAAGGTGTCGTTGCCAGCGCCGCCAGTAACGCTGTCGTCGCCGTCGTCGCCGCTGCAAACGTCGTTGCCCGCACCGCCCATCAAAGTATCGTTGCCAGCGCCACCGCTAACGCTGTCGTCGCCCTCGTCACCCCTGCAAACGTCGTTGCCTTCGTCACCGCTAACGGTATCGTTGTCTTTGCCACCGTAGACGGTATCGTTATCTTTGCCACCGTAGACGGAATCCTTGCCTTTGCCACCGTAGACGACATCGTTGTCGCGATCGCCCTTTATTTCATCGTCGTCATCGCCACCCTCGCAATCGTCGTTACCTTTACCTCCGAAGATTTTATTTTTGCTGTCGCGTTTTCCTTTGAGGTTGTCGTTGCCTCTTTTGCCGAATAGCGACTGGTTAGAGCCGGTGGCGACAATTAAGTCATCGTTATCGGTGCCTTCGATCGTCTGGCCATCGCTGCCGCTATCATCCTTTTTGTCATCCTGGTCTTTTTTGCTGCCCGCACCTTCTTCGGGTACGCCGTTTAATTGAGCAATTTTGGTCTTATCCTCAGCACCTTTTGGGGATACGCCGTTAGATGGATTCGCAACTTTGCCATTACTGCTGCTACTGTTTTCGGCGATCGCATCGTCAATTAACTTGACTAACCCTTTGTCAGAATTTATGGCAGTAGCGCTACGGAAATCCCCAAGTCGCTCAAGATTGCTGGCTGAAAGCCCAAGTTCTATCTCGTCGTCTTCGAGGGCGATCGGCACAGCACTTGTTACATTGGCATTAGAATTCGGCATATTTAACCCGGTAGAGGAACTTGTTTTTGTCTGCTCAGGAATTTCAGTTAGAGAGCGATCGGGAAAAAGTGTTCCCGATACATTTCCTAACAATATATCATCTTCCATCTTTGATATTTCCCAAAAACGGCTGAGCTTCTTAGTATCAGTTTATCAGCAAGCAGGAGGCAGCAGCATAAAAAAATTAACTTCATACTTTCGCCTGCTAGAGGAGCTGATATCCCACCTTTCTGTTATAGATGCTCTTTAAACTGCAAGGGGGTTATTTCGATTAGTTGCGAGTTTGATCTTCGGCAGTTACGCCGTAAAAATAATTGAGCCGCCACATACACCGTAAGTGCTTCGGCGCAGCGCCGAGCGCTTTTGATGTTCTACGTAATTTCTACAGTAAGCTGCGCCAAAGTGCACCGAACTGTAGATTTTCTACGTAATTTCTACAGTGAATTAGCACAATTCAAACTCGCAACTCACAACTCCGACCCAACTACCCAAAACCTTTATCCCCAAAATTTTATTCTTGCTTTTATTGCGATCGAGCCTGGGTGCATTGAAGTTTTGTAACACTCCCAGCTCTGACAAATCCTTCCCTGACTTAAGGATTTGAATTCTTTGTGTAAGTGACTAAACGCTCCTAATTTTAGTTCCCGATGATTAATTAGAAATTTAGATTGTTCGCCTCGGCAAATATTTGTTTTAATTTTTAGTCTCACAATTTTGTCTCGATTCGAGGGAGGCGATCGAACTGAGAAATATTTTTTTCAGGCGCTTACTAACAACTTAGCAAAAATCTATCTGTCTTAAGACAGATAGTAAAATTCATAAACAAATAGTAGTCAACGTAGGGGTGGTTTTTGGTTACAGTTGCCAGCTCGATCGGCATTTTGAGAGATAAGGAATGAGAATTAAATAACTTACAATTTTTATTGTTCTTGTGGGATGGGCGTCCCGCCCGTCCAGAAAGAACGGGCGGGACGCCCATCCCACAAATATGTGTAAATTATTTAATTCGCGATCCTAATGACTCACGGCGAGGCCGATCAACCCGGTTTCTTTGGAGATGCCTGGTTGCCTTTCCCCAATATTTCTCAGAGAAACTGGTTTGATGATGCTTATTCCTGTAATTGATAAAAATGCTTGTTGTTTGAGAGGACAGAATTTTTTATGGCCGTTGTTGAAAATTATTCGCTGCTTGAACTTTATTCTTGAGGCTTAACTTAAAGCGAGACAGTTATAACAGCAGGAACAAGTCGGAGTGAAAGCGCAATTAAAAAAATCCTAATCATCCGAATTTGGTATCAATTAAAAATAATTTCAATCAGATGGAAGCAATAAATAAGCAATCGCCGATCGCTCCTCGGGGCAGACAGATCGGGGCCCGCTGGCTTACGGATCAGGCCCAGGGCTGACCAATTAATTAATTGACACAAAACTAGATTTCAGATAAGGGGGTGGTGGTACAGGATAAGTGGCTAGGACAGATAGACCGATCGCTACGCCCCAAAAAAATTACTCAACTTTGTCTCCCATATTGCCCTGAAACTGGCTGGTGAGAGCTGAAGTAATTTTAATAGGAACTAGAGATCCGCTTGGTAAAGTGCCTCCAATGTAACTTTACTCAGCAATCAGAAACTCAAGTTCGTGACGAATGTAAAGGGGTCTGCGGTAAAGGTGCAAAATGTTAAAAATCTCAAAATTGGAGAAAATTTGGCTTTCACTGAGCCAGAAGGCAATCAAAACTAATAAACTGTTATTAAAGTACAACTTTTATAGCCTCAGGGTGTTTGAACTAATATATTTGATCCCAGCGCTTGCTCGATCGAGCGAAGCGCATTCAGAAACTTTGATTGAAACAGTAAAAATCAATTTTCCCGTCGGTATTGCTAGTCACAAAAACGTGGGCAAATTTAGAATTGAGGCGGGAGGGCGCTAAACCGGTGAATCAGGAATTTAAACTCTCTGTCACCCCTGTTGGGGACGACGAATATCTAGTACGGACAGAAAGGGTTGCACCCGGTGTACCCTTGGCAGAACAACAAGTCCGCTGGCCGATCGACGAATGGCTGGCACTGTCAGCTCAACTGATGAACGACCCCTTGCTGGGCGTACTCAAGCCAAAAGCAGTACAGACAACTGCTTCTGTTGGTCGCGGACTCTCGCGAACCCAAAAAAACTCAGCGCCGAATTTAGTAGAGCTCGGGCAACAACTATATAGTGGGCTGTTTCAAGGAAACTTACGGGATAGCTGGACTTGCGCTCAGGGCATCGCCCAGCACCGCCGAGAAGTGCTGCAACTGCGGATCGGACTCAAAGGCCGGCGCTTGCCGCGGCTGCCGTGGGAAGTTCTACACGCGGGCGATCGACCTTTGGCAACCAGCACGGATGTCGTGTTTTCCCGCTACCAGCCAGGTACAAGTTTGTTCAAACAAACCCGGATACAGCCCAGTGGTGGGCCTCTAAAAATTTTAATGGCGATCGCATCTCCGGGCGATCGAGACAGCTTGCAACTCCAGCGAGAAGTGCTCCACCTGCAACAAGAACTGCAAAACCGCACCGCTAACCCCCTCAAAAACAGCCCGCACTCTCCAGAAATTCAACTGACTATTCTCGAACAGCCCGATCGAGAACAGCTTACTCAAGCCCTAGAACAAGGAAATTACCAAGTTCTACACTACGCAGGCCACAGCAACTTAGGTTCCAGAGGCGGTGAACTCTACCTAGTAAGCCGCCGCACCGGCTTAACCGAAACCTTGAGTGGCGACGACTTAGCCGGACTGCTCGTCAACAACGGCATTCAGATGGCCGTGTTCAACTCCTGCCGCGGCGCCTACGGCGACCCCTCAGACATGGCGGACGACAGCCCGGAACGCAACTTAACCGAAGCTCTAGTCAAGCGGGGCATTCCGGCAGTGCTAGCAATGGCAGAAAGCATCCCCGACGATGTAGCCCTAACTCTGACGCGACTGTTTTACCGCAATCTCAATCAAGGCTATCCAGTCGATCTCAGCTTGAGTCGAGCCAGAGCCGGACTAATTTCTGCCTACGGTTCTCACCAGTTGTATTGGGCTTTGCCCATTCTCTACCAGCACCCCGACTTTGACGGCTATCTGACTGGCGCCCCAGCCCAAAGCACGGCATCGGGTTCTCGGGTGCAAATAATCACGTCAGGAACGCAGCAGCCGATCGCAGGTACTGAATGGAAGGGGCCGTCTTCGTCCTCGGCGATCGCCCAATACCCGCCAATGCCAGCCGATCGATCGCATGAGTCAGACAGTTCTGAGGCGGAAGTTTGGGAATATTTTCCCGACCAATTAAAAGATCGCAGGGAATGGGTTCACCAGAACGATCGACCCTCTGCCGCTAGTACACCAAACTCTGTTTCTAATCCAGAGTCTTTGGGCCCAGCAACTCGCGTCGCTGCACTAGCCAAGAAACCTGCAAAAACAAGGGGATTGAGACAATATCTAGCCCTGACGTTTTGCTTGTTGCCTGTTGCTTTGAGTGCTGGCTTTTTGGGGTGGCGGCACGCGCAGTACCGAAACACGAAACCGGAAGAGTTACTGCCGACGGTACGGACTCCCCTGTTACAAAATTACCAACAACAGAGCCACTAAAAGCGATCGGCGATGTGTTTTGCGGTGCTGAGTTTCGGCTCCCTTGTCCAGGCTCGAAACTGGCGGAGGTTGTCGCTGTTAACTGTTATGGCAACCGCCAAGGCGGTTAGGATGCAAGGCGTAGGACATCTTCGATCGCATCACGTGAACAATCTCTCCCGATCTAATTGTTTGCGGATGCGACTTCCCGGCCAAGACTCTTCTTTGTTCAATTCTGTTCAAATCTTTTCAATTGGGCTGTGAAAAGAACGTTAAATTTTGCGGCTTTGGGCGATCGAAGGAAGATTTTTCAGATCGCCCTCTCGGACTCTACGCAAAAAAACGGCAAAGCGTGAAGAGTCGCGAAACAATAAGAGTGCGATCGAAACTATTCCCCTGATTGTGGCTGTGCGATTTTTCTGTCGCCACGCCCATTGAGCACGGCTTAAGCTAAAACCCGTTCAACTCGCTGGCGTGAAAATTCTGGCAATTTTTACCGGATTGTCTTCCTCGGACTGCTTTCTGTGCAAGTTATATGCCGAACACCTTAATAGAAGATTGCTCCTTGGTATTTGGCGTTTTGAGGGGATTCTGTGCCCAGAAAACAGGGTTTACAAGTAGCCGACAGGGACATCGATAACCAGTGCTCCCTCGCCTTGTTGATGTAAAAGTTAACCCCGCACTGGTAATTGCTGGCGACAGATTTGCAGCCACGCTCTAGGTATTTCCATTCATGGCTGTCTGGCTTTTTATAGCAGAAGGAAAAAGGAACAAGAAACAAGGGTATCTAGGCGAAGCTGAGGGGGTAAAAAGCAGGAAAATACGATCGCAGCAATATTTTGGGCTCCAGAATATCCTAACCGTCCTTGAAGGTTGCTATAGCTTGACCGCAGACTGGATCGAGGATTGGTGAATGCAGGGAACAGACTTTACTGTAAAAAAGTAAGGCATTTAATTTGCCACAATAATTCCCCGCGCGATCGACGGCGACGAGCGATCGAAGCATGATTGGCCGCGAGCAGCAAATAGATCGCCCTTCAAGTATCCTTACTTGCACCCCCGGTTTTGAGACCTCCGTAATTAATCCAGAATCTTATATTCAGAATTATTAGTATTGACAGTGAAACAAAGTTCATCTAATGTGTTGTAATTGAAATAAGTAAATTCCAATAACCGAGGTACAGTCAATGGCAGAAACAGCTACAGCACCCTTAACAGGAAAAGGTCTGCTTCAAAAAATCAAAGGCAGCGATTTGCCACGCAGAGAACTTGCAAAGCTTTGCGGCTACTTCACAGTCAGCAAGAGTGGAGAAACACGGATTAATCTGGCTGAGTTTTACGATGCAGTGTTAGCTGCTAAGGGCATTGAGCTAGAGAAGTCGAAAGCAGACGGACGCGGACGAGAAGCGAGTTATCGAGCTAGCGTTCACAAGAATGGCTCGATCGTGATCGGGGCAAATTACACCCAAGAAATGGGATTAAAGCCGGGAGATGAGTTTGAAATTAAACTCGGATACAAGCACATTCGCTTGATTCAGATCGATGTGGACAGACCGGATGTGGAAGTGGAAGAAGAGGAGGATACAGAAGAATAGAGGCGATCGCAATGCAGTCAGCCGATAGAAGGCGACTGGATTTGACATTCGCTTGACTCAGTATTTGCGCGTCACCCTTCAATTTAACTGATGAACTGTCTTGACTATTTCTATTTTCTCTTGTCCCGCAAAGATTACAGCGCCTCTGAACTTCGCAAAAAGGGGCAAGAGAAAGGTTTTGGCCATGAGGAAATATTGGAGGCGATCGCGCAAATTCAAGACCGGGGCTATCAGTCTGACACTCGCTTGGTGGCAAACTCGATCGCCTCTGCCGCAGGCAAATACGGCAAGTCTGCCGTCAAGCGCAAGTGCTTGCAAAAAGGAATTTCCAGCGATTTGTTCGAGCAAGTCTGGGAAGAAGAAATTTCCGAAAATCTGGACTCGGAAGCACAAAGACTGGCCGAGTTAAAAGCCAAAGTCATGCGGAAATATAAGATCGAGGCTTGGGGTAAAGTAGACCAAAAAACCAAGGGCAAAGTCTTGAATTACCTGCAATATCGGGGCTTTAATGGCTTTGAAATGTGGCGTCAGTGGGAAACTGAAGACGAAGAAGACTAAATAGTAGGGTAGCCCTTGCTCGGTGAAGCCCTCAGAAATTGATATAAATTGTGTCTGAGTTTTGGTAAGTGTATATCAATCCTCAGACTTGCTTCAAGAAGATTCGTGCATCTGCCGATGTTTGACTAAAAGCTGGAGATACTTCTCGTTGGTTTTTGCCAGCATCCATTTCTCTTTAAAGATGGCTGCCGATTCTGCTTTCACCGGATCTGCTTCTAGCGGCAAAATATCTTTTCGAGCTGCGGTTTGCTCTGCAACAGAATTTAGCTTCTGAGGGTTCTGCTGGTATTTTCGCCCGCTTTTGTGGTTGGCGTAGCGGCGCGATCGAGTGTAGCCCATCTGCAAAAACTTGCGGGCCATGTCGGCTCCCACAAAATCTTCGCACGATAGATACTCTAAAAATAAGGAGTAAATTTTGCTACTGGACTCCCGGGCAATTTCCGGGGTTTTGAATCTCCAAAAAGGCAGAATTTCTGCTTTGTAGGGTTCCACCAACAGCACTCCCTGTTCTCCTTTCCCTACCCGATAAAGTTCCGGGTGCTGTCGAAATTCAATGTTCTTAAAATCCACAGAGTAGTCGAACTGCTTCATTGGACGTTTCCGGGTGTACCTGGAACTATAGAAGCCTGCGGTTTACCTCCGGCTGGTTGGGTATAAACCCAGGCCCAAGCAATCAAGACAGCTTGAAAAGGCAGCCTGAACCAATACAATAATTGGTTGTGGGGAATCCCTTCTATCGAAATGTTGTTGACGGCTTGATTGATATTAGCTGGAAATACGGCAATAAACAGGGCAATTAATCCCCACGCCGCTGCCCTGCTGACACGAGGAACTAACAGCCCAATTCCTCCCAAAATCTCAAAAAAACCGCTGATGTAAACCAATGCTTCTGGGTAAGGAAGCTGGGGCGGCACGATTCTGATAAAGGGTACGGGTATTGCAAAGTGTAGGACACCTATAATACTGATAGATAATGCGAGGATAACTCGCCAAATTTCTTTTTGAGTTTTCATGGGAAATCGGTAATGAATAATTGTTGGCTTACTGCGAAAATGCTTGCAAAAATCTCGGATGTGCGATCGAGATGACCGAAGGACTTAGATACAAAAATTCCAGCGTTTGGGGCTGTTCTACTCTTGTCAGTGGCTGTAAGGATCTTGTTTAGTAGAAAAATCTGGTTTCGGGGTAAGTCCCAGACAAGTTTCGGTAGCGCCAAACTTGAGGAAGCGGCGACTCGAATCGAAGGCTTGTCGGTGCTTGCCCAAAAAAGATAGCGCGGGTTGTGATAGGAAGATTTTAAGGTCTAATGCCCTGCTGCTGCCTCTATCTTCGGGTAGTAAAACCTGATTTTTGGTTCCGGATCGGGCTGGGTCAGCAGCTAAAATAATGGGATTTTCTCGATCGACAATGCGTCGCAGCTTAAGATTAAATCATCAACATAATTGATGAGTGCGATCGGTTCTAAAATTTAAGCTTGACTTGCGGGCGCTCCTATAAAGCAAGCTTCGCTAACATACTTGAATTCCATTTATGAATCAGAGTAATTTGTCAAGCACTTTTAGAATTATTTAATATTTGGGATGTCAGAACTATTTGTATAGGCAATTCGGGAACGTTGTGTAATTTTAATTACAGACTAAATCTTTTGTTATATCAACTTTGCAAAGATGTTAGACTGGATAAAATAATCGAATTTGCTAAAAAGTCGTAGCTTGCGGGGCGGAACGCCATCGCCCTAACAACTAACAAATCCTCCTACTTGAATTAAAGATTCTCATTCCTAGGCAGGAACTTTTTAACCACCACATGATTCAGAAAGAATGAGCCTCCCAGCGCTGTGTCATTTTTATTTATACGCAAGCAATAACCGACGACCATGAACACCTCACTCAACACCTCTAAATTTGGATTGAACCGGATGCTGCGGCAATCGCTGTTTGCAGGCATCATTTCCGCAGCAGCTCTCGCTAGCGGATGGGCGCCCGGTTTGTATGGACAATCATCCCCCAGTCTGGTTTTCGGAGCCGCCGCCCAAGCTCAAGAGATGAGCAACGAGGAAATTACTAGCTACGCTCGCTCTGTCTTGGCAATAGAACCCAGACGCGACAGAGCTTATAACGAAATTAAAGGAATAGTTGGCGGCTCGGTTCCCAGAGTAGTGTGTAACGAAACTCAGGAAATTAACAGGCTGTCTGGAAATGTTCGCGGCATCGCGGTGAATTACTGCCAACAAGCTAAAAAAATTATCGAAACTAATGGCTTGACAGTTAGTCGCTTCAACCAGCTCACTTTGCTCCAGCAAGCGAATCCGGCAGTCAAACAGCGAATTCAAGCTGAGCTGCTGCGGTTGCAACAAGTGGGCCAATAAGATTGAGGGCTTGAGTCTTTCTTCCTCTCCCGTTGTATGGTTCGAGTTACTAGACGGTATGCAAAAATTCAAAAAAAGGGCGATCGTCCGTCAAAAAATACTTGACAAAACGACCTAAATTTGGTATTGAAACAAGGACGGGAGCGGTTCAGAGAGATCATGATTTGGCAACGGGCTGTAAGTAGCAATTACAAATAAAAAAGATATTCCTCAAAGACTGGATGTGAAGTGAATTCCCTGTGAGGAATAGAATATAAAAATGCTAACTTTCACAAAACATTTGCCTGCAAATCCCGATGCGGTTGTCAGTTGTAGTTTGCCGATGACAGCAGACGATCGCACTCGCAGTCGCCATCGATTCGAGACAGATGCCTCAGAAGTGGTAAACTTGCGTTTGCCCAGAGGTACTGTTTTGCGCGATCGAGATTTATTGCAGTCCGAAGACGGTAGCTGTTTGGTACTGGTAAGTGCCAAACCCGAACCGGTACTAACAGCGCGGGCTCCGACTCCGCTGCTACTCATGCGGGCGGCTTATCATTTGGGAAATCGCCACGTCGCTTTAGAAGTTGCCGATCATTATTTAAGGTTTTCTCCCGACTCTGTTTTGCAGGGAATGTTAGAAAAAATGGGTTTGGAAGTAATAGCAGAAATTGTGCCGTTTCAGCCGGACATGGGTGCTTACGGGCACAGTCATTAGGAATTGGGAATGGGGAATGGGGAATTGGGAATGGGGAATTGGGAATGGGGAATTGGGAATTGGTAACAACAGTGAACAGTGAACAGTGAACAGTGAACAGTCAACAGTGAACAGTCAACTTTTATGTTTGTTGCAGTTAGCTTTTGCACCTGTGGGAGCTTATAGTTATTCTGAGGGAATCGAAAGTCTGGTAGAAACTGGTACGATCGACAACGAGATTAGTTTGAGAAATTGGTTGCAAGATTCCCTGGAATTTGGGGCGGTGCGAGTAGAAGCGGCTGTGGCGGTACGGGCTTTGAGGGCGGCGAAGATTGGGGATTTGACGGCTTTGAGTTACTGGAATGCTTGGGCGACTGCGGCTAAGGAAAGTGAAGAGTTGCGGTTGCAAAGTTGGCAAATGGGGCGGACTTTGCTCAGGTTGCTGCTGGATTTACGATCGCCCGTACCTTCTGCGTTAACGACAATTGTACAAGAATTTGCGGCATCGGGTGGCAATCAGTGCAATTTTGCGATCGGCTTTGGGATGGCGGCCGCCCACTGGCAGATTGAAGAGGAAGCCGCCGTTTTAGGATATTTGTACAGTTGGGCTGCAAATTTGGCGAGTGCGGGCGTGAAACTGATTCCCCTCGGCCAAACAGCCGGTCAACAATTACTGTTAGATTTACATCCACAAATCAGTTGTACGGCGCAAGAAGTTTTAAAATTAGAAGATGATGATCTTGCTAGTTGCAGTTGGGGATTAGGCTTAGCTAGCATGGCGCACGAAACTCAGTATACTCGATTGTTTCGCAGTTAAAAATCCCTCAATCGCAAATCCCTCAATCCCCAATCCAAAATCAGACAATCTAAAATCTAAAATCCCAAATCTAAAATCGCTATGAGTGCTTTTCGTGTAGGAATTGCGGGCCCGGTTGGTTCGGGGAAAACTGCTTTACTTGATGCTTTGTGCAAGTCGCTGCGTCAGCAGTACCAGATTGCTGTGGTGACTAATGATATCTATACTCAGGAAGATGCGCAGTTTTTGGTGCGGAGTCAAGCTTTGGAGAGCGATCGAATTTTGGGCGTAGAAACTGGCGGCTGTCCCCACACAGCCATCCGCGAGGATGCTTCGATCAACTTAGTAGCGATAGAAGAGTTAGAACACAAATTTACTGATTTAGATTTAGTGTTTGTAGAAAGCGGCGGCGACAATTTGGCGGCAACTTTTAGCCCAGAGTTAGTAGATTTGACAATTTACGTAATCGATGTCGCTGCGGGGGATAAAATTCCGCGCAAAGGCGGGCCGGGAATTACTAAATCAGATTTGTTAGTGATTAATAAAATAGACCTCGCGCCTTTTGTGGGAGCAGATTTGGGCGTGATGGAACGGGATACGAAAAAGATGCGCGGGGAGAAACCTTTTGTGTTTACTAACTTGAAAACTCAGGAAGGATTAGAATCGATAGTTGATTTTGTTAAGTTTAATATTGGTGAGAATTAAGGATTAAGCACTGTCCATTCCCAATGCTAAAATCCCCAAAATTTTACCCAAATTGGTAAGTAAAGTTTCGGTTGTCTCAACAAAAACCGCTTGTCCTTCGAGTTTTAAGAATTTCCACCTATCTCCTGTAGTGACAGCCCCATAAATTGTGGCAATCTCATTACCTTCGCGCTCGTTGAAGATTTGAGCTGCTAGCATTTCAGCTATGCACTGTCCCAATCCTGAATTAATGTTTTCCTTTTTAGCCTCTACAATAGCAATGACTGGGGCTTTTACAATCAACAATTCTGGCGATCGACTTATCAGAAAATCACAATTCCCATTCAGTCCTCTTTCAGCATCTACAGTAAAATCAATGCCAGAAAATAAGCTCACGCGATGGTGCAAAAGTTTTCTCACTTCCATTAAAATCGGCGCGATAATCAGTTCCGAACGCGATTTTTCTGTATTGCTACCGAGAGCTACAGGCAGATTTTCTTGCAAAGTTTCTGTCAGTAATCTGCTGTATTCTAGTTCTGGTGCCGGAGTGAAGATTTCGACTATTTCAGTATAAGCTAAGTCAAAGGTTTTCAATACTTTGTCTAAATTAAAGTCACTGTATGCCATTTGACTTTCTCCTGGTTACAAATTCTCGATCGCCTATTTACTTTAACACTCCCTACCTCACCACCAATTCTCGTACTAGATTTGCCAAACGTTCCGCACTGTCTGTCACCGCTAATGTAGAAGCAGCTTGAGACATTTTTGCCAAATACTCGGCATCTCTTAACAAATACAGCACTTTGCTTTGCAACACATCTGCTGTGAGTTCGCTTTGACGGAATACCACGGCGGCTTCTGATGCGCCAAACACTTCGGCATTAAATCTTTGGTGGTCGTCTGCGGCGTGAGGATAAGGAATTAAAATAGAAGGTACTCCAGTTACTGCTAATTCTGTCATTGCACTCGCGCCCGATCGACTAATTGCTAAATTTGCTCGCTGCAACAAACTCGCCACATTGTCGTAAAATGGCATTGACAAATATTGCTCGTGTTTCAAACTCTCAGCATCCGGGTCATTATTTCCGGTGAGGTGAATTACCCAAGCGCCCGCCTCAAACCAAGCCGGAGCACACTCGCGCACTAACTGATTGACTGCGACAGCACCTTGAGAGCCGCCCATAACTAAAATTACAGGTACGCTGTCAGGAATTGGCAAGTTTAGAGGTTGGCGGGCGAGGAATTGCGATCGCACCGGTGTACCCGCAACCACCGTTTTCGCACGAGGTAAATAGTCAGCCGTCGCCTCAAACCCGATCGCCACAGCAGTGCAAAAAGGACTAAACCAACGAGTCACCTTACCCGGAAAAACATTAGATTCGTGGAGAATCACCGGCAAGCCCAAAGAGCGAGCCGCCAGAATTGCGGGTGCTGCGATGTAACCGCCTGTCGTAAATACTCCCTGAAAATTTCCGGCTTTGAGCAACTTCCGCACTTGCAGGATGGAGCCGACGAGTCCGCCCAAAATTCGCACCGTACCTAGTCCAAATCGCTGCTGAAAGCCTTCGACGGCGATCGTGTGGAGTGGGTAAAGGGATGAAACTAACTGTGTTTCCATGCGGTCTGGGACTCCCAGCCATTCGATCTGACAGTCGTTTAACTGCGCGGCGGTGGCGATCGCGGGGAATAAATGTCCTCCCGTGCCGCTAGCTGCAATCAACAACCGGACGGGGTTTTTTGTCAAGGTATTTGTCTCTTTTACAAGTTCCACAGGTCGATCGATTTTAGATTAGAGGTTTTAGATTATTATGCTTATTGTTCCGGCAGTTTCAGCCAATTTTCAATCAGCCATCTAAAATTAGATTGTGCCGTGTCCCTCCTTCCGTTGTCAGTTTTCGTTGCAGGCGAACTATTGCCCGTGCCGCGACTCCTGACAAGTAACCAAATTATCATCTAATGCGTAATTTTTTGAATTTAGTGCCAAGTGTATCTCAGTATTTTTGCAGCCGTCGGGACAAAAAAGCCGATCGGGCGACGGTTTTTGGCTTTCTCGGCGGGCAGTCGATCGCTCAAATGTTGTTATGTTTAACAGTGGTAAGTGCTGGCGTGATGTATCCGAATGCTGTCAGGGCGATCGGGGCGACTCCCCAAACAATCGCCCAAACGCCTGCAAATGCACCCGCCTCACTCACAAAACTGCTAACAGAAATTGACACAGCAGCCAATCGGCGAGATGTCAAAGCAGTCATGGCATTTTACAGCCCGAATTTCACTCATTCTGACGGCTTAAACAACCAAAGCATGGAAAAAGGGCTGATGCAACTTTGGGAGAGATATCCGACGTTGAATTACCGCACCGAGCTCAAATCTTGGAAAACCGAAGGTAGCGCTATTGTCGCTGAAACCGTAACTACAATTATCGGCACTCAGAAAAAGGATGGGATAGACTTAAATCTCAAAGCTACCATCCGTTCTCAGCAGCGCTTTGAAGGTGAAAAAATAGTTAAGCAAGAGATTTTAGCAGAACAAACTCAGCTTAGTTCCGGCAAAAATCCTCCCACAGTTCAAGTAAATTTGCCAGAGCAAGTGAAGGTAGGTCAAGAGTATTATTTTGATGCAATTGTTCGAGAGCCGATCGGCAATGACATTTTAATCGGAACTATTTTGGAAGAACCCGTGACCGAAAAAACTTTTTTCAAGCCCGCAGAAGTCGAGCTGGAGTTGCTCAATTCCGGGGGAATTTTCAAAGTAGGTAAAGCTCCCGCTACGCCGGAAAATCGCTGGATTTCAGCAGTTCTGATACGGCAAGGCGGAATTGCAATGGTTAGTGTACGATTGCGAGTTGTTAAATAATAAAATAGGTGTTATTGGGAATGGGTAATTGGGCATCGGGAATGGGGCATTGGTGATTGGTGATTGGTAATTAGTATGTGGTAATTGGTATAGGGGCTATTAATTCCGATGCTAAGCTGTTCTGCATTTAAACTACAGTCAAGATTTGATAAAGTTCTTGTGGGGTGGGCGTCTCGCCCGCACAAAAAATATAATTTA
>ENA-OFDP01000261-OFDP01000261.1-metagenomes-genome-assembly--contig:-NODE-261-length-24701-cov-6.490343_pt1 | contig 24701 bp, 25 predicted proteins | sample MGYA00153389_OFDP01 | MGnify analysis MGYA00153389 | reverse complement strand
CGGGTGGCGGCGTAGCGATTGGGCCGCCGCGCGGACCGGCTCGACCGACTGGCAGCCGAGCTCGGCACCAGCTTCCGCGCCATCGAGCTCGACATGCGCGATACGGTCGGCTTCGACCAACTCGCCAAGGACACTGGCCCGATTGACCTGCTCGTCAACAACGCCGGCCTCGCCTCGCCAATGAGCCCGCTGCAATCCGCCGATCAGGAGCCGCTCGATACGGTGATCGAAACCAACATCACCGGGCTGGTCGCCCTGACCCGCGCCTTCCTCCCCGGGCTGGTCGCCGCCAAGGGCGCGATCATCAACCTGTCGTCGGTCGCGGCGACCTATCCGTACAAGGGCGGCGCGGTTTATGCCGGCTCCAAGGCGTTCGTCCGCCAATTCAGCCTCGGCCTGCGCTGCGACCTCGCCGGCACCGGGGTGCGCGTGACCTCGATCGAACCCGGCATGGTCGAAACCGAATTCACGTTGGTCCGCACCGGCGGCGACCAGGCCGCCTCCGACGCGCTTTATTCGGGGATCAATCCGATGACCGCGCAGGATATTGCCGACACCATCCACTACGTCGCCACCTTGCCCGCGCACCTCAACATCAACACGCTGGAACTGATGCCGGTATCGCAGAGCTGGGCCGGCTTCGCGGTCGAACGCCAAACATAACCGCTCGGCGAAGCCGAAATAGAAAAATCTTTCTTTGAACGGATGATTGCGCTGAAGCGCGACACTTGACCAGCGCTGCGCCGAAGTGTTGAGGCAAACCCATGACCATCGATTCCCGTCTCGCCGAACTCGGCATCACTCTCCCCGCCGCTGCCGCGCCAGTCGCCAGCTACGTCCCTTATGTCGAAGCCAACGGCCTGCTCTACATCTCGGGCCAGATCAGCTTCGCCGAGGATGGCAGCCTGATCAAAGGCCGGCTGGGCGAGGACATGGACCTCGAAGCAGGGCAGGCTGCGGCACGGCGCTGCGGGATCATGCTGCTCGCCCAATTGCGCAATGCGCTCGGCTCGCTCGACCGCGTCGAACGGATCGTCAAGCTCGGCGTGTTCGTCAGTTCGACCGGCGATTTCACCGACCAGCCCAAGGTCGCCAATGGCGCGTCGGAACTGATGCAGGACGTGTTCGGCGATGCCGGGCGCCACGCCCGCTCGGCGGTCGGCGTTCCCATCCTCCCATTGGGCGTCGCTGTCGAGGTCGATGCGGTCGTCCAGATCAAAGCTTGATCCGCTCGACCCGGGCCGCAACGCGTTCGCGCATCGCGGGCTTCATCGCGCGCCGGGGATCGTCGAGAATACTATGACGTCGTTCGCCGCCTCGCTCGAGCTGGGCGCGGGGATCGAATGCGACCTCCGCCTCACCGCCGACAACCAGATTATCGTCTTCCATGATGCCGACGCTCTCCGGCTTTGCGGCAGTCCCGAGATCATCGGCCAATCGACCCTCGCCCAGCTCGCGCATCTCAAGGTCGGGGCTCAGCCACTCTCCACGCTCGCCGATCTCCTCGCACTTGTCGCAGGCAACGCGCCAATGCTGCTCGAAGCCAAGATCGACGGTGACCTGTGGCGCTTCGGCCGCGCACTGGTCGCCGCTCTAGTTGGCTACACAGGACCTTATGGAGTGATGAGTTTCGACCCGCGCCTGATGCGCTGGCTCCGGACCAATGCCCCGCACATGCGCCGCGGCCTCGTCATCCGGGATAGCCTTTCGCCGCTCGCGCGTTGGGGGGCGATGAAGCTGGCCGATCCCGCCTTCCTAGCCGTCGATGTCGCCGCCATCGAGCGTCCGTGGGTCGCCGCCGCGCGCGCGAAGATGCCGGTCTACACCTGGACCGTCCGCACCGCTGACGATCGCCGCCGAGCCTTGCCCTGCGCCGATGCGCTGATCTGGGAAGCCGATGGCCGACCGTGAGCCCGACCTGAACGCGCGTATCGCCCGCTCGATCGGCAGCATCGACGCGGCCGAATGGGACGCGCTCGCTGGCGGCGACGATCCGTTCCTCGGGCACGCCTTCCTGACCTTGCTTGAAACCTCGGGCAGCGTCGGGGAGGGGAGCGGCTGGAGCCCGCTTCCGGTCATGGTCGAACAAGAAGGCCAATTGGTCGGCGCCGCTCCCGCTTATCTGAAGTCCCACAGCCAGGGCGAATATGTCTTCGATCATGGCTGGGCCGAAGCATGGGAGCGTGCGGGGGGCAGCTATTACCCCAAGCTTCAGGTCACGATTCCGTTCACGCCATGCCCCGGCCGCCGCTTGCTAGGCGCGATCCCCGCATTAGCTAACACATTGCAATCGCTGGTAATTCAAAACGAGCTATCCTCCGCCCACATTACCTTCGCCACGGTTCAGGAAACCGCCGCTCTATCCGGTCTAGGCTGGCTGGAACGCCACGGCCTCCAATATCACTGGCACAATCGCGGCTACTCCGAGTTCGACGATTTCCTCGCCGCCCTCTCCAGCCGCAAGCGCAAAACCATCCGCAAGGAACGCGCCGCGGCTTGTCACGGCCTCGACATCCTCACCCTGCGCGGCGATGAAATTCAGCCCGAGCATTGGGCGGCGATGCATCGTTTCTATGAGGATACCGGGGCCCGCAAATGGGGCCAGCCCTATCTCACCCGCGCCTTCTTCGATCAGGTCGGCGCGGCGATGGGCGACGCCTGCTTGATGTTCCTCGCGCTCCGCGATGGCCGCCCGATCGCCGGCGCGCTCAACTTCATCGGCGCCGATACGCTCTACGGCCGCTACTGGGGCGCGGTCGAGGAAGTGCCATTCCTCCACTTCGAGCTGAGTTACTATCGCGCCATCGAGTGGGCGATCGGACACCGCCTCGCGACCGTCCAGGCCGGCGCGCAGGGCGAGCACAAACTCGCCCGCGGCTATGAACCGGTGATCACCCGCTCGGCGCATTTCCTCCCAAATCCGGGTTTCCGATCCGCGGTCGCTGACTTTGTCGAACGCGAACGAGAGGCTATAGCGAACGAATTGGCATGGGCACGGGACGCACTGCCGTTTAAATAGTCACTCCCCGAACACATGCACCTCGCGCTCGCCGGCCCGCGCCAACGCTCGGTACATCCCGGGAGTCGTGAATCCCCACGCCGCTTCGCCCGACGGCGCCACCGCGATCAACCCACCACTACCACCCAACGCGACGACGTCCGCCAGCACCGCATCGAGCGCAACTTGCAGAGTCTCCCCGCCGATCATCATCCGCATCGCCAGTTGGTGCGCCCCGACCGCGCGGATGAACGCCTCGCCAAGCCCGGTCGCGCTGACTGCGGCGGCGCGGTCGTCGGCATAGGTTCCCGCCCCGATCAGCGGCGAATCGCCGATCCGCCCCCAGCGCTTGGCGGTCAGCCCGCCGGTCGATGTCGCCGCCGCGACATGGCCTGCCTGATCCACCGCGACCGCGCCGATCGTGCCATATTTGATGTCGGTATCGAATTTTCCCCCCGCCGCCATCACCCGGTCGAGCTGCTCCTGCCGCTCGGGGGTGACGAACCACGAATTGGCAACCTGCTCGAGCCCTCGGCTCTGCGCGAAGGCGTCGGCCCCGTCGTAGGTCAGCAGCACATGCGGGCTATGCTCCATCGCCGCCCGCGCCGCGCTGATCGGCGCGCGCGTCGTGGTCATCCCCGCCACCGCGCCCGCGCGCCGGTCGCGCCCGTCCATGATCGCCGCGTCCAGTTCGCAGCGACCTTCGGCGGTCAGCACACTCCCGCGCCCGGCATTGTACGCCGGATTTTCCTCCAGCACCCGCGCCGCCGCCTCGACCGCGTCGAGCGCGGACCCGCCACCGCCCAGCACCGCTTCGCCAGCATCGAGCGCCGCCTCGAGTCCCGCCCGCGCGCGTTCCTCGGCATCGGGCGAAAGCGTCGCCGGCCGCATCGCGCCGCACCCGCCGTGAATGATCAATGTCCAGCGGCTCGGCGGTGTTGTCATGTTGGATCCTCGGTCGGTCAGGCGGTCACCGCCTCCCTAGCAGGCACCCGCGTGCGTTCCACCCGGTTAAGGCCGATCAATGGACGAATTGTGCCGATCGATCGACCGGTCAGGTAAAATGCCCAGCATCCGGCGGCGGTCGCGATCACCGTTATCGCGAACGCACTTCCGGCGCCGAGATCAAGCGGCCGCATCGACCACACCACCAGTACGATGATCGTCTGATGGACGATGTAGAATGGGAATACCGCTTCGCTCAGCATCGGCCGCCAGCGATGATCGCGATTCCAGTATCGCACGGCGACCGCGACCAACGCGACGATCGTCGCCCAGCATTGCACCGCATGCGCGCTTCGGAACAGGGCGGTGAATGGCTCGGGCGGGACGGCATCGCCTGGCCAGTGGATGTCGATCGCCGCGACCACGGCGTAGGCACCGATCGCCAGGATCGCCGCCGGCCGCAATGCGCTGGCCACCTCGCCGCGCAGGCGCGGGCTCGAATGGAGCGCGATTCCGAACAGGAACATCCCCGGATACAGGCTGTGCGCCGCGACGTCGGTGAACAGATCGTGCGTCTCGCCGCTGCGCACCAGCCACGCTCGCAGCAGCAACAGGCCGATCGGGATCGCCAGCAATCGCCAGCCGCTCAACGTCCGCTCGACCATGCCAAGCAAGGCGGCGCGCCGTCCAGTCCCGATCAAACCGCGCAGGCCGACCAGCGCCAGCGAGTACACCCACAGATAGACGACGAACCACAGATGCTGCCAGGTCGGGACATCGATTCCGTCGATCGCTCCGAAGCGAAAGTAATCGCGGCTCCAGAAATAGAAATAGGACTGGGCATAGCCATGCTTGACCATCAATTCGACCCAGGGTTGCGGCGGGATGACCACCGCCATCGCCACCAGGGTCGGCACCATCAGCCGCTTGGTCCGCGACCAGGCGAAGCCGCGCCCGCCGCCGGTCCGGGCGATCAGCGCCGCGCTGGCATAGCCCGACACGACGAACAGCAATCCGAGCCGCCAGGCATTGAGCGCGTTCATCGGGACGGAGGCGAAAATTACCGTGTGGCTGGCCTTGACGTGCCAGTCCCACGGCACAAACGCCATTCCGCTGTGATACAGGATCAGCAGCGCGAAAGCCCCGATCCGCAGCCAGTCCATCCCAAAATGCCGTTCGTTCATCGGTCGTCCCCGTTGCTTATCTTCAGCGCGGGCTAGCGGCGCACGTTGGGCGTCGCTAATTGTCGGGGATGAGTGGCGGCGGCGCAGTGACCAGCGGCGGGGACCAACGCCGGCGGCTGATGTTCGCCGCGGCGTTCGTCGCGATCGTCGTCGTCCAGACGGTGGTCAATATCGAATCGCGGCTGGCCGATCATGCCGCGCTCGGCCGGCCTGAACTGCCGCTCAACATCTGGATCGACGAAGGCTCCAGCGCGATCCTGTGGCTCGGCATCGCGCCCATCATCTGGCGGCTGGTGCGCGACTGGCGGCCGCCGCGGCTGAGTTGGCCGGCAACATTCGCTTCCCACGCGGTGGGCAGCATCTTCGTCTCGCTGGTGCATGTCGCGGGCATGTTCGCGCTGCGCGACCTGCTCAACCTGGCGCGTCACCTGGGGCGCGACGTCGATCGCGACTGGGGCGCGATCCTGCTCTACGAATATCGCAAGGATGCCGCGACCTACGCGATCCTTGCGCTGACCTTCGCGCTTGCCCAGCGATTCCTGCTGCCGCCACCGACGCCGGCGGCGCCCGAGCGGCTGCAAGTAAGCGACGGGTCGCGTACCTACCTGCTTCCGCATGACGAAATTCGCGCCGCGGTTGCCGCCGGCAATTATGTCGATCTCGACTGGAACGGCCGCTCGATCCTCCACCGCACGACTCTCGCCGCACTGGGCGAGATGCTCGGCCCCGACTTTGTCAGGGTGCATCGCGGCACGCTCGTCCGTCGCGCCGACATTCGCGCCATCGCCACCGACCGAAGCGGCGATTTCACGGTCACGCTCGACGGCGGCCGGACGATGCGGGGGAGCCGCCGCTACCGCCGTTTGCTGGGCAATGCCGATTTCGATTGACTCCCCGCGTTACTGATATAATCATGATATCAATTAAACAGGGGAACCAACATGTCCGAACCGGTCATCGCTCTAACGTCCAGCCGCGAGCATCCCGCACCGACGGCCAGCGGCTATGTGATGCTGCTGATCCTGCTCGCTGCGGTCATCGTCCAGATCTTCGGCATCATCCAGCTCGCCAACGATCATTCGTCGGCGCTGGCGATTGCAACGGTGATTATCGGCCCGCTTGCCATCCTGCTGATCGCGCCGGGTTTCTACATGCTCCAGCCCAACCAGGCCGCGGCAATCACCTTGTTCGGATCGTACAAGGGCAGCGACCGCGTCACCGGACTTCGCTGGGTGTTGCCATGGCTGATCCGCAAGAAGGTTTCGGTCCGCGCCAACAACTTCATTTCCGACCGCATCAAGGTCAACGATTTGCGCGGCAACCCGATTGAAATGGCGGCGCAGATCGTGTGGCGCGTGATCGACACCGCGCAGGCCTTGTTCGACGTCAGCGATTACGACCAGTTCGTAAAGGTCCAGGTCGAAGCCGCGGTGCGCACCATCGGCTCGCGTTATCCCTATGACGATTTTGAGCATATGGAAGTCACGCTGCGTGGCAATCACGATGTGGTCGGCGCTGAACTTCGCACCGAACTTCAGGCGCGCCTCGCGGTCGCCGGGATCACGGTCGACGAATGCGGCTTCACCCACCTCGCCTATGCGCAGGAAATCGCCGGTGCGATGCTCCGCCGTCAGCAGGCGCAGGCGGTCGTCGCGGCGCGCAAGACGATGGTCGAAGGCGCGGTCGGGATGGTCGAGATGGCGCTTGCCATGCTGAGCGAGAAGAATGTCGTCGAGCTTGATGACGAGCGCCGCGCGGCGATGGTGTCGAACCTGATGGTCGTGCTGGTCGGCGACCGCGACACCCAGCCGGTCGTCAACGCCGGCACCTTGTACCAGTAAGCGAAGCAGTGAGCGGCGCGCGCAAGGCTTACCCGTTGAGGGTCGATCCTGCCCTGTGGGCGGCGATCGAGCGCTGCGCCGCCGCCGATCTGCGCTCGGTCAATGCCCAAGTCGAATGCCTGCTGCGCGAGGCGATGAAGCTTCGCGGCGTGAAACTGGATGCCCCACGGCCCGCCCGTCGCGGCCGCCCGCCAAAGGAGAGTGAGTGATGATCGGATTGTTCACCGATGACAAAATGTGGTTCCGACCGAAAAGCTTCGGCTGGGGCGTTGGCCTGCCGCTCACGTGGCAGGGCTGGCTGATGATGGTAACCCATGTCGCGCTGATCCTTGGCATCGTCGCCCTGCTTCGCAATGCGCCGCTGGCGATGTTTGGTGCCGCGCTGACGGTTACGTTGCTTCCGCTCCCGCTTTACGCATCACGGACCGAGGGCGGCATTCATTGGCGCTGGGGGCGTGGCAAGTGAGCGCGCTCCTGCTCGCTGCTGCGCTCGCCGCGGCCGCACCCGCTATGGAACGCCCGCTGACCGCGCCGGGCCCGCTTGCTCCGCTTGCGGGCACCTTGCTCGATGCGGGAAAGCGCGCGCCGGTGATCGTCATCATTCCCGGCTCCGGCCCGACCGACCGTGATGGTAACAGCCCGCTCGGCGTGACTGCCTCCAACTTGCGCCTGCTTGCCGAAGGTCTCGCCAAGCGCGGCATCTCGACCGTCCGCGTCGACAAGCGCGGCATGTTCGGCAGCAAGGCCGCGATCGCCAATGGCAATGACGTGACGATCGCCGCTTACGCCGCCGACGCTCACGCCTGGGCCAGGGCCGCGCGCGCCGCGACCGGTGCCAAATGCGTCTGGTTGCTCGGCCATAGCGAAGGCTCGCTGGTGGCGCTCGCCGCGGGACAGGACCGGACCGATTTGTGCGGCGTGATCAGCGTCTCGGGCATGGGCCGCAAGGCCGGCACGGTGATCCGCGACCAATTGCAGTCCAACCCCGCCAATGCACCGATCCTCGCGCCCGCTCTGGCCGCGCTCGACAGCCTCGAACAGGGTCGCAAAGTCGATTCCGCGACCCTGCCTGCCCCGCTCCAGGGCTTGTTCGGCAATGCCGTCCAGCCCTATTTGATCAACTTGTTCGCGCAGGATCCGGCGCGGCTCGCGGCAACGCTCAAGCTGCCGCTGCTGATCGTTCAGGGCGACCGCGATCTGCAGGTCAAGGTGGCCGACGCCAAGGCGCTCGCCGCGGCTCAGCCCAAGGCGAAGCTGGTGATCCTGCCGGGCGTCAATCACGTGCTCAAGACCGTCGCCACCGACAGTCCCGCCGCCAACTTCGCGACCTACAGCGATTCGTCGCTGCCGATCGCGCCCGGCGTGGTCGATGCGATCGCCGGGTTCGTCGGTAAGCGTTAGCGTTTCTGGCCCGGGGCCTTGGCCTCGGGCCCCAACGCATCGTCGAGCAATCGCGCCAGCCTGATCCCGCCCGCAGCGACATCGCGCCGCATCATCGGGATCAGTTTCTGCACCGCCCCCTCGGTCAACGTCGGTCGTTCGGTCGGCTTGTCGCCGCACGGATCGCCGATCAGCGATGCATAAGCCTGCTCGCGGGCCGCTGCCCAGCTTTCGCGGCTCCAGTCGGTCACCGTCCCCGCCGCCAACGCATCGCGCTCGTCGACCGACATCCCCGCCACCAGTCCCGCCGCGCCTCCCGGCGGAGTCGAGATTGCGCGTTCGGCAAGATAGCCATCCCAGATCGAATGCAAATTGGTCCGCCCAGCCACCAGTCCGTAATTGGCCTTGACGTCATTGCCGCCTTTGTCGCCGCGGTCGCCGGCGTGCATCGGTTGCGCCAGGTCGCCCATGAAATGGACCAGGAGCGCCAGCGCCATCAGCCGCTCGCGCCGCGGCACCTTCACATCCGCGAGCAGGCGAGCCTGCCGCTCGACCTGCGCCGACACGCAATTGCCGTCCTTGCACGCGGCCTTCAGGTCGAACGGGCGGCAGATGTCGACATTCTGGTAATGCCACGAATAAGCATAAGAAAAGCGGTCGCCCAATGGCTTGATGCAATCGGCCCAAACGCTCGCTTGCTCGATCGTCGCCACCGGACATTCGGGTGTTTCGAGCAACCGCCCCTGCCGGAGCAGCGCGACGATCTTGGCCCGGGTGGCGGGCCGGACCTGGTCGAGCGCGATCCGCCCGATCGTCTCGTGGCCATATTCCCAATAAGCGGCGGCGGGGCTGGCCCACGCGAACAGCGCAGCACAGAACAGGATCAATGATCGAATCGGCATCCGCGCTTCTTAGCCTGCCGCGCTGCCAACGCCAGCTAGCCGACCGACAATTCCTGCTGCTGGTTGATCAGTCGCCACTCGTCGAGGTCGGCCAGCATCGCCCGCGCCGATTGCTCGAACAAATCGGCCGACCGCACCAGGTCGCCGCGCGCCCCAACCAATTGCCCCTCGATTGCGCGCAACGTCTGCGCGGTCGATCGCGATCGCTCGGCGCTGCCGCCGAAATCGCCCTGGTATCGAATCCCGAATATCGCGGTCGCCACGGCCGGCAATCCGGCCGACAGCAACGTCAGCCAATTGTTCATCGCGCTCACCCACTGCGGGTCTACTTGAAGCATCACGATCACCAAGGCGCTGGCAAACAACGTCAGCACGAACAGCGCCGTCCCGATCCACTCGAGCCGTTCGTCGAGCATGTCGATCTGCTTGGCGCTGGCCTCGTGATAGGCGATTTGCGGCGCGATCTCGTGGCATGCGATGGCTTCGGTCAGCAAAGCCGCGCGCGCCTTGTCGATCGTTCCGTTGGGGCAGCCCATCGCCCGCCACACCCCGGCCGCATACCAGTCGATCCACCGCCGCGGCACCGGGTTGGTGATGCTTCCCGGCGCATCGGGCGCCGCCACGCCAAGCAATTTCAGGCTCCGCAATGGCCGCAATCGTTCGGCCAGCTGGCGATAATCGAGCCACCGCCGGTGCCACTCGTGCCGCACGCCGAACCGGGTGTTGAAGATCACCGCCAGCGCGACCAGGAATTCGATCACCGCCACCGCAGTCTTGGTCGCCGGCAGCGCGAAACTTGACAGACCGAGCAGCACTGCGGTCGCCGCGAGCAGGAAGTTGAACACGTGCCCGCTGCGAAAGTTCTGCGCATAATATCCCGCCAGCCGGTCGCTCCAGCCATAGGCCTGCTCGAGCAGGTGGAGCGATGCGCTGACCCCGTGCTTGCCGCTGCATTCGGTCGAAAAATTCCGCCACTCGGCGTCGATCGCGGCGGCGCATTTGCTTTCGCGCCAGTGGCTCGCTTTCAGCCGGCTGACCCCGGCGATCATCAGCAGCAAGGGATATTCCAGCCGCCCGCGCACCCGCCGCGCTTTCTCGGCCAAAAACCGGTCGTAGAATATCCGCTCGGTCGATTCGGGCGGCGGGGTCAGCAGCGCGCCGATCATCCGCCCCAGCAATGCATCCTCGAACGGCTGCTTGACCCCGCGATCGTCGCCGCTCCTCGTCACCACATTGGGGTCGAACCCGCTCCACAGCAGGCCCATCGGCTGGTCGCCGTCGGACGGCACGTGGATCACCGGCGTCCCCTGCGCGACCGCCAGGTGAACCACCTCGGCGGTCCCGCCGCGTCCACGCGGCGGGCGCCCGTCCCACACCGCAATCAGCAGGTCGCAATGCGCGATCGTCGCCCGCCCCGCAGCCATGTACGCCTCGGTGTCGTCATCGGGATCGCCCGGCAGCTCGAGCACGCAATCCGCCTGGCCAAGCAAATCCGCGAACCGCTTGGCGTCCTCGTCATCGGCAAAGTCGCGGGCATAGGTCGTGCGGTCGAACGGGAGCACCGCCTGCAACCGCCACCCGCGCGCCAGCGCCGCCTCCGCCGCCATCTGGTCGGCCCCGTCGGCCAGCGGCGACACGAGCGTCAGCACCGGCGCAGACGGCGCGAACAACGCCCCCTCGCGCTTGAACACCGCCAGCGCCTCGCGGTCGATCGCCCCCAGCGCGGCGTCAATCTCCCCCCGGATCGCCACCACCCGCACGTCCGCCAACGCGCCAAGGCGGTGGCCGGTAACGCCAACGGTGAAGGCGAACGGGAGCTGGGGCGGGGCGGGGGTGACCCGATTGTCGCTCACCGCCAGTTCGCCACTATTTCTCGAAGAACGCTTCGTAGGCAAGATAACCGAGCCCGGCGATGACCGCGGCGCCAAGTCCGATAGACAACAAGGCTTTGTTAAATCCCCCAACGCCACCGCCGCCATTCCTGATGTCGGGATCGTCGATATAGGGCGCGGTCTCATCGCCCGTGACATTGTCGTCGCCGCTAAACCGCAGCGCGTATTTCAAGTCGCATTTCGTGGTGTTGTTGTTGAATATCTTCAGCATATTCGATGCGGATGAGAGAATGGTGATTTGCCCGCCGGCGATTCCCGGCGGCGGTGGGCATTCCGTTCCAGTCCCAACATAAATTGGATAATCCTTGGTCGGAGTCGGGGGTTGATGGGCCTCGGCAAACGGATAAAATTTCAGGTTAAGCCCCGTTTCGTCCTTAAGACTGAAGTGGATGTTCGCCTGCATCTTGGCTGGAAAGTCTATCGGTTGCTTTTTTCCACTACCCTTGCCCCAGGTCGCATCCCACGTTTCCTCGAACTGCACTTTGTGCGTGATCGGGTCCAGACACGCGCGAACCGTTACCTTGACCGGACCTCCCATCGCCAAAGTGCTCGGCTTGGTTTGTTCCTTCTGCATTGTCACTCTCCCCTTACATTTTCCGTAACATCTGGCGCTCGCGACTATAGGTCGGGTGGCGGTATCCCATCGCGTTCAACTTGGCTTGCTCCGCGTCACTCGCCGCGCTTTGTCCGAGAGCTTCGTGGATAAGGGCTAGTCGGGCCGTCATGGTCGGCGTCTGCGCCGTCCCTTCCGGCCACGACTTCAGCGCGCTCGAAAAAGCGGATTGAGATGCGGTTCGATCTCCAGCTTTCCCCTCCGACAGCCCACGCAGCAACAGCGCGAAAACGAGGAGTTCCCGCTTGGTCGCCGTTATTCCCTTTCTGGCTTCCGAACGGGTAAGGACTTCCATGGCCTGCGACGTTGTTTGGGCCTCTTCGGTGTCTCCGCGGGCGAGCGCGATCAGCGTTCGCAGCGAAAGGCAGTGGCTTTGGCGACCCAAGCGCCAGTCTTCAACGCTTGAGTCTTTCGCCATCAATCGATTGGTGATGTCACAGGCGGTTCGCGCGGAAACTCCGGCCGGATCGACTTGGCCCGCATCGAGTTGTAATTCGCCGAGGTCGGCATAGGACGCCGCGGTAAATCCGGCCCATTCGGTATTTTCAGGTTCGGTGCGCATCAATTCGTCACCTGTCGACACTGATCGAGCTAGATACTTGAGGGCTTGGCTTAAATCGCCGCGCATCGCCAGCAGTCGGCCGGCGGCGCGTAGAGCCACCATTTCCGACAGGTGGTAGTCCGTATCGCTGCGGGGTTCGTTTACGAGCCGATCGAGGAAATCAATTTGCCGCTCCCTTTGAGCGAGTGAATCCTCAATTCGACCATTCTTTTCCAAGGCTTCGGAAAGCCACGCGAGGCCTTCGCTAAAAGCTTTGCGATAGGTCGCGTTGCCAGGGTCGGCCGATAAAATCGACTCGCGGCGATCAAGAGCAGACCGGAACGCGAGGGTCGCCTCACGATAACGTCCCAAGTCGATCAAAATCGTCCCTAGATTGTTGTCGGCGTAGGCACCTTCGAGTTGCCATTCTTTCTTCGTCGGGTCGATTGCAATCAGTCGTGCCGCGAGCCGCTTATATTCTCGCATGGCCGCTTCTGCCGCGCCGATCTGCCCACGCCGAAGGTCGATCGATCCGACCCAAAATACATTTTGGGCATGATCGAAGATTCGTTGGGCATCATCCGGTTTGCGACGCAGTGCTTCGGCTGTGCCGGCCAATGCCTCGCGATATCGACTCAACGCTCCATCGAGGTCGCCGCGCGTGCTGGCAATCTCACCCATCAGCGTAAGAGCCTTACTACGCTGAGCAAGCGCGGCGTCGCTGAGTTCGGATTTGTTTTGGCTTTCGAAATACTTCAGCGCGCGACTACCCACCGCATCAAGCGCATCGAGCCTCCCGATCGGCTCAAGCTTCTCGCGCAAATCGCCCAGCATGAACCCGACCAGCCCCTCGGCCTCGCGCCGTTGGTCCCTTGCTTCGTCGCGCTTGTCGAAGGCGAACACCGCCAGGCCGCTGGTCACCGTCATCCCGGCGAGCGCCGCCGCCGCGACATATTTGAGTCTTTTCTGCCGCCGTTGCTGCTCTCGCCGGACCAGATCGTCCAGCCCCAGCCCGAGCATTCCCGCGACCAGCTTGAGCTTGCCGCCCTCGCGCCCGTCGCGATCCGCGCGTAGGTCGGCGGCGATCGGTTCGGCGCGTTTGCCGGTCGCCTGCCCCTTGCGGTCGAACTTTTCGCGCAGCGCCGGAGGGAAGCATTCCTCGCCCTCGCGCCCGGCGATCTCGCTCGCCCACGGCTCGCCGCCGACGATCGCCGCCAAAATGCGCCGCTCGCCGTGCAATTTCTTGAACGTCAATATCTCTTCATTGACCCAGCGCGATCCCGCCGCGGCGGGTGAACACAATACGATCAAAAATCGCGATTGCTTCAACGCGGCGCGGATCTTGCCGCCAAGGTCGCTCGACGCGGCAAGCTCGTGCCGGTCGCGAAAAATCGGGGTCAGTTTCTTGGGCACCGCGCCATTGGCGGTGACGCGCCCGACCAGCGCCTTGGGCATGACGAACCGCTCGATCGCCTGGTGAAGCCAGTCGGCGTCGGCACTGTCAGCGTGGCTGTAGCTCAGAAATGCCCAATAATGATGCGCATCGACCGCGCGGGTGTCAGCGGACCGTCCCGACCCGCCGCTCTGGCCAGTCTCCTTGTCACGCGCCATCAGGGCCATCTCGTTCACTCGGCGCCCCCACCACAGAGTCATCTGCGGCATTAACAGATAATATGGCGTCATGCGATTCGTTGCTGATGGCTTTGCGCTTCCGCCACGCTGCTCTATATGACGGCCATGTCCATTCGGCCCTGGCGCGATATCGCGCGTCGTCAATCGCGTCAGATCATGGTCGGCAACGTTGCCGTCGGTGGCGATGCGCCGGTCACCGTCCAGACGATGACCAACACCCTGACCTCTGACGCCAAGGCGACGATCGACCAGATCCGCCGGTGTGAGGAGGCCGGGGTCGACATCATCCGCGTGTCCTGCCCCGACGTCGAAAGCACCGCTGCGTTGAAGCAGATCGTCCGTGCCAGCAATGTGCCGATCGTCGCCGACATCCATTTTCACTACAAGCGCGCGCTCGAGGCGGCCGATGCCGGCGCCGCATGCCTGCGCATCAATCCGGGCAACATCGGTTCGGCCGAGCGGGTGCGCGAAGTGGTCAGCGCGGCCAAGGCCAATGGCTGCGCGATCCGCATCGGGGTCAACGCCGGCAGCCTCGAAAAGGATTTGCTCGAAAAATATGGCGAGCCGTGCCCCGAGGCGCTGGTCGAAAGCGCGCTCGACCATATCCGCATTCTCGAGGATCACGATTTCCGCAATTACAAAGTCGCGGTGAAGGCGTCCGACCTGTTCCTCGCGGTCGCGGCCTACCACCAGCTTGCCGAAACCGTCGATTGCCCGCTTCACCTCGGCATTACCGAGGCCGGCGGGCTGATCGGCGGGACGGTCAAATCCTCGATCGGCATGGGCAGCTTGCTGTGGGCCGGGATCGGCGACACGATCCGCGTCTCGCTCTCCGCCGAGCCCGAGGAAGAAGTCCGCGTCGGCTATGAAATCCTCAAAGCGCTCGGTATCCGCAACCGCGGCGTCCGCGTCGTCTCCTGCCCGTCCTGCGCGCGCCAAGGGTTCGACGTGATCCGCACCGTCCAGGCGCTAGAGGAACGGCTCCAGCACATCCGCACTCCGATGTCGCTGTCGGTTCTCGGCTGCGTCGTCAACGGCCCCGGCGAAGCGCGCGAGACCGATATCGGGCTGACCGGCGGCGGCAATGGCAAGCATATGGTCTTCCTGTCCGGCGTCACCGATCACCACATCCAGGATGCCGACATGGTCGACCACATCGTCCGGCTAGTCGAAGCCAAGGCGGCCGAGATCGAGGCCGGGGTCAGCCAGTCGGCCGACACCATGGCGCATCCCGTCGCCGCCTGAGGCGCAACACTTCGTTTACGCCGTTTTGCTAAGCCCGATGCATGGGGCGCGCGTATCTGATCATCATCATTCTCGGCGGGATCATCGCCGCGATGCTCCCGTCGGGTAAGTCGCCGTCCCCCGCCGCGCCATCCTCTGCCGCGACCGACTCGCCTGCCGGCATCTTCTCGAGCAGCGCGCGCCATCGCCCGGTGATCGAGGTCGACAATGTTTCTTCCCCGCGATCGTCCACTGCGTCGTCGATCGGCGGCTGGACCACGCTCGACCGCGGCGCCAACGGCCATTTCTTCGCCGATGCGCAGGTCAATGGCGCAACCATCCATTTCCTGATCGACACCGGGGCCAGCGGAGTTGCGCTGACCGCCGCCGACGCCCGCCGCGCCGGCCTGCAATTTTCATCGCAGGAATTTTCGCCGGTCGGCAGCGGTGCCTCGGGCGAGGTGCGCGGCAAACTGGTCTCGCTCGATCGGGTCAGCCTCGGCGGCCACTCGGTCGACAATGTCTCGGGCGTGATCCTCGAAGGCGGCGAGATGTCATTGCTCGGCCAGTCGTTCCTCAGCCAGATGGGGACGATCGAGATCAGCGGTGACCGGATGACCATCCGCTAGCAATCGCTCGCTGCTCGGCTATGGCGCTGGCCATGGCTTCCCCCCGCCCGCCCGCGCCCCGCCCGACTGCGCTGACCGCCTTCCTCGTCGGATCGATCGGGATCGCCACCTTCTCGGGCATGGATGCGGTGATGAAGGGGCTGGTCATCGCGCTCGGCATTTACCCGACGATGCTGTTTCGCATGTGGTCTGGCGTCGCGATGTCGGGAATATTGTTCGCCGCCCGCCCGGTCCGCCCCGCTCGCGCCACCATGCGCATTCACCTCGTCCGCGGCATCCTGACCGTGGTCATGGCGATGCTGTTCTTCTGGGGATTGGCCAAGGTCCCGCTGGCGCAGGCGATCGCGCTGGCGTTCATCGCGCCGCTCATTTCGCTGTTCCTCGCCGCCGCTTTCCTGGGCGAGACGATCGGCCGCAAGACGATCGTCGGCTCGATCATCGCCTTCGCCGGGGTCATGTTGATCTTCACCGGCCAGGCCCGCGCCGATCTCGGCCATGATGCTTTGCTCGGCAGTCTCGCGATCCTGGTTTCGGCGATCTGTTATGCGGTCAACATCATCCTGATGCGCAGCCAGGCGCTGGTCGCGGGGCCGATCGAGATCGCTTTCTTCCAGAACCTCATCGTCGCGGTCGCCTTGCTCGTCGCCTGGCCGTTGTTCGGCGGCGCAGCGCTCCCGCCGACCGATCAGGTCCCGTTCGTCCTGCTCGCCGCTTTGCTCTCGACCGCATCGCAATTGTTGCTGTCGTGGGCCTATGCGCGGGCCGAGGCGAGCTACCTCGCGGCGACCGAATATACCTCGTTCCTGTGGGCGATGCTGTTTGGCTGGCTGGTGTTCCGGGAGAGCGTGTCGCCGTTCACGCTGGCGGGCGCAGCATTGATCGTCGCCGGTTGCTTCCTCGCCGCGCGCCGGCCCGAGGATGTCACTCCGAGCCTCGAAGTCGCGGCCTAGCTCGACCCCAGCACGTTGATCGTCAGCGCCAGCACGCCAAGGTTGAAGAAGAAACCGGCCACGCAATGCGCGGTCACCACCTTGCGAATGTGCGAACTGGTGACGTTGACGTCGGCGGTCTGCACCGCCACCCCGAGCGTGAAGGCGAAATAGACAAAGTCGCTCATCACGGGATTCCTCGTCCCGGGAAATTGCAGCCCGGCGCAATCCTTGCCGCCATCGTCGACGGTGTAGAACAGATGCGTGTAGTGGAAGGTGTAGACCATGTTCACGAACAGCCACACCAAGGCCAGGCTGGCCGCGACCAGTCCCTTGTCCCACGGCGAGAGTTTGCCCGTCTGGCCAAGCTCGGCGATAACCGCGGCCAGGATCACCACCGTGATCAGGAAGCTCAGGCCCAGCAGCACCAGCCGGTTGGCGTCATTTTGCTTGGCGGCCTGGCGCATGCGTTTGACGTCATAGCGAAACGTCGGGATGCAACTGGCGAGGAAGGCCAATGCCGCGACATCGAACCCCGCTAACACGCCCTTTGACCAGCCCATCGGACCGACCGCGATCCCGATTCCCGCCGCCAGCAGCGCGAAGAACATCAGAAATCGCCACGGGGCGATACTCTTGCCGATATGGGTCAGGCTTGCCATGCCACGCTCAACCGCTCGGGGCGGGGATAGTTGCGGGGGCGAAACATGGCGTGGCTTCTTCTGATCGTCGGGGGGATGTTCGAAGTCGGCTTTACGACCTCGCTCCGCTTTGTCGAAGGCTTTCGCAACTGGCCGTGGACACTCGCCTTCCTCGGCTCGGTGTCAATGAGCATGGGGTTGTTGGAATATGCCGCTCGCTCCATCCCGATGGGCACCGCTTATGCCGTGTGGGGCGGGATCGGCGCGGTCGGGACGGTGATCGTCGGCATGGTCTTGTTCGACGAGCCGGCGACTTTGGTCCGCCTGCTGTTGATCCTGGCGATTGTCGCCGCAATCGCCGGGCTGAAACTGTTTGCCTGATCATCTGCCGACCGACCCGCGGCTGCACTTGCTGTTCGACCTGCTGGCGTGGGGCGCGGGGTTCGCAATGGCGCGCTTCCTGTACCACTGGCGATTGCGCGAGGTCGGTGACCGCATCGCTGCCAAACTGACCGTCGGTTATGTCGTCGCCCTCGTCGTCGGCGCGATCCTCGGCGCGGTGCTGCTCGGCTCAGCTTACTCGCTTCGCCAGGGCGTCCCGCATTTGTCGCACAGCGTCGCCGGTGCGCTCGCCGGGGCCATCGTCGCAATCGAATTGTACAAGGCGTTTGCGGGGATCGAGGGGTCGACCGGGGTCATCTGGGTCGGGTCGCTCTGCGTCGGCATCGCGGTCGGGCGTCTCGGCTGCCTGTTCGCCGGGCTGGCCGATGACACCTATGGCATCCCGACCAGCCTGCCGTGGGGAATCGACCTCGGCGACGGCATCGCGCGCCATCCGGTCCAGCTTTACGAAAGCGCGTCGATGCTTGGCTTTCTCGCTGTCTACCTCATCGCGCTACGCCGCCGCGCCGCTTGGACTACGACCCGCGCCTTCTATTGGTTCGTCGGCTGGTATGCCGCGCAGCGGTTCGTGTGGGAATTCTTCAAGCCCTATCCGCGGTTGATCGGGCCGCTCGATATTTTCCAGCTATGCGCGCTCGGGCTGCTGGCTTACGCATGGTGGTTCGATGCACGCACCCGTCACCGATCTCCTCCGCAAGACTAGTCCCTGGCTGTTCTATGGCCAGACTACCAGCCTGTGCGAAACCTGCTGGTCGTTGGTCCCCGCCAAGCAGATTGGCGAAGACGGCAAGGTCTATCTCCAGAAACGCTGCCCCGATCATGGCGTCACCAAGACATTGATCGAGGATGATGCCGATTATTGGCTGACGCTTCGCCACTGGGTCAAACCCGGCGACCGGCCGCGCCACTTCGACAGCCGGACGGAACATGGCTGCCCGTGGGATTGCGGGCTGTGCCCCGATCACGAACAACATAGCTGCCTCGCGATCGTCGAGATCAATTCGGCCTGCAATCTGAGCTGCCCGGTATGCTTCGCCGACAGCGCGGTCGGGCGCGGCGACCACCGCTCCCTGGCCGAGGTCGAGGCGATGCTCGACGCGGTGGTGATGGCCGAGGGCGAGCCCGACCTCGTTCAGCTGTCGGGCGGTGAGCCGACCATCCACCCCGATTTCTGGGCGATCGTCGACGCCGCGATGGCGCGCCCGATCCGCCACGTCATGGTCAACACCAACGGTGTCAGGATCGCGCAGGAGGACGGCTTCGCCGAGCGGCTGGCGGCGGTCGGGCCGGGGTTCGAAGTCTATCTCCAGTTCGATTCGCTGAGCGACGATGCGCTGATGCAGATACGCGGCGCCAAGCTGTCGCGCATCCGCCAGTCGGCGCTCGAGAAACTCGAGGCGGCGGGGGTCTCGACCACGTTGGTCTGCGCGGTGCGCAAGGGCGTCAACGACGAAGAAGTGGCCGATATCGTCCGCCATGCACTGACCTGGTCGTGCGTTCGCGGCGTGGTATTCCAGCCCGAGCAAGCCGCCGGCCGCAACGAGGGGTTCGATGCCAATCGCCACCGCGCCACCTTGAGCGGATTGCGGCGGCAGGTCGCGCAGGCGGGCGTGTTCGACCTCGACGACATGGTGCCGCTGCCGTGCAACCCCGACCAGATCTGCATCGGCTACGGGCTCCGCCGCGGCGACCAGGTCGTCCCGGTGACCAAGCTCATCCCGCGCGAGCAGTTGCTCTCCGCCGCGCCCAATTCGATCAGCTTCGAACGCGATCCGGTATTGAAGGCGCGGGTGTTCGACCTGCTGTCGCTGGCGACTGTCGAATCGAATAATGAGACCAAGCTGGCGAGCCTGTTTTGCTGCCTGCCGGGGATCGAGGCACCGCCCAGCCTGGCCTATAAGGACACTTTCAAGGTGGCGATCATCCAGTTTCTCGATCGGTTCAATTTCGATCTGGGCACGGTCAAGCGGAGCTGCATCCACTTCACCACCCCCGACGGGCGGATCATTCCGTTCGATACCTACAATAGTTTTTATCGCCCCGGCGCGCCCGGCCGCGCGAAGTTGGTCGAAATGGGCGGGGCCCCGGCATGAGCGTTCAACCCCCCGGCAAAGGCTGGAATGTGCTCGGCGGGGTGTTCCTGGGCTGCGGCGGCGTGCTGCTGGTCGTGCTCGGTGGTGTGTGCAGTTATTTCATGGGCGGGGCGATGCTCACTGACGGCAGTGGCAGTGGCATGTGGCCATTACTCCTGCTCTCGCTCGCCATCCTCGGCGGCGGGATCGCATTGGTCTACCAGGCGATCAAGCTGCTTCGCGAATAGCCGGACAGTGGACGTTCAGGCCGACGTTGGCAAAAGCCCGCCGATGAACCGTAACCTCCTGATATTGCTCGCTTCGGCCTCCGCCGTCCCGGCCCCAGCCCAACCCGCGCCCCAGCCCGCGCCGATCCCCGCGCCATATGATGCTCGGACCGCGAACCAACCTGATTCCGAAGACGACATCGTCATCGTCGGCCAGCGCCAGCGTGCCACGGTCATCGGCGACATCCCGCCCGAAAACCAGCTTACCAGCCGCGATATCCGCGCCACCGGCGCGACCAGCATCACCGAATTGCTCGCCGCCATCGCCCCGCAGATCGGCAGCGCGCGGGGTCGCGGCGCGGGCCAGCCGGTCTTGCTCCTCAATGGCCAGCGAATTTCGAGCTTCCGCGAATTGCGCGACATTCCCCCAGAGGCCATCGAGCGGGTCGATATATTGCCCGAGGAGGTCGCGCTCAAATACGGCTATCGCGCCAACCAAAAGGTAGTCAATTTCGTCCTCCGCCGCCGCTTCAATTCAACCGCCATCCGCGCTGATGCCGACGCCGCGACCGACGGCGGTTACCTTTCCGGCCTGGGCGACGCCACGCGGTTCACGATCGCCGGCGACACACGCACCACGATCAACCTCCACGCCGAGGCCAATGACGCGCTCAATGAGAATGAGCGCGACATTGTCCTCACCCCCGGCCAAATCGACCAGCGCGGGTTCCGCAGCCTGGTCGGTGAGCGCCGCCTGGTCCGCGGCAATGTCACGGCCACCCGAACCGTGCTTGGCAATGTCGGCGCGACGCTTAATGCTGAACTGGAGCATAGCGACGGCAAGTCCGGGCTCGGCTTCAACGCCATCCCGTTGCTCCGCGATACCCAGAGCGACAGTGGCCACCTCGGCGTTTCGCTCAATGGGGCGAAGGGCAAATGGCGCTGGTCGGCGACCGGGAATGGCGATGTTCTGCACATTTCCACCGACAGCGATCGCTCGGCGAGCCAGACCGACGCCGCGCGCTCGACTCGCACCGCGCTCGGCGTCGATGCCACCGCCAGCGGGCCATTGTTCAAGCTTCCCGCGGGCGATGCCAGCGCGACCTTCAAGATTGCCGCCGATACTTTGGTGCTCGACGCCAGCAATCCGCGGCTCGGTCGGTCCTTCTCGACCAGCCTGTCTCGCGGGCGGGGCGACGTCTCCGCCAATCTGGACTTGCCGATCCTCAAGAACAGCCCGGTCGGCAAGCTGACCGCAAACGCCAATGCCGAGCTCGAGCATTTGTCCGACTTCGGCACGCTGACGACGTACGGCGCCGGGCTCAACTGGACTGTGCTCAAGCGGCTCGACCTGATCGCCAGCTGGACCCGCGAGGAAGGCGCGCCGACGATCGAGCAGCTCGGCAATCCATTGATCGAAACGCTCAATGCCCGGGTGTTCGACTTCACCACCGGCCAATCGGTCAACGTTACCGCGGTCAGCGGCGGCAATCCGGGGCTCGACGCCGATCGCCGTTCGGTGGTCAAGTTCGGTGCCAATTTCCAGCCGTTCGAAAAGATCGATCTTCGGCTTCGCGCCGACTACGTCCGCCAAATCATCGACCGGCCGATCTCCGACCTGCCCGGCCCGAGCGCGGCGCTTGAGGCGGCGTTCCCCAACCGGTTCGTCCGCGATGGCGGCGGCAATCTGATCAGCGTCGATCTCCGCTCGGTCAATTTCGACCAGTCGCGGCGCGAGACGTTCCGCTGGGGCTTCGATTTCTCCAAGCCGCTCAAGTCGGCGCGGCCGTCACCGGCGATGATCGAGCAATTCCGTGCTCGCTTCGCACCGCCCGGCGGCGCGCCTCCGGGCCAGAGCGGCGCTGACCGGCCGCGCGGCGAAGGCGGCGGACGCGGGTTCGGCGGCGGCGGTTTCGGCGGGGCCAATCGCGGCAGGGTGCAATTGTCGCTGACCGACACGATCACCTTGGTTGATCAGGCAACCATCCGCGCGGGCCTGCCCAGGCTCGATTATCTGAACGGCGATGCCAGCGGCCAGGCCGGCGGCACCCCGCGCCACAAGGTCGAGCTTCAGACCGGCTATTCCAACAACGGGCTTGGGGCGCGCCTGTCGGGCAATTGGCGCAGCGGCACGCGGGTTGAAGGTGGCCCGAACGGCGACCTCAAATTCTCGCCGCTGACGACGATCGATGCCCGCTTCTTCATCAACTTCGGTGAGCGGTTTGACCTCGTCGCCAAGCATCCGTGGCTGATCGGCAGTTCAGTGCGGTTTGAAGTCAATAATCTGTTCAACGCCCGACCGAACGTTCGCGACGGGCTTGGCGCGGTTCCGCTCAGCTATCAGTCCGACCTGCTCGATCCGACCGGGCGGACAGTGACGATCAGCTTCCGCAAATTGTTCCTGCCTCAGCGCTTCCGCGCGAGGGCCAATGCGGCCTCGACCACGCGATAGGCTTCCTCGCGGTTGCCCCATTTGCCGACCCGGACCCATTTTTCCGGTTCAAGGTCTTTGTAATGGGTGAAGAAATGCTCGATCTGCTCAAGCACGATCTTGGGCAGGTCGCTGCCTTCGTGGACGTCGGCGTAATAAGGAGAGGTCGAGGTTTCGGGCACGGCGAGCAGTTTCTCGTCGCCGCCGGCCTCATCCTCCAGATACAGCACCGCGACCGGCCGCGCGCGGATCACCGACCCGGGGATCAGCGGCCAGCGGGTCATCACCAGGCAATCCAGCGGATCGCCATCGCCACACAGGGTTTGCGGGATGAAGCCGTAATTGGTCGGGTAACGCATCGACGTATGCAGGATCCGGTCGACGAAGATCGCCCCCGACACCTTGTCGAATTCATATTTAACTGGCTCGCCACCGATCGGCACTTCGATCAGCACGTTGATGCTGTGGGGCGGGTTTGAACCCGCGGGAATCAGGTCAATGTTCATGGTGACGGGCTCCTATTCGACGAAGCCTTCCCTGCAAACGCAAAAATGCTACAGGCCAGTGCGATGAGTTCGACACCCCAGCCCATTCGCGGCACCCAGAGCCTGATCGGAGAAGACGCCGACCGCTTTCACGCGGTGATCGCGGCGTTCGATCGCGTGCGCCGGCTATACGGCTTCAAGCGGATCGAGGTGCCGGTGATCGAGCCGACTGCGGTGTTCGCGCGGACGATGGGCGAGACCACCGACGTGGTGTCGAAGGAAATGTATTCGTTCGACGACCGGTCGGGCGATTCGATCACGCTGCGGCCCGAATTCACCGCCGGGATCGCGCGCGCCTATCTGTCCGAGGGCTGGCAGCAGTTCGCGCCGTTGAAGGTCGCGACCCATGGCCCCGCCTTCCGCTACGAGCGCCCGCAAAAGGGCCGCTTCCGGCAGTTTCACCAATTGGATGCGGAGATCATCGGCGCGGGGGAGCCGCAGGCAGACGTCGAGTTGCTGGCGTTCGGGGCGCAATTGCTCGCCGAGCTCAGCATTGGCGGAGTGACGCTCAAGCTCAACACGCTCGGCGACGCGGCAAGCCGCGACACATGGCGCACCCAACTGGTCGAGCATTTTGCCTCGCACCGCGCCGAATTGAGCGAGGACAGCCAGGCGCGGCTCGACAAGAACCCGCTGCGCATCCTCGACAGCAAGGACCCGCGCGACAAATCGTTCGCGGCCAGCGCACCGCCGATGACGCTGACTGCCGAGGCGGAGGATTTCTTCGCCGCGGTCCGCGCCGGGCTCGACGCCGCCGGGGTCGGCTATGAACTCGCGCCGCACCTCGTCCGCGGCCTCGATTATTACCGCCACACCGCATTCGAATTCGTCACCGACCAACTCGGCGCGCAAGGGACCGTGATCGCCGGCGGCCGCTACGACGGACTGATCGAACAACTCGGCGGCCCGCATACGCCGGCGGTCGGCTGGGCGGCGGGGATCGAGCGGCTGGCGATGCTGATTAAGGCGCCGATCCAAGAACGCCCGCTTGTGACCGTAATTCCAAACGAGCCACAATTTGAGAAAGACGCCATCAAAGTGGCCGCTGCACTGCGCGCCAATGGGTTAGTTGTTGATTTGGCGTTTCGTGGCAACGCAAAGCGGCGTTTCGAGTTGGCAAAAAAGAGCGGCTCGCTAGCGACTATCGCGATCCGATCTGCGGAGGGGCCCGGACTACCTAGTCGGTTAGGCATTCACATTCGCATCAATAAATCTGACTCGTTCGACCGGGCTGATAATATGCGTGATGCGGTCCTTTCCGCGCTTGAGAGGGACTTTAGAGTAAATCGGGTGGAACCAGTGGAATTCGGATATTCGCCTGACGCCGTTTTGCAGCCACTGTCATGAAAGGTATCTCGCTCGAAAAGATCGTGTCGATCGAGGCGCGCAAGCATGACATCGGGACGGCGATGGCGGCGGGGAATCTCGCGCCCGAGGAATTCGTCCGCCTGTCGAAGGAATATGCCCAGGTCGAGCCGGTCGCCGCCGCCGCGCGCGAGGTCCGCCGTCTGCGTGCCGAGCGCGAGAGCCTGACGGTGATGACCAAGGATGCCGACGAGGAATTGCGCGCGATCGCGTCGGAGGAATTGCTCGATATCGAAACCCGCCTGCCCGAGGCCGAGCGCGCGCTGGCGCTGCGACTGCTGCCCAAGGATAGCGCCGACGAGCGCGCG
>ENA-OFDP01000260-OFDP01000260.1-metagenomes-genome-assembly--contig:-NODE-260-length-24781-cov-5.972741_pt1 | contig 24781 bp, 33 predicted proteins | sample MGYA00153389_OFDP01 | MGnify analysis MGYA00153389 | reverse complement strand
GAGGTCTGCAAAACCTCCACCCCCAGTTCAAATCTGGGTGCCGCCTTTTTAAGTCGTGTTTTTGGATAGCCTCAATCGCTTACGGTGTGAGAGTGAGGCGATCGAAGCAGATTGTAAACCGCATTTAATCGTATATGATTGACTGGCAAAACTAATGCAAATTTAAGACAGTGCCAAGCAACCCAAAAATTAACCAGGCAAACGGGCGATTAAAGGCGGCTAAAACTGGGGTGACTATTTTGCAGCGGGGCGATCGCCTTTACCTTCAAGCGGTGCTTCCCCCACGCCCCGGTTCTGGCAAGTCATCCTCTCAACAGCAAATTGCTTTAGGAATTCACGCCAATGCCGGCGGAGTATCGCTGGCAGAGAAAGAAGCGCGCAAGCTGGGATATCTCCGGGATGCAAAGGAGTTTGACTGGGAATTGTACGATCGCAAAGTTGCACAAAAATCGGAGACGATCGCTGACTGGTTGGTGAAATTCGAGCAAAGCAAGCGAGATGCGATTTGCGCGACCACATGGAAAACGGATTATCAGCAACCATTTGGACGTTTGCCCGCCGACGAGCCGATCGGCTCAGAAATGTTGCTAAGTGCGATCGCCAAAACGACACCCAACACCAGGCAACGTCGCCGATTTTGCTTAGCTTTTCGACAGCTTGCTCAATTTGCCGGCATCGAATTAGATTTAGGGGACTTGCTCGGCAACTACTCGCCGACAAAAGTACAGCCTCGGACTCTGCCAACTGATGACGAGATCCAGGCCTGCTTTGACGAAATTAAAAACCCTGAGTGGCAGTGGATTTATGGCGTGATAGCAGCCTATGGACTTCGCGATCATGAGGCTTTTTATTTGGATTTGAGCAAGTTTCCGATCGCTCAGGTGCTCGAAGGTAAAACCGGGTATCGGCAGTGTTGGCCGTTGCGACCGGAATGGGCGGAGCAATGGGATTTGAAAAATATTAAGCGCCCTCCCGTCACCGGCAAGTGTCATGCCGACTTTGGCGATCGCGTTTGTAAGTTCTTCGCTCGATCGCCTGCTAACTTTTGTGCCTACGACTTGCGCCACGCTTGGGCGATTCGAGCGATGAGTTTTGGGCTGGATGCTTCGCTAGCCGCTAAACAGATGGGCCACAGCCTCGCTACTCACACACAAACTTATCACCTGGCTCTCAATGAGCGAGAACAGCAGCGCGCGTACGATCGGATTTTGTCGCTGCGAAATATGTAGAGTGAACCAAAAGTGAGCCATCGCTGAATTTGAATTAATGCAAGCTGATTCTAGATTACTATAGTACAAATCTTTCCGTGGCTACCTTTTTGTTCTTTGGCTGTAATGTCTGCAATGGCCTTTTCAATATCTTCGTCAGATAAGTTGCCAAATTTCTCCGCTACTAATATCTGTACTTGTTCTATAACCTCGTGAGTTGTACATTTACGGATATGGGCCAACATATCAATGGCCACCGTTGTCGCCATCATGGCAGAAAGCACTAGCTCTTTATTCCGTAATGACAAGTCTGCTAAATTACTCGTTTGTAATTCGTCTTTTTTATTTGATGTCATTGTGGTTCTATTCTCGTTTTTTACATATTAAGAGTTTACCAGAAAAGTGATTCTGATTTGTGGATGCGAAGCTAAAAGTGTCCGAAATCTCGGACACTTTTAGCTATGATCCTTTTTGTCATTCCTTGTTCCGGTTATTTTGATTTTCAAAACCTCTTGAGAGCGCGGTTTTAACTTCTGTCTTTCTTAAAATCCAAAAAGACATATAAGAAAAACTAACCCTCTAAAATTTTCCGAAAATCATTTTCAACCTATAATGGAACCTTATCTATCAGCCCTTGAATTCGGGCCCGTCTTCGCCTAGCTGATACCAGGCGATGATCCAATAGATAAATATTGCAATGAGGTTTCCACCAGTCGCCGTGCATGGAAAACAAACCATCTTCCATGCACAATACTGATGGCATCTTCTTAAGTAGCGGCAACTTTTCGACAAGTTGCTTTTTGACGATCGGTGGCAATTCCCCGCGATATCCTCGCACTGGGGCTGACACTAATCGGTAACTATTTGAAAGATGCCGACTGACAGTCGCCGGACACACTCCCCGCGACTGTGCGATCGCCTCTTGACTTCCGCCGTAGAATCGGAAATTCGAGTCACAATAAATAAACCGATCGCCCTTTCCCAGTACCCGCGCCGGATAGTCGCAGGTGTGCAAGTCGATCGGCCTCAATATTTCACTCGAAATTTGCCCAGGATCTAAACCCTGAGCCTTTATTTGCTTGATCTCTTCCTGCCGCTGACAGTGAAGAGATGCTCGTTGCAAATTCTGGGCTTCCACTTCTGTAGCGATTATGTGGATATTAGCCAAATCATCAATATTTATGGCGGCGATCGGGCCGAGTTTCTCTATCTCGGTAAGAGCGATCACTTTTTCCAAGCTGCTGTAAAAAACTGTAATCTTGTCGCCGGCTTGCAAGTAGTTGCGGATTAATCCCGACTTTTTCGCCCCGCCTAACAATTTTCGGACGTGACCAGCACTGCGATTTAAAATTTTGGCCGCTGCCGTGATGGAAAATTTCCCTATTCCGCATCCTTTCGATTGGCCCTGATGACTCCAGCGTGAAATATCGTAGCGGCGTGCGAGTAGCCAAATTGCTATCTGGCGACCAAAATGTGCGAACAATCGTACCGGAAATCTTACCAAATCTACTGTATCGGCATTGACATATTCGGTATGCCAGTTTTGGCAGAGATTTATCAGCCATTCCGGTGCTGACACCGGGGGAAATTGTAGCGGGTTATTTATCCACTCATAGGGTTTGCCACTGGGGTGAATGCTTGGTGGCAAAACACTCTGACAGCCGAGCCATCGAAATTCTAAGCACTCTTCTTTTCCGTCGTCGCCTGAGATTCCCGTACCGATTCTGCGGGTGCGAAGGCGATGCCATTCTGCCGCCGACACTGAAAATAAACACTGCTTTCTACCGGGTCGGCCGCTAGTCCATGCGGTTGTCGTTGAGAGAGGCGCGAGGCTGTTTTCAGCAGCTAACTTAGTCAAGAGTTTTTCGGCAGACTCGCCATCAATATCAACAGCCAACAACCCATTCCCCAGCTTTAGACCTATGCCGGTTGCCTTGCCACTCTCCAAAGCCGCTAGACACGAGAGACGATCGAGATCCGTCTCTGTCCAATTTTTTCTGTAAGGACGCTTGCCGATAACTGGCTCTAAAATCCAGTCGGCGGGAAGGGTTAAAAGTGATTCGTTGGCGTTTAATTTAATCATAGCTAGCGAACTTCTGGCCCCTTGTCCAATATTTTCTGGAGGGCTGGAAGGTTCCACTTATAAGTCGCTCGCATCGCATTGGTGCGACGAATATCTCTAAAATGCTTGCCTTGTTTGAATGTACCGTCAGCCTTTAGTCGAAGTAAATGCCCGCGACAGATGCCTAGTTCATTGGCTGCATCTGATGTCGATACCCAGTCGCTTGATAGTGGTCTGCCTAGTGCTTTCTGCATACTATTTGTCGCCACCATCAATATCACTAATCTTGATCAAGGTACCAACATTGTGCTCCTCTGGCGAGTTGGGTTCCCCTTCATATCTTTGGGGCCATGTTACCCATACCGATAGCAGCCCTGTAGTAGATATTTCCAACTTGTCGATGATTCCTTTCCTATCAGGATAGATTTTTCTGATTACCGAATCACCGATTTCAAGAGTTGTAAAATTGTCTATATCTTCCCGCCGACTTTCTTGAATTCTAATGTCCGCTCTTATTTTTTTTATTTTTTTCTCGTTGCTGGTTTGCAACAAATTTTGTGTCAACGCTTCTAAATCTTTCTCAATCCTTTCTCTTTTCGCTGCGATAATCGCGTCATTGTCCTGATCTAAATTTTTAGCTACATCTTCTATTAGGAATTCGGCGATTTGTTCATGCTCCAGGGGGGAAGCCGTGGAAGCTGCAATCATAGACTGGATGGCGGTTTCAGATTCGGCTAGCTGTATGAGTAAGCGCTGGTTTTCTTCTACTAATGTGCTTGAAGATTCGGGGATTGCTTGGGGGAATAATTGTAATAAGCTGGTAATTAAATCGGCGGCAAATTCCTTGCCTTCGGCTTCGGGTAATTCGATCGCCTGTGCGAGCACCAATGTCTTAACATTGATCGGTGTAATCAGTCCCTCTAGTAGTTGTCCTGCAAAATTTTCCTCCCAGACCGCCATAAACTTGATCGGGCTTAATTCGCGAGAAAACGGACTGAGTGTTAATCCTGCGGGCCATTTGTTGGAATATATTTTGTCTTCTTTTTGAAAATAGTAGTAGGTTTGCTTGGCTGTCTCCCAGCTTAAATCCGCTTCCCAATTAGTATCTTTTTGCTCAGGCTTAATCCGTTCCATCTCGGCATAGGCTATCAAGTCTGGCCCGGTTTCTCCATCAACCATTACCAGTGCCTGTTTGCCTTCCTTCCATGTGTAAATTGTTCCCTGCTTACCTTTCAATCCTTCTGAATAAATTAATACTCTGTCGTCTTTTTTCGCGACGCTACCGTCTAATGGATTAGCAGGTTTCTCCTCATTCGTTAAAATTCTTAATTGCGTTGCGTCGTATTCAACGCATTTTATGCTTCCATAAAAAAGCTCTACGTGAACCTTTCCAAGTTTGTCAATACTTCTTACAATGCCTCTCTCTTTCTTGTGGGGGGGTAGTGTTTCAACATCTGTTCCCCGGACGAATCCTAGCTTTTGAATAGCGCTCCTGAATTCCTCCGAGCGCTTGCCTGAAAGCTCAAATACTGCTATTTCTAAATGCTGCTTGGTAGCTCTCTTGCCATCCCTGGCAGCTAATTTTTGAGCGTATTTGATCGCCTTCAACTTGTCCTCGATATTCTCAATACCTTTTAAGGGTCTGAGGTGTGAGGATGGAAAATTCAGAGTTATTTTTTCACCCTGATTCTCGGAAATATGGTCTTCCAGTTGGGAACGAATTTTTGCATCTTCGATTGCCTGGTAGGCTGTACTGCTAGATTTCCCAAACTCTGTCTGGCAGTAGGCCTCAAAGCTGCGATACCCCAGCACTCTGAAAGCCTTACGATCGCGGGCGGCTATCAACATATTGCCGAGGCTGTCGAAATTTTCCTTTATTTGATCGGTCACGGTTTCGGCCTCTTCTCGCGTCATGTCAGCGAGACGTATTGGTCGATCTGTGGTGGTGGTTGCCATTACCATCGCGGACATCCTTCCTTGTGAATTTACTCGTTGGGATTTTCTAGGATTTCGATCGCAATTCCTGCGAGTGTTTTGGTTCGGAGCGCCGCCATCAGGATGCTCGCGACTTCCAAATGATTGCCAAAATTTGCGCCGAACGGATGGAGTTCTAGTAGCTGGACAGGTTGGCGGCTGCTGATTTGATTACAAGCGATTTGAGCTACAGCGATTTTCTCAGGCCAGCTCAAACGTTGGATTAACATTCGGAGGCCTATTAGAGCAGTTTGCTCTTGCTCGGCTTTGTCGGCTTCGTTTCCTTCTAAGTCCGTGGTCTGGTTAGTTTGCATTTTGTGTCTGGAGTGAGTGGGAGGAAAGCGATCGCTCTTGCAGGGCGATCGCGCCAGAGTAAAAATTTAGGCGTGAAATTGGATCTCGACTACTTCTGCATAGGCATCACCTCGTGAATGTGAGCGGCGCGCCGGCCGCTTCCCGGTGGCGGCGCTTGATCGGGTAGCAAATCGTGGTAAGATCCGCGTCCCCAAAGAACCATGAGCGATAAGAGCGTAACCATAGGTACTTGTACCGGAAGCGGAGGGAGTTGGCTCTCAGGAATCGCCGCAAGGTTGATCCGTTGAGAAAATAAAGGTGGCGACAGGATTTGAATTCCAGCTCATCCCTGCCGTCGGTTGTTTGTCTTCAGTCATTCTAGGTTTAAAGCTCGACATACGTCAAGCACATGACTTAGAATTAGACTGTTGTTACCAAAAATGGCAGTGAAACATTGCATCCCAAGAATCTTGGAAGAAAGATGTCGGCATCTTTTTGAAACGCGATGGCCGACAGAAACTCCACTAGGGATTAATCCCTACAAACTTAGAGTCTTGACAAACTTAGGTCAGGGGACGTGCTTGAAAATTTTCAACGATCCTTACTACCTGCCAGATGTTGGAGTGATGAACACGCTTTGCGGATACTTCGATCTTCAGCCTGGTGATTTTCTTTACTACGAGAAGGTTGACAGAAGATTGACCACAGGCCCAGCGTCTCAAGATTCGTAATCGGATATAGCAAGAAAGGTTGGCTAGTCTTGTCTAAGTATGTCACACACTTGACGCTATCAAGTGTGTGACCTATACTTTCTGTAGTGTCATAAAACTCTTGGCTGCTCAGAACCTTGAAAACTAAATAGTTCAGCCTCCCCGATCGCCGATCGGAAAGGCTGACAGCTTAAAAAGACGGGCATTCTACGGGCGTTTTCTCTAGCCAATTTTCGACTTGGCCAGAGCGAAAATAATCCCAGTAAATCTAGGAAGTGTCCGAAATTTCGGACACTTTTGGGTTCTCAGGTGTTGGGTCTTGGATATTGTAAATAGTTGGTGCTACTTAATGTGACTAATAAGCAATGAGCAAAAAGCCCTGCCCGATAGGGCTAGAAGATTGCATCCCGCGAGGCAAGAACAGTTGCATTAATTTTTTCACTTGTTACGCCTGGACTAAACCCTGGCCCCTCCCTTTAACCAAAATTACACAGGCAAACGGTTACTTGGATTCCTTGACCTTTCATTCGCCTTACTGGCTGGTACAATTCCTTACCTTGTATCCCCCTATAAATTCAGCGGGAATCATGCAAGAGCGTAACTGGAGAGATTATTTTGCCGACTATGGTTACGCAGAGGCTGTACCTTTGCGACGGAGTAAGGAATAAACCAATAAGTAGATGCGGGCGTTTGCTCTGGCTGATTTTCGACTTGGCCAGAGCGAAAATAATCCCAGTGGATCTAGGAAGTGTCCGAAATTTCGGACACTTTTGGGTTCTCGGATGTTGGGTCTTAGATTTATTGAATAATTGCTAGTGAGGTGATTTATGCCCTCTTTGCTCCATCGATGCTCTTCTCTTTTCGACTCAGATGGCGAGTATCCCGACATAGAATGCGGGAAACTCGTTGTTAAACGATATCTGCGACTGATTGACTCGACTGATTATCGATCGAAATCTTTCCTGGATGAAGAGGATGCAGGTGAATGTAGGGCGATCGCTCATGAAGATTTGCCACTGCCACACAATTTACTTTTGGAGGGGCGGAGGTTGACTCCGGCTCTCAGGCGTAAAATTTGGGGTGCTTTGGCTATTTGCTCTTCGCCTACTATTCCTACCCGCGTTTATCAACTTTTTCACTTGATGAAATTTCTGGGATATAGATATAACTACAAATCCAACATCTGGAAGATTGGTTGAGGCCGATCGCTACTGGTACACTGGCGGCACCTGCCAGCACAAAGTGTGTTGACGGCTCGGAGCGACGGGCAGCATTCCCCCCATTTATCTAGTGCGATCGTGTTTGCCTTCAAGTGCGATCGCTTACTTCATGATTTTTACAATTAAATGCCCCTACATTGCCGAAAACAACTAGGGACTGATCACCTTAAAAACGTAAGATGATATGCTCACAGTAACAACAAATCGACACATTGATCCGAAAGCTTTCCGGGAACTGACAAGGTGGTCGGTGTATAAGATGGCTCGCGAAACGGATATTCCCATTCAGAGCCTTTACAACTATTTGAAAGAACCGAGTGATCCGAAATACAGGGAACCAAAGCTTTATATAAAGCGCTTATTCGGTGAGATATATTCCCGTCTGGATGCTTGAAAAAATCAGCCCTCTCCAAGGAAGGAGGGGGCTGATTTTGCGTCTAAAATGATACTCCTTCTCCTTGCCTAAGCGATTATCAAAGTTTTCGCCACATCTTCGGGAGAAATTCCATTCCGAAGATTTGCCAACACATCGTCTACCCTTGTTCTCGGTACGGTATAGATAGAATCGGATGCTGCACAAGTCCACTCGATTCTTGTTCCAAACCTGTTCGACAGCACAATTCCTACGTGCCAATAGGAACCTTCATAAATTTCGTCGTAAACAATGTCATTCATCTTGTTATTCCTTGCCTATTTGATTTCAACTATGGCACAATTAAATAGAATATGCAATAGGCAAAATCAAGGTAAATGGCAAAATCTTTAAAACCTTTAGCCAGCAAGGAATCCAAGAAACCGAGAGGACGCAACGGGGGGCGGGTATCGCTACCCCCAGAGGAGAAACGGGAGCTCGCGCAATTTTATCTCCCTCGATGGCTGCTAGAAGCTTTCAAGGGATTAATACCAGTCGCGGGCGATCGCTCCAATCTGATCCTTAGTTGGGTGCGAGCTTATGTGGTTGCTAACGGTGAAAGCGATCGCCTACTAGCACAGTCTTCGGTCGCCGGGGAAATTCTGAATTACTTGGAGGCATCAGGGGCACCGCAAGAACTGATTGATAAACTGGAATCTGTAATTGTGGCGAGGCTGTGCGATGAAGTGAAAATTACAGAGGGAGTTATACAGGTCGGCGACTCTTATATTCTGTAGATATCAGTCACAGACAACCGCTAGAATTCAGCCGCTACCGTGCATCGGTAACGGCTGAATTCTAGTTAGTTCGATGATTTAACTTTCACTTGCTTACTTTGACATTGCCGCTGTTTGGCTGTAGTAGGTAGAACGGAATAGACGCAACAGATTTGATCTTTCTCTAGAAGCCGATCACAGTGCGGACAGACTTTCTGGATATCGATCGGCTGCGACGGGTTTACAGTCAGACTGTGGCCAACTTTTGCAGCTTGCCGTTCCTTGTGGATTTTGGATAATTTACGGCTAACGGCGATCGCAGATACAGACTCAAAAGTGGCCGGCTTTTGAAAATTCCAATCAAGATCATGAATGATATATTTTTGTGGCTTGTCGGGATTACTAATCGCTACCCTGACAAATAAATCTTTGTCTAGTCCTAGTTTTTTGATTTTGGCTTCTAAATCTACGATCGTAAGTTTGTCTGCTGATTTCTTAATTGGTGGTAGCGCCGACTTTTCTTCCTCTGTCTCAGTTTTCTCGGGCGTTGTCTCGACCTTTATTTTATTTGGTTCTTCAATCAAGTTGTCATCAGCGGCATCCTCATAAATGTCGTAAATGTCTGACACATTGACTCGACGGCCCGGTGTCAACCCCCACTGTGGGCCGAAATCTTCCTCGCCGTCAACTAGGATGGACAATTCATTGCCGCACTGATTTGTGATCGCGGTTGCTAGCTTCATTTTGTCGGGAGATTGCCGGTGGTAGTGATCAAAGAAAAATACTCGATCACCTTTCGCGTAAAGTCGTAGGTAGGTTTTACAGGGCTGAGCAGTTTTCTCGATCTCAGGCATCATCAAAGTTTGACGTTCATCAGAAATCTCTAGCAGCTTACAGCTAACAACATCTGCGGAATTCGATCGGATAACAGTTGGTTTGATGGACGGCCATTTGTGATGTACTTCATACCATTGAGGCTTAGATGCACTCCAAGCGCTGGCCGTGACAAGATAATCCTTGTCTAGTCCAAGCTCGCAAAGTTTCGCCTCCAAGTCTTCGATGCCGACTAATTGCTTGTTGATCATTGTTGACTTTTCAGCAGCAGTCAGACTTGCGCACCGTTCATCTGCCTCTTTGTTGATCCGATCGAACCGTGACTGATCGGGTTCATAAATTACTGTTACTTGGCAACTATCGATTTTGAAGAACTCAATAAAAGCATGAGTTTTAGCGATTTCAGCAAAAATTAAGTTAGCCTCTGTCTCTGATGTGGCGGTTGCTACGATTGCCTTGAGTTTCATGATATAATCCTTATGTTTCAGTTTGAGGAGGGCTAGTCAGCGTTAGAGCGCTGGCTAGCCTGTTTTGTTTGCTGTTATTAAGCTACACGATACCCGCGAGAGTGTCAAGCCCTCTAACAATATAAAATCAACGTAAGCGGTGGGACTACCGCCGGATATGCTACACAGGATTTATGCTGTGCGGTTTTAGGAATAGTTTAGTAGAGGGCTTGACAAGCTTAGAATAGTTTGATAGTCTTATTCACATAGACGTTTAAGCGCAAGTCAAGCGCAAAAAAAAAATGAAAACCTTATCAAGCATTTTGAAGCCATTAGGGCTTACCGATCAAGGGTATGCCTACGTGTCGAAACGGGTGCCCCATTCCTATCTGTATCATCGCGGGGTAGAGGCTTCAAGATGTAATGTCTGCGGTGAAATCATGCTGACAGAAAAAGATTCTTTCATAGTTGACCGGGCCGTTTCCGCCGCTCGAAGCTTTAGCAAAGAACGTGATCCTGATATGTTCTTTGAGTTGGCAAACAAAAGCTATGCTTAATCATTTTTCAAGAATCAAAGACTAGAGTTAAACCAACATATAAGCCTATCGGTTGCCCCGGCAGGTCTTTGTTTGACCAGAGGGCTTGACAGGTGACTCGATAATTGGTAGTCTATTTCACAGACTTATGAATTTTTGCAGAATGTTGATCAACATAAAAGATGTTCAATTTCTCAGGTGGGATACTACCAAGGCTGAAACACTCAGAGGATTAAGAAAGGCTGGCACGATCTCCCGGCGTGCATTAGGGGACAAGATTTTGAAACAGGGGGGCAATTGCTCTCACGAAAATATTCGTAATCTAGAAAAAGACAACTTTCAACAATACGTCAGCGTGGATTCTTTAATTAGTTTATGCGAAGCATTAGAGGTTCCATTATCTCGGTTCGTGAAGGTTGTGGATCACAATTATATGGAGACCAGCAAATGACTGATGACGCAAGGGCAGAAGATTTAAAATACATCGCTGGACAATTAGGCTATGTCCGTGGATATGGTGAAAATTATATCCAAACCTACGGCAATCTAGCCGATAATGAAGCGGCCTATTTGTTGCAAAATATTGATTCGGGCAATAAAGGTTCTATTGCTTACGGCGATGACACTGGCTTCTCTGCCCATTGGATAGATAAGCGATCTCGCGAAAAAGTATACTCTCCCTACTTTCAAGATAGGGAGAAATTCCTGGACTATCTACTAAAAAATTCAAGTTTACAATTGAAACTGTGAATTACCACTCAGATGGATTCAGCAAAGCATCTCAGCGATTGTGCTGCTGACAATCAGTCCTCTCTAAGAAAGGGGAGGGCTTTTTTGTGCGAGTTCAAATCGATTCAGTTTCTATTTAGTCGGCGACTAATAATTAGTCGCTGGCTAGTACCTTCGCCTTCTATTGCCCACTATTGTTTAGTTATCGATTTCAAATCGATTCCAAATCGATTCTCTAGTGACGGAACGCATGGGACAATTCAAAGACGATACTGTGATTGAGGTTGAGGTTGAACATCTTGGCTTTATCGATCCTGCCGACTCCGAATCGATTGACGAGTCGTGGTACTCGGCCGCGCAAGTGCAGCGGATTCTGGATCTGAATAAAGCAGGTCTACAGAAGGCGATCGCTAAACTGACGAGCCTCTACGAGATCGACATCAAAATTCTGCGCCGTGGTGGTGCCCGAGCAACTGAATATTCCCAAATTGCTCTGGATGCGATCGAACTGATGAGGGCTGGCAAATTTGCCAAACTCCGCAATTTGGTGGAAGTCGCGCCGATCGCACCGACTATCGAAACCTCGACCGCGATCGTATTTCTCGATCGGCATCGGCAAATTACTCAAACTGCTGCAAGTGTGGCAGACAGCAACCTGACTCAGATTGCTGCTTTCAAGTCTGGACTTCTCAACAATTATCGTGAACTCGGTCGGGCGCTTGGAAAGCAAGCAGCAGCGGAGGTACGAATGGGCTTTACCGAGGAGGTTAAAATAGCTTTAGAAAATCTTCAGGAGTCCTAGTAATGGCTTATTTCAAGGTGCAAGTGCGAAGGGAATCCAACACGCCACGCATCTTCAATGTAGTTGCCAATAAATCTCAGGATGCTGTCGTAGTGGCATCTCAAAGCTTGAGAGAGGAAGGGATTACGGATGCGAAAGGTATTGAAGTCATCGGTCAAGTTAACAGTTTAAGGGATTGATTATATGGTACGAATCATCAATGGCGTAGTGTTTGAAGACGGCAAACCGGGAAAACGAGTTATCAATACTAACGGCGGAAATTACGTTGAGAAAATCGAGGGTGATTTTATCGCTGGCACGGTCATCAATCACAAGCCGACTCCAACACGCCAGGACTTATCTAAAGATGGCGATGCAATTGACGTGAAATCTGAGGAGGTTTAGGCGATGCTTGATGATGACAAAGACTTCGACGAAAACGTGACACGGCTGATGATTGGCGGTGCGTTATTGATCAACGCTCTTGTCTTTGCGGCCGGTTACGATATCGGAAAATCCGCAAGCAAACAAACCCCGCTTATCAGCGTACAGGGCAATCTCATTGTTCAACAAGATAGTTTCAATTCAAGCCAGCCGGCAACCGTCGAAAAGTAAATCGGCTGACTCGCAAGCAAAGCCCTTGTCTCTAAGGGCTTCACCGCACTCTAAGGAGATTCTATCATGCAATTTCGAGTCGCGCAAACACCGGGCGCTGGACACGTTCAAAAAGAATTTGGCTATCAGTCGGGAATGCTTACCCCAGAGATAGTACGTGAAGCCGCACGCCAAGCAAAAATCTGGGATCTTCAAAAACAGCTACGAACTGCTTATAACAGGCACGACGCGAAAATTCGAGCCAACAAAGTTGAAATCGAAAGACTCACTTTAGAGGCGATCGATAACGGGCTGAAGGATGGGATACAGATCCAAAAATATGTAAACGATGCAATTAAAGCGGCTGCAAAATATGATTCAAAGATTGCTACCCTTGCTCATCAATTACAAAATGAATTGGATTTGGTAATAGTCGAGGGCTTGTCAACTATAACCCTCGCAAACATGGATTTCCGCCAGCGCTTATTATTGATCAAAGCGAATCATCAGGCAAAAGGTGAGGTTCGGACTAACGGCTTTCAACAATCTCTCAAACTGATCCAAGCATCGCCTCAACAGGCAATCGCTATGCAAGGGCGAAAAGCTGCTCTCAACAACTACATCAACGCCAAGGATTTTGATGCAGTTCCAGCCGTACCAGGTAGCAATAGTAGCAGCAATAGTGGTTTGAGTCTTGGTGGTAATATCAATGGCTTTTTAGGTGGTTTATTCAACTTTTTCTCTGGACGCAAATAGTAGTTTGTCGGGCGGGTAAATCCCCGCCTTTTCTCTCGTGAATATCTCAGGATTCGACTCTTCAGAATTTGATTATCTCAACGCTGACAATTTTTTGCAAACTGAAACTCAAGCCCAACCTATTAACCCCGAAGTTAGTAACATCGAGCGTTTCTGGAACTTGACCGGAAACTGGGGAGAGTTCGGTTCCTACTTCGGTGCTGGTTTGTCTGTATCGCTCATCGTGAGGGCAATTCCGGCCCTGATACCCAGTGCTGTGATCCTGATTCCTGCGGTCGGTTTGGGGCTGGGATTATTCGGCTTGATGGCTGAGGGTGTTGCGAGACTACGCAGTCAATTAATCTTTTTGGCCGTTGCAACTGCATTAATTGCGGGTAACTGGGACGCTTGGCAAGCTTGGATAATTGCTAATTCTCAGTTGTTAATTCTTAGCCTTGCCTTAATCATAATCACCCTCGGCTTTGTCGGCGCGCAAATTTGGAGTAAGTTGAATGTTAGCCAATAGAAATCAGCCAATTATTGCAGGGCTTTTAAGTCTAAGCGTTGCCGGAATTGTAGGCGCTACAGCCTTGCAATTTAACGATAGAATCGAGTACAAAATCGGCAATAGGATAGAGTCACAGCCAGCATGGCTAGTCCCTCCAAAAGCTGAATTCAAAAGTGTAGAGCGCGGGTATGGTGGCATTAAGATTCTGCTTGCTTTATTGGCGACTGGGGGCATGGTGACAGTGATGCTGATTGCCAGAAAAGAGGGGGAGCTAGAACCAACTCGACAACGAATTAAGGGTTATCAGCGGAAAGCTTACGAATTCGACTATGCTGCTGAATCTGCCTATCAGATGGCCGCAACACAACAACGCCACAATACATTATTAAAAGCGGATGGGGTGGCTTTTGAGGGTGAAATTGAGGAAGCTTATTATAAATCATTTGGAATTGACCCTAACGCTCAACAGCCACAACTTACAGGAACCGCGACACTAGACTCTGTGAATAATCCTGGTGACAAAGTGGATCAGGCGACAGTTGCGGTAATTGAGTCTGATCAAGCAAGTAATTCACAAATGCCGGATTTAACCTGGTATCCCTCAGTGCTCATTCACGGTGTACCGGGTGCGGGCAAAACATTTTTTGTGGAACAAGAGGTTAAAAAACGGCTAGCAGAGGGGCATCAAGTTATCGTGCTTGACCCCCATGCAGCGTATGGGCAGTGGGAAGGCTGCGAGATAGTTGGGACTGGTATGGATTATGAAGCGATTGATGTCAAGTTAAGGTGGTTTAGAAAGCAGGTTAAAGACCGTTACAAGGAAAGGAGCAGCGTTCCTAACCCCACATTTAAACCTCTAACTATCGTAGGCGAGGAGTTCACTAACTGGGAGTGTAACTGCGAGGAAAGCGATGAACATTACCGCACTTGTAACAGCGATATTAGAAAGGTGGAGTGCTACTCAATTATCGTTAGCCACCTTGTAACACAAGCTGGTTTAGGTGGTGGCAAAGGGCTAGCTAAGATGAAGGTAGGCATGATCGAAGTGGAACTGTTAGGCATTTTTAACCCAGCAACTAAACGGGCAACCCCCAGATTTGAAGCCCTGGTGAAACTCCCAGGACAGTCGCAAGCCGATCGCACTTTGATTAAGTTGATCAAGCACTCAGATCCGAAAAATGCGACTACTTATAATGTTCCCGACGCTCAAATTGACACTTCCAATAATCCATCGGGAACGGTCGGGAACGTTCCCCAGGTTGGAGCGGAAAACCTTGGGAACCCTTGCGGAATGGGAGCGGAACGTTTGGAAGCTCTTTTGGCAGAAGTGCTGGCGGAAGCTTCCCCGCCCGTATTTTCGGAAAACTTTTCGCTCTCAAAACACTCTGAGCGGGTGCAATTAGCGAAAATGGTAATTGCACAAAACTTAGGCAAAGAGCAAACGATTTTATTGCTTTGGGGGATTCGCCCTGGGGGAAGGAATCATGCCATGTACACAGAAGCGCGCAAAATGCTCGATCGACTAATCAAAGGGGAAGGTTAAATAATCTCAATCTCAGTCAATATCAAAGCGGTGGAAAAAAGGAAGCTTTATCGGGGATTACTTGGCATTTTTAAGAGGCCGCTCTCATTTTTATTGTACTAACAATTAAAATTCTAGCTGTACTTCTATTGTTTAATATGCGATATTTTACGGTTCCCGGATTATAGAAAATTCCTACTTTGTCGCTTGGAGGTGCACCCGCCACTATAGAAGAAGATACAGTCGAAGCAGCAGACACCACCGCACCGCCTGTGGTAAAAACAAAGTTGAAATTTCCGTCTCCATCGTCATAGATAACAACCATCCCAGAGCCGGTCGCTAAGTCGTAAGTAGCTTGAGTTGCTAAATTTATTGTACTTGCTCCAGTCGCAAAATCAATACCCCAATTAAGTAAAGGAGAAATTGTCGGACAAATGCTACCTCCCGCATTTAACTGGCCCGCTATAGTTGCGTTTCCGGTGAAACTAGGATTAGCTATCGGTGCTTTGGCCGCTAGTGCATTAGTTACTGTGGTGGCAAAGTTTGCATCATTATTTAAGCTTGCTGCTAACTCTATTAAAGTATCAAGCGCACCGGAAGCGCCACCAACTAAATTCGTGATTGCTTGATTGATCATGGCGGGAGTAGCAAATTGGGATGTAGGTATTTGTGCTACAATGCCTGCGTCCACATTACGCCCTAACAATGTATTAGCTGGCAAGTTAATCAGTTTTCCATTAACCGCTAATTCTAGCGAGGCAATTCTTGCCGACAACATCTCTACATCATCGTCTTTTTTTTTGCTAAAACTAACTATTTGCCGCCACGTACCTTTAACAATTAAATAATCATTCAATTTTAATGGTTGATTCCATTTTGGCTCAATCTTAACGCCAAGCCTGAAATTACCCGCCATCAATAAAGTCTCATTGCTGGAAAGAAACGGCACTAGAATCGGCACGTGAGTCTCTGATCCGCCCTGATTTTGCAAAACCACTTCACTTTCATATTGCCAGGGCCCATTACCGCTAGCCACATACAATCCTAAGCTTATTTTCTGTCCCTGAGTGCGGATTTTCGCTATCTCAGCCATCGTGGCTGATTCACTCATCAAGGCATTTGTGTCTGGCCACGGAGCCTCTAAAAGGCTCGAAAGCGCAACCGTTATCTTTAAGTCCTCAAGGACTGCTTGAAATTCCACTAAATAATCTTGATCGAATATTTGATATTTAGAATTAGCCGCATTCATGTCGAGGACGGTAATAATATTATTGCTGTCCGCTACGGTTATTCTGCGGTTGAAATTCCCTGTCGATCGCGCTGGTTCCATATTTTTAGCTCAGGTAAATTCTACCGGAATAGGTGGTGTCACCGTTCGCGGCAACTGTCATGTCCAGTGGAAAACCACTCCATCGGATGACACAATTTCCGTTTGTTGTGCCTCCTACCGAAGTAGTCCCCATGCTAAATCCCAATTCTGTAATGTAGTTGCCGTTAGTTGGGTTTTTGGTTGTGTCAAGTTCAAGCAATCTAATCCTTCTGGCCGCATCAATTAAAGCAATCACTTCATTAGGCGGCGCGGCATCTCCGCTAGTCGGAGCCGTCCAAACAACTCCGGTCAAATATGTTGCGGCCGCAATTGAAATCAAGCCGCCCGTTCCTGACGAGATTGTGATCGGGACAGATAGCGAACCGCTCATCGCCCCTGCACTGTTAATCGTTCTTTCTAAATTTCTAATGTTAGTGGGGTTTCGCGCCGCGTTCATTTGCTGCCCTAACAGGAAATTTACGCATCCGCAAAACCAATCCTCTACAGATGTTATACCCGAAAGAGTGCCACCGGTGCCGTTTGTATAAGCTGCCATGTCATACTATTTATTACATTGATGCAATTATTGCATAAAAAAACTTGATTATATGAGGACAACTTTAGGCACTCGAACTACTGTCCAAACATCAAGCGAAGAGGAAGGCTTTAAGGGGCCTGAAGACATTGGTGATATTGGTGGATTTGGCGGCGAACTTGGAGGGAGTAGTGGTAGTCCATCACGCCGATCGCCAATGGGAGGCATTGATTTAGGGAAAGGCATTGATCTCGAAAAACCGCGTGCTCCGCGATCGGGAATTGGGTTTGAAGTTGGTAAATCCCCCGCTGGCAATTTAGGATTAGGTTTAGAAATTCCTTTGCCTGTTGCCGCGCCTGTGTCGGCACGAGGTGGAGTGTCGATCGATCCAACTACAGGAGAAATTCGTGGCGGGTATGGCGGCCTAGGAATTGGCAAAGGGCCGATCGGTGCATCTGTTGACGTTGGGGTAGACACTCCAAAAGGTAGTGAGGATTTTGGTTGTTTCAAATATGTGACTTTCAATGTGGGGCCTTTTTCCCACACTGTGAGCAAAAATGAATGCGAGCCAAAGCAGCCTAAAGGAACTTCACCAACATCAACACCAACAGAAACGACTTGGGAAAGACCAGTTTTGCCAATTGGTCGTCCAAATATATATTGTAAAATAATTGTAGCTATTCAATATTCAAGTAAAGAAGTAAACAATGATGGTACATCAAGAAGTGACTATGAATACAAATCTTCTGGTTCGTATCTCATAACAGGGGCAGGTAATAAGCTATCAGCAGTTCAAACGATTACTAGCAATTATCCTTATCCATTACCTGCTAACAATCCTCGGATATATTCTGATACCGCCGGAATTTGGGGTTACAGCGCAACGCGGCGATTAAGTTTATTTAATCGGATTGTAAATACTTCTAACCCTGACGACGGTATTTATCAACCTAGCGGTATTATATGGGGACTAGAAGGCTTTGAAATTGACATATACAACTTTTTGAATAATGGTATTTATTATAATCAAACACAAGATCAATTGTATTATAAGTTGCATAGAAAACAAACTTATACGGTAATTTATTCAAGTTGCTCATTGCCTAGTAAAAACAATCTTGATTCTTCGGATCTTTCGGCAACATCATCTCCTACCTCTTTTTTTCCCCTTCCAAATCCTCCACCAACTAAGAAAAAAATGGACGATAAATGCTGTAAAGCAATAATTCAATTGCAATTAGAAACATTACGACTACTTGGCAGACAACTAGGCCCCAATGGGGTGATGGCACAGTCAAAGGAAAAAGGGTTTATTGGTGAAGAAATAGAACGCACGCTAACGCCTATCAATAACCCCAATAATCCCGAAAAAGTCAAGGTTAGGTTTACAACTGTTTATCAGATGCTAATGTACGCTTTGAAGCAGGGAATTGCTCTCGACACAGCGTTAGATCCTCAAAGCTACAAAGTACCTACCGGAATGCTTCAAAACCCTGCATATAGCAGAGACTCAGAACATTCGCTAAAATCAAACGATCAACCCAACAAAGACAAAGCCGGCAACAGTCGAGAATTAGAAATCAACAAAGATGACGCTGTTAAAATGAGTGGATTTTTGCAGCAGCAATCATATATGTTCAAGATGTTGCAACGGTTAGAATATTTGTTTCCACCGGGTGAATTGAAAGATGCTTTAATTGCCAAAAGTTTATTAATTCCGGGTGCTAAAGGTGACATCAAAATTCACAATATGATTATGGCGTATGAAATTCAAATGCAATATTTGGACGCTACGTTAGGCAATCCCCGGGAAATTCTGACAATCAAAGATGCTAACCCGGCAATTGAGGGCGATCAACCAATTGAAATTCAATCGCTGTCAGTCTCTGATTTGTTAAGGCAAAATATAAAATTTCACATTGACACGGGTGGCGATGTTGATGCTTTGGTTAATTTAGTTTTGCGAGATTTGCGAACAAATTTAGCAAATCGACTTGACCAAATCAAAACGGCTGAAATGGTACAAGCGTTATTTGAAGACTCAGGAATGCTTGAGCAGCAAGAATATATAAATGTTCATCTTGAAGCTGATCCATATGCGGGACAATGGACAAAAGGTCAAGGATTCAAAGCTAATCCTGATTTAGAAAAAAAGACCGAAGAATCGACAGAAAAAGTGCTTAGAGAAACTATGAAACCAACCGAACAGCGAGTTAAAGTTTCTCGCAGACACAAAGATGAAAAAACCGATATGCGTGATTTGCTGCGAGGTTTGGCTGATTTTATTCAACGTTTATTATCAATCCCGTCCGCAGGAGATGCTGGCAAATCGATCGATCAACTTGTAGAATCTGCTAAATTTAAGATTCAAACAGATATGGCTTTGCTTCGGCAAAACGTAACGCAAGCTGCTGCTGCTAGCAGAAATCGCACAAGAAAAAGGAAAAAATAAGATGAATTTAACACAAGGTTATTTGCCCCAGTCCTGGTTCAAAGGCGAGGGTTTAAAGGAAATTGCCGACGCTGTTGCCGGATTCTGGAATAATATTGTGACGGCTGCTGGGGATTTAATTAATAAATTTGCTAATTTTGTGCAAAGTCAACTCAACAAAATCAACATTTTTGGCGTAAATTTTGGAAGCTGGTTGCAACAAGATCCTATCAGTGCGGTAGCTGGCGCTGGTGCGGCTTTGCTAAGTGGTGGAGTAGTTTTGGTTGTTGGCGGTGTTGTTGCTGGCTTTGTTAGCGGTGGCATCGTAAAAATTTGGAAAATGGTAAAATTAGGACTTGATGCGCTGGGATTAGGTGGATTAGTTCGAGCCGCAATTGGTGGAGTGCAGCGAATCTGGAATTTCAACTTTCAAATCTCAGATAAGCAAATTCGAGCGCAACAAAAATCCTTGATTGACAGTCAAGCCGGAATATGGGGAGAGGCTTTAGGTAGTATGGTCGGGACTTTGTGTGGGTTTTCGTTGGGTCGAGTTGCTTACGCCAATCAAGCCGATCTGGTTCGATTTAATCCAGACTTGATAGCCAAACTTGACCAGTTGAAAATTAATAATTTTGATGAAGACTCGGAATTGTGGGAGGAAGCGGTGCAAAACCTTAAAAGTGCGATCGCCAGCACTGGCAGAGCAGCCATGAATATTGCAGGTCTTGAAGCTTACCTAAATACTAGAAAAGCCATAAAAGCTATCAGTCGCGGTGTCAATCTTTCCAGTATCCATCCAGGACTTGGTAAAATGGTAGAGACTTGGGGAGAGGAAGGGCAAAAACCTTGGAGCTTTGCTAGTGCTCAGGAAGAGTGGATCGAATCGTTGCCCGAGGGTGCAATTCAAAATTTTGCGGAAGAATTTTTGGAAGCTGCACAAGATATGTGTGCAGAGTCAAGCATTCAAGTCTCCTACGCTTTGTAAAAATTATGGCTGGTACAAGTTCCTGGATTGGGATAGGTCGGCAAGTTTTGGATCAATATTTGCAGGCCGAGGGTGGTGGCGGTGGTGGCGACGCTGGACAAATGGGTTTAGATGTTTTTATTAACGGATTTGAGGATGAATTTCCTGGCGATGCAGACGATCCAATTGCCGGAACCTATCAAGGATACTCGCTAGAGGCTAATCGAGCTTCGGAAAGCCGTCCTTGGGGTGGCAAGTTTGGCGATCGCCCTAAAATTCACGAACTTAACCAGCCACCCGCAGCGCAAGTCCTAGGATGGCGGGTAATTGATTTTTACCCAAATCGTGATCACAAGTCTGAATTTTACAGGCTTGCTGGCACACCAGCCGAATTACGGCAAATGCTGCAAGTAATTCAAGCCACTCGAATTGTTACCGGAGCTCGGGTAAATTTTGAGGCGTGGTTTGAGCAATGGGAAAAAGGTTTTCCCAAATTTACCGAGAATCGATCGGATAGTAACTTTTTGCTTAGTGGCGAGAAACAATGGGAACGCATCAAAAAACCAGAAACTCGACCGCGATACCGAGAGTGGACAGACTCGCAACAACGCGCCGATCAGGGATTTCGAGTAATTGAATATTGGCGCGATCGGAGTGCTGAGGGTAATTCTGTGTTGCTTACAGGTACTGATTTGCAATTAATTCAACACATTATTCAAATTGAATATGAAGGAGGAGGCAGTCAACAACAAGAGTCTGTCAGTAGCGATATTATTCGATATTCGGGAATTCCAGAAATTACTTTGTTTTTTCGAGGGCGTGATACCAGCTTACCAGCCAAGGATCAGGTAGTTGTCGGAAAAAAATCTTTTCGCTTTATGGGAAAAACGGATAATCCTAAAATGGCCGAAAATCGAGAAGATTTACAGTTAATTACCGAAAACGACATTAATCAAATCGGCGCCAAGATTCGTTCTATTTTTCAAACTACTCCGCCTTATACTTGGTCAAAAGGTAAAAAACAAGTGGTTTATCATGATTGGGCGCGAGGTTATAATTTGCGAATACCATGCTCTAATTATGCGGAAGGCGATAGATTAATTGCCGCTATTCTTTCTGCTCGAAATCTACAAGTTGACGAAACTTTTGTTAAATACGGTGAAGCAAAAAACCCTATAAAAGCATACCCATTGTCGGGAGAAATTCAGGTTTTAGGCGAAAAACACAAAACTCCTGAACGATTGCCTAATGTTGACGTAGTTTTTCAATACGCTCAGATTCATTTAGCCACAATTAAGAAAACGCGGATCATTGCCTAAGTAAAATTACGCAAAAAATAAAAGTAACGACCTATAGGTCAAAACTTTTTGTATAAGCCAAAAGCCATGCACAGTCAGAGCTTAACGTGCCATACTTAGGCTAGAAAGTCAATAAAAATCGTTTGAATGTAGAGGTTTTTCAATATGGCACGTATGTCGGATATTTTGCGAGCTGATGAGCTCAAAATTGCTAAAACCAATTATGAAGCATGGCTTGCGCTAGGCAGAGCGGCTAAAATAGCGTCTTATGCGATCGCTACTGCGGTAGGTGGAGGTAAACGCGCAAACCGAGGCACGGCTGTGGCTTATATTCAACCTTTTGGAGGTCCCAACAATTTTTGGTATGAAACAAAAGTATTGGACGCTCCAAACACAGCAGCTACAGCAGCGGAAGAATCGGCTACGGCGTTAATTACGTCTGTTATGTCTGCGACAACAGGGTTTCGAGTAACTACAGTACCGATTGGGCCCAACAATGTATCAAATCGGGTTAAAAAAATTGTATTTGCCAAAGTTCGGTGTACAGAACGCAGTGCCACGGGAATAGCTACCACAAGTAGAATCACCAAATTACCGTATACCAAATACACTAGCAACACAATTAGCAATTCTTTCGGAAGAGGGAACACTACTCAATTGGCAAATGATACCGAGCCTGAAGCTATTACCGTAATCAGAGGTTTATTGATGGCGGGAACTCCAGCAGGGCGCTCTGTTGGTTTCAAGTCTCAAGGATTTGTTGGGAACATTGCTCTTGCTCCTACTGCGTAATTTAATTAACAGGAATTTTTATGAGTTTACAAAAAGAGCTATGGTTGCCAGGAATGGAAGAAAAGTCATTAATCATTCCTGATGAAATTAGCGACTTTTTGGACGTTCAAATTCCTGTTAACAATACCGAGTCAGAATTTGGCAAAATGCTTTTGGTAAACGATTCAGGCAGAAAATTCTTAAACGGAGAAATGGATTTAGATTCGTATCTAGATGTTTTAGACTATGCGGAAATAGATCCATATTTTCATCTTCAAGAAGCCGCATGGCAATGTGCCAATTTACTTAATTACTAATAGTGCTTACTTTAGAGTTGCAAAAGCCTGAGCATTGGATAATTAGAGACTCGCAAATCTTTACAACTGTTCTTGTTCCGTTAAGTGATTACTTGAGTCTTGTTACTTTCAGTTCTAATATAATTGGTGTTATTATAATAGTAGACGGCGCGCCGGAAACTTGGGATTTTGCTGGATGGATTAGTCAAAAAATTGATCTACCGTTTGGCACTAGCACTGATTTTTCCTTGCTAAATTATCATAAATTGTTTTTGCGTCGTAGGCAATTGATTGTTTTTCCCGATTTCTTGTCACCATATCAATTGTCTGTAAGTTTTCCCCGATGGTTCCCTAATGTATCTGTTAAAATATGGGAATATGTGGGGCCTCAAATAAATCCTGTCGAGACAAAGCTTGATATTTTATTGCAGAAACATTCGCCGTGAATATTGATTGGAACTTTTTCGCCTTACTCTTGACAATCGCTACAGGAACGATCAGCACAGCTAGCACTTTGTGGAGAATTTCACGCCTAATGCTAGCCAAGGCAAAAGCTCAAGACATGAGGGATCAAGCATTATACGAAGGGCAAAAAATTCAAGCAGCCGAGATTGAAGATATTATGGAATATTTGAATCGAGATCCAGCAAGTCGCGGGAAATTTTATCGGCGAAATTCATTGTCAAAATTAAAGGAAAATGCTTTTAGAGATTTTGAAGACGAACACACAGGATTTTCATAAATATGCTAGATAATTATTCCTATAGATTTACTATAATGTGCTTTGGACTAGCGTTTATGTTTCTAGTAGCGCTTTACGGTGTCGCTATTGTCAACAACAAAGACTCTGGTAATTTGGGAACCGTGTTGCTAGGTACTGGAACCTTTTTAAGTGGATTGCTGGTAGTACCAAAACAACAGTAATAAAATGTGTGCCTTATTTTCAAGCTGCCGAACTGCTAAGACTAAAATCTACTGATGTAGAGGAATTGTTGAACGCTTTAGAAGACTTGAGCACAGAATATGGACATATTAGGAGTAGCGTCGATCGCGGTCTGAGAGAAGATGCTGGCGCGGACTTAATTAGAATTGTGATCCTCAGCAAATCTATCAAATATAGAATTTTAGAACTTTTTGGGAAAAAATATGCTTGATACAGTAGCCAGCTCTAAAGTTATCAAATATTGTCAGTCAAAGGGCTATCCGATTGGTGATTTCAATATTATCTACATTGAAGGCGTGAATATAAACGGTAAATCCAACGGGGATGAACCCAACCAATTTAATGATGTTCGCGCAGTTTTTGACAAATTCAAGTGCATCGACTGTTGGCAAGCAACCTGTGAGCCGGGCGCTTGGTACACTCACACGCCCATGAATCCCGATGGTGCTTTCCGAATTGCATTTGGGCATCATGTCGCCGCTTGGGAGATTGGCATTCACGGCAACAGTGATCCGCACGAATCTTTGATCCAGTCTGGAGAGGTGCGAGGATTTCGAGATTATAACCAGGATTTTGTTCGACCGGGCGATCGCGAGGTTCGCGGATATTACGGGATTAACCAGCACTGGGGGTACGATATGCCCCCCGGTGATATTGGTCAGGCTAGCGCAGGTTGTCTTGTGGGGCGGAGTCGCCACGGACACCGCGAGTTTATGCAACTTTGCAAGAAATCGGGTAAGCGGCTTTTTGACACGATCGTAGTTCCGGGTAACGAAGTCTTTGCCTATTTTTAGATTTTGGATAGTAAGGATAACTTGCGTTATTAATGCAGATATAATGCAGATTGTATTTATAGTTACTTAGGCTTTGGTGTGGCAAGGATTGTTGCGCCAAGGCGGAGGTCTGCAAAACCTCCACCCCCAGTTCAAATCTGGGTGCCGCCTTTTTAAGTC
>ENA-OFDP01000257-OFDP01000257.1-metagenomes-genome-assembly--contig:-NODE-257-length-24875-cov-6.899073_pt1 | contig 24875 bp, 20 predicted proteins | sample MGYA00153389_OFDP01 | MGnify analysis MGYA00153389 | reverse complement strand
TCAATCCCTAATAGGGTTTTAGATTAATTGCGGCCCGCTAGATGAGTCGCTACCTCACGCCATCAGCGTTTCAATCCCTAATAGGGTTTTAGGTTAATTGCGGCCGCCCGTTCCACAAGCCTTGCTGTATTTGGTTTTCAAGGTTCAGTTCCATGAATCTAAAATAAAAGTACCATTTCAGCCTTCGACTTGTCAATAGCCAATTTTTCATATTCACCCCAAAAACGTTATCCTGTAATACTTTCAGACTTTCCGTGAATCGTTTTTTGAGACAGAGAGCCTCAAACTCTTGCAGCACAAACATTGTAGCCCCAAAATTTAACACCTCGATTTTTACACCTACCGATTCACGGATTTTCCACCCAAAAACACATTTCAACCCGATCACCATTTCCCCAACGCGCCCCAAACAGTTCCCGAAACTACGCCCCAAATTGCTCCCAAACCCGAACCCACGATCGCCCCTGCGACAGGCCCCAACTCGATCGGCACCCCAGCGCTAACAGCCGGAAACATCGCAGACACCCCTGCCCCCAATACAGCACCCGCCAAAGTACCCAAAAAACTGCCCCACATCGCCCCCAAAGCCCCACCCTTCATCCCCGAAGGCTGAAACGACGCGGGTAGCTTCGGCGAAAACCCGCAAAAACCCAAAAAACCACCAGAAACTAAACCCCCAACCGCACCCACACCCGCTGCTACGATCGCCACACCCAGCAACAAACCCGCAAACTCGTTCACCGGACGCATCTGCCCGTTATATTGCTGCCAAACCACCAACCCCACCCCCAAACAAACACCAGCCACAGTCCCCAAAAACGCTCCCCAAACCGCCCCCAAATACCCACCGCGCCGGCCCCACACTCTCCCGACTGGCATCGCCAGAGGGGGCCGAAAACTCGCCCAAACACAGCCCCAGACAATACCAACTCCCGCCCCTGACAAAATCGCTTTCCCGATCGCCGGATTGCCATTAATTGCCCCAGACACCGCACCGGCGATCGCCGCCAACAAAAAAGCCCCCCAAGCCGCCCCTACCAAAACTCCTCCCCACTTCCGCCAAATCTGGTTCGGCGACAAAGTAAAAACACCCCACATCATCCCAAAAAAACTACCCCAAATCGAACCAACAAAAATCGCTCCCAAAACAGCGCCGCCACCCTCAGCGATCGCCGAAACAACGCCCGCCGCCGCCGCCAAACACAAACTTCCCCAAACACTTCCCCAAGCAGCATCCTGCAAAATACGCTCAAACTTGCCAACGGGAGCCCGAGGCGCAGGAGTCCGACTCCGAGAAGACATCGGCATCGGTAGCAGGGGGACTTGGTACTGGCCGAGTTGGCGCGGCAGCCCCGTGGCGGGCTGTGGGCGGCGCACTGCGGGTTCCCTCACGGGAGGCTGGGGTAAGGGCTTTTTACGCTTCGTTTTGGCGGGCTGTAAGTGCAATCCGTTGCTGACTGCGCCGCGCGAAGGAAACGGATCGCGACCTTTGAGCATTTTTGCCCGATCGCACCAAGGGCATCGACTCAGATGATTTCCGTATTTATGCTGAGTGTTTTTGCTGCAAGTCACCAAAGAATCTTCGGCTTCCCGAATCGCATTTACCCAAGTTTTGGCATCCGGGCGCGCCGCCGGATTGGCGTGCCCTTCCTCAAAACAACGGATAAACATCTGGCGCAGGAGGGGATGCAGCATCTCGAAGGGTGGCGCTGCGGGCATCGGGCGGTAGGGAATTCGCTTGGTGCCCGTGGGGAAATGGCCCGATCGAATTCTGGCTTCCAAAGACGGCGGTTCGTCGCTACCGAGATAAACTCCCGAAAACGGGTGCGTACCTTCCATCAGCAGTTGAAAAATTAATACCGCTAAACCGAACAAATCGTGCTCTGGAGCTCGATCGATATCGCGGAAAGTCTGGCCCTGCAATTCCGGCGGCGTAAACTCCGGTTTTCCCACGGGACACCGATAAACGTAACCCGTATAAGGATCGCGCACTTGAAACGAATCGGTGTCTACCAGCGTTACCAAAGCCGTATCCGTAACCAGAATGTTCGACTCGTTGACATCGCCGATGACGTAACCCCTGACGTGGAGGGCGTTTACAGCCGAGGCGAGATTTCGGGCGGTGCGGTGGAGGTAAAGATAGCTAAATAGCGGTTTTTGTTCGCGCCTGGTTTTGGGTGTATAGAAAGTATGCACTGGTAGCGCTTTTTTGACGCGCGGCATCACAAAACCGACGATTTTTTCTCGCCCGCCGACAGTATGCAGTAAATCTAGAGGCCAAGCAATTGAGGCGTGTCCCGGTTCGGCGATCGGCGCATCCGGCGGCATACTGAACATGACTGTGAGTTTGTCGCCGTCTTCGTCTGTCGGTTTGTGGTAGATTTTTGCTACTAGGGACGAGTCTTGGGCGATCGGGTAGATGCGACCTTCACCGCCGCTGGCGATCGCGGTGTTAGTGTCGATCGCAATCAGTTGTCCGCTAAATTGGCGTTGCAACTGCATAGAATTCGGTTATGGGATAGGGGATTAATCAATTTTAGATTTGAGATTTTGGATTTTAGATTAAAGAAAGCTACCCCACTGATAAACTCGTAATTCTATTTTATGCTGGGATGGGCAGGAGAGCCCGCCCTGGAAAACTCAGCAACAGGCTTTCCGGCCTGTTCCACAATAGTTCAATTTTGCAGTTGTGCTTACAATTGATTGGGATCTATTCCCATTTCTCGGAGTCTTGATTCTAAAGCTTGCGATCGCGATCGTTCTTGTTCCAGCAGCATTTCTGACTGTTCCAGCAGCATTTCTGCTTGTTGGGCCCGCGCCTCGGCTTGTTGTCGCAGTCGATAGAGTTCCACAAAACTCACAAACGGTTCTTGGTTAGGCCCGAACATTTCGAGTCCAGTTTCAAATAATTGAAACCTGACTCCCAGTCTCGGACTTACCCAACCGTCCATTTGTTCTATCTGTTCTAATTTTCCCTCAACCCGCAACCATCCTCCCAGTTCCAATTTTTCTGGATCGTACAAATAGTATTCTTCCACACCGTAGCGTTCATAAAATTGAAATTTTTGCATCATCGGAGTCACACGATTTCCCGGCGACCAAATTTCAAAGGCGACTTGCGGTGCAATATTATCTTCGTTCCACTGTTGGTAAGAACCTCGATATCCTTTTGGTATGCCAAAAACTGCCATTATATCTGGGGCTTGAGACAGTTTGTTATTACCTTCTACCGGATACCACAGCAAGTCACCGGCTAAGAAAACATTCGGATCGTCTGCAAACACCAATTCTAAGTTTTCTTTAATCCAAACGATTAATCGAAACTGATCTGTATTGTTTGACATCGGTTCACCGTTATCGTCGAGGTAGATGACATTTGATTTTTTGGGAGATTGCAGTTGTGTAACCATTGCTGTTTTCCCTAATTTTTTCAGGAGTTGATTTTAGTTTAGCCGATCGCCTGTTTCCTCTTCCAGTTCATCAACTGCGGTTTTGATGAAGTTATCCACCAGCCAGTCGCGGGTACGCGAGAAATTGCTCTCCAATTCTAGGTAATGACTGCCTAATTTTGTCTTAAAGTCTTTGGGGAAAATCTCTTTGGCTGCTAACAGATTTTTCCAGCGAGTTAGCTGGCTGCTGTTGTTGTCGGGAAAGCGGTTGTATAGATAGTCGATCGCGATCGCCTCAAGAATATCCGCGCCCAGGATTTCCCGCCGTTTTAGCTCGTTTTCCAGCGTACCTTTCGACTGCTGAGTTAAATCGAGATATTCGCCGATCGTTGGTTCAATCGACTGCTGAATCAGCCAGTTTCCCGCACGAAAAAAATCGCGATCAAACTCCAAGTAAATCGCACCCAACACAGCCTCAAAAGTCTGGGCTAAAAATCTATTGTCGTTACTTTTATCTGTTTCTTCAACCTTTGTAAATTGCCAACAGAGTTCATTTAATTTTAGATTGTTTGCAAATTCGGAGAGTTTCTGATTGTCGGCTAAACGAGCTTTCAAAGTTGAGATCGCATCGCAGTCGAGCTCGGGATATTCGCGGTACAGGTAATCGGTAACAACCGCACCAAAAATCGCTCCGCCTAAGAGTGACAGCCGTTTGTAGTTGACCTCTTGTTCAGTAGGAGACTCATTTGGGCGGTAACTCAAGGCAGTTTCCAGCAGTTCTGTTTGCCCAAAGTCGGAAATGCCGATCGCCACTTTAACTGCTTCAACATCTACCTTTTTAATTATCTGCTCTAATTCTTCTTCACATTTCCCCCACTTTTCCAACCAGTCTCCACCCGCATCTTCCACATACAAATCAACAAAATCGACCCCGTGATTCATCCAATCATCCTGCATTTTTCTAGCTGCTGCCAGTTCTTCAAATACTTTTTGCAAATTAGTTTCAACGGTGTTTGTACCTTGTAATGTCATAGTATTGATTTTGATGTAATTTGATTTTATTTCCAACAACTTCACCGCGATTCAATCAAATTTCAATTCAATTTAGACCGAGTTCCTAGTTATTTCATAGAATTGATTGTTTCGGTAAATCTTCCCGCTGCTTAGCCAGCAATTACGCAGCACCTGTTGTCTTTCATCGTGTCAACAATCACCTAAAAACCTTGGTATCTCTCGTTTATAGCCGAGTCTCGATCCCCCTAAATCCCCACCCCCCCCTTAGTAGGAGCGGTGTCCCCGTGCCCGCCCTCAGCTAGGCATGGCTGTTTCATTCTCAGGTAAATCATCGTTTTGTAGGGGCGGTGCCCCCGTGCCCGCCCTCCGTGTCCACGATTTTGTATGTGTTTGGTGAGATTGGGGCAGCCACGGGGGGCGGCCCCTACAAGAGAATGAAACAGCCCCGCCCTCAGCTAGGGGGGATCGAGGGCCTCATAATCAAACAGAAAATCGATACTACGTTTGACATTCAATTGACACCTGTTGCCGCAGTTTGCCTGACTCCTCCCAGAAACAGAAAAAGGGATGAAAAATCTTGGCGTAGCCTTCCCTTTTGCGGGAAGCAGTCTGAGGATTAGGTTTTTGGTATTGTCGAAAATTCTGCAATATGTAAGTTATTCAAAATTTCTTGTTCACCGATTTTTGAGCAGTCGGACTATTCTCAGCAGCAGATCGGGTTGACTTATGGGAATTTGAGGTAGCGACCTGCGGGCAAATTATCACTATTATATAATGCAATGTTAACTAACTGGTTCAGGAAGTTTGCATCGTTTGTATCATAACTTAAAAATAGTCCTCTGTCAATCCCCCAGCCTTGAAGAGTTTGTTGCCATTTTTGATATTTTTCTTCAGAAAACTGATCGGAAAGAGTAGTAACTTGAATGCAGAGGGGCTGCTGTTGGCGGTTGCTAACGATCGAATCGGTGGCCATAGAAAGATCCGCAACGTAGCGATACAAAACACTGCCTTGGCGTTCAACAATCCGGGTGGCGATCGCACGAATCACGATATCGTCAGCCGGCTCGAATTCGCCGGCTTTGAGTTTTTGTTTCCAGATGTAAAATTTGCGATCGTTTTCCCTTACCCATTTAGGAAATAGATAGCTGTACCAATACCTTTCTCCCGGAGTCATTAACTCAAACGCGGCTTGCTGTTCTCTTTCCGAAGGTAGAGATTGAACTGCCAGCCAAACCTGAGAATCTCGGATAAGCTGTAGTAAAAAAGCCATCACAAATTTTTTAGCAGTTAGCGAACCGGGTTTAACATCTTTCACCCAGCGATTGATTTCATCCAATCTTCTCGCCAAACTCGGATCTATTGGATCTGCTTCGCTAATTAGGGTGTTGAGCTTATCCTTAATCTCTTGTGCTTGCAAACGACGACCTACTGTACAGACTAAACCAGAATTGTGTGACACCTCGATTTTATTATAGAACCGCACCGAATTTTCACCGAGCGCGAGACAGCGCTAACAATTTTTGTGGGGTAGGTATCCTGACAGCCCTTGACTTAATTTTTAGGAGATGTCTATTGAATAGTTGCTGCCGAGTCCCGCAGGCGCAGGTACAATAAAACCAAATAAACATTCATCAACGGTGCGGCTAAAAATCCGAGTAGATTACCTGCAAGCTGAGATGCTAGGGATTTGCCCGTCGGATCGATTAATAGGGAAATCAATATTATTGGCCCAGCAACGACAAAAGTTATCAGAATAATCGCTCGAAATACCAACCACCAGCGCCCTTTAGTTAATTCCCAACTGCTGCTAAGACTGTCTAGCGCCGAAGAGTTATCAATGACGGTAGCGTACAATGAAAATATTAAGCGATATGATACATAAAGCCCGGGAATTATTAGTGCCATGAAGCCTGCCAACAGCAGCACCATAAACATAATATAAACCAAAATAAGGTGCAGCAATCTTCTGTTTGCTTGACTAAAAGCCTCACCCACAGTTACTTTATTTCGAGTGAAACTTCGGTAAGTGTAGAAAATCATGGCTCCCGACAATAAAGGAATTACCACGACCGAGTAGATAATATTGAAAGCAACACCTGCTGAACCTAGCTTGCCCAAACTATTGATCGCGACAAATATCAAACTGGGAGAGTTGATTGTCAACAGGGGAACGTATATAGAGCCCACAGTAGCAAATGCTTCTCGTAATAAATTTCTGGAACTAATTCGTTGAGCAGTCATAATTTTTTATCCGGCTTTTGTAAGTAAATTTGAATGTGTTAGACATTATTAGAAAAACTTGCTAACAATAATGTTAAATCATCATCGGTGCGTTCTGAGACTCGGGGCGATCGCAAAAATGACTCTAACTGCTCTTTCGCATCAGACTCTTCTTTCGCTTCCGCAGAAAACCGAAACAAAGGCGCAAAAAACGGCTGATGCGGCGTACCTTCCGGGATTTTGAGAGCTAGCATTTGCAAGCCATCCGAAAACACGGCTAAGTGTGGCAGTTTTTCCCGCAGTACCTGAAATTGCGCCGTTTCGATCGCATTTGGCGAAATCAAAAAGATAGTTTCGTTGATGTATTCGCCGCAGGGAGGTATCGTAAGGGCGATCGCATTTCCGGCACTATCACCCGCCACCGCCGCACCATCGCCGATTTGAGCAACAGCGATCAATTCCGGCGTAGCAACAACCGCAATTAAAGTACAAGCTAAATCTCTCGCCGCCACTTCCCGCACAGCCGCTTCCGCTTCCACCTGCGCCCGCGCGAATTGCAGCGATGCAGTCAAGAATACCTGCCATTCCTCATCATTTTGAGGCAGCATTTCCTGTTGCTGGCAAATCGTTTCCACAACTGCTTCTACAGCAATTTTCGCTCCCACTTCTGCCAGTGTTGCCGAACCCGCGCCGTCAGCTACTGCTGCTACCAAAACACCGTTCGGCAACAGACGCCAGCAGTGGGCATCTTGACAAGGCTGCGATCGTTTTTCGTGGCTCGTACCAGTCACCGATGCTGCTACAACTTGCCAATTAAAAGATGAATTCTCCATTAATAACTCTTTAATTCAAAACTTCGTAAATTCAAAAATATGGAAAGTCAGGACGGGTTTGTTTATCCTGATATCTGGCATCATTCTCAATCTGCCTTTTACGGGCGGGCAGGATGCCCACCCCACAATAAAACTCACTTTTTGTGGAACAGGCATCTTGCCTGTTCTTGAAAATGGTGCAAGAAAATGTGAGTTTATCCCTTAATTATGTAGGACGATGCACACCACACCTTACCGCTTGTCACTTACTAATGACTAATGACTAATAACTAAACAGTTCCCCATCCGGGAGGCGGTAGTGCGACTTGCTCATCAATTTTTGAGTGAGAAACTCTCTGCATACTAGCTGACAGCCAGATGAACATCTCTCGAAAATCTAATCCTCTCAATTTTACAGGCGTGCGCTCAACAATTTCTGCGAGACGAGCGATATTAGCACCTTCGACTCCGACTGCAAAAAATGCCACGCGCTTGTTAGTTTCTTCCTCTCTAATGCGCTGCGCTGCTATTTCTACAACATCGTCCGATTCGCCTTGAGGTTCGCCGTCGGTAATCATAAATACCCACGGGCGGTAATAGGTAATGCCGTTATTGCGGTATTCGGATTTGCGGGCGGCGATGGTGTCTAGTGCTAGCTGAATGCCGGCGCCCATGTGGGTTTGTCCTTGAGCTGTCAGCAGCGGTGTCTCGAACTGATCGGCAGTTACGAAGTCTTGCACGACTTTGATCTGATTGTCAAATGAAATAATCGCGACTTCGACTCGCTTTTTAGCTAGTTCATCTTTAATTAGGTCATTCCTAAAGACTTCCAGCCCCTCATTCAAGGCATCTATGGGTGCGCCTTGCATGGAGCCGGAGGTGTCCAGCAGGAGGACGCAGGGACACCGTGGCTCTGGGTTTTCGGCAAATTCTACGGCTTCGTCTAGTCTCATGGTTCGGGGTTGACCTTGGAGTGGCTCGATTTTTAGGTTGGTTACTTTACTGTATCAACTTAGTAACATATTTAAGTGCAAGTTGCTAGGGCGATCGCATTTTACCATTTGCGTGAAACATAAGTATAAAATATCAGTGCCAAATATCAAAAGGGCGCTCCTCTTCGAGGGCTTCGCCAACGATTTTTTCTTCATCCGCGCTCATCCGCGTTCATCTGCGGTCAAAAAAATAGATTTATGCCTAGCTGTGCTAGTATAGACTAATAGTATTCCTGCAAAATAAGGGAAGATCTTATGATTGCAACAGCCACACAAAAATTGACCTTTGACCAATTCCTTGTAGAATGTCCAGAAGATGGACTCTATGAACTGGTAAATGGAGAAATTGTAGAGATGAATGCCACAAGAAATCATTATGATGTTGCTAATTTCATGTTATTTGACTTCAATGATGAAATCCGGCGACTGAATTTGAATTATGTAGTCAACATTACAACCGTCATCAGAACTGTAAATAAAGCTGGAGTAGAACAAGGGCGGAGACCGGATGTCAGCGTAGTAGATCGCGATTTATGGCGCTCGAACCGTTCTGCTTATGCTGCGTTGCGGGAACCAATTCAACTGGCAGTCGAAGTAACATCAACAAATTGGGATGACGATTACATTGATAAATTGGACGAGTATCGGCGTTTGGGAATTCCTGAGTATTGGATTGTCGATTATTTAGCAATTGGCAGTAGAGAATTTCTGGGAAATCCGAAAGTTCCAACTATATTTGTCTACCTTTTGGATGCAGACGGCAACTATCAAACAACTGCGTTTAAGGGTAGCGATCGAATTGTGTCGCGGACTTTTCCAGAATTAACGCTGACAGCAGAACAGGTGATGAATGTTTAAATTAGGTTAATTGAGCTAACTCTGTTATTATCTATAAAAAATTACTGCAAATATGAAATCTATTTCCGAACAAAAACCTGTTAGTCCTTGGAGTTACAAACCTTGGTGGTGTCAGCCTTGGTCGATTCTGTTGACTGGTACGAGTGTCATTTCCGGTAGTTGGTTTTTGTTGAAAACTATTTGGATAACTGTTTTAGTCGCGATTCCTTTATTGGCTTGGATGGGATTTTTCTTGTTGGTTTGGCCGAAATTGATGATGGATAGTGGCATTCTTGAAAAATATCAGGAATCGGAGATTAAAAGTTGAGACTAAGTTACCCATACTCAGGAAACGGCATTGTCATTTCCCTACAATTAATTGGGTAGGGAAATGACAATGCCGTCTCCTCCAATCGATAATTTGGGAGTAGGGAAACGGCAATGCCGTGTCCTCCAATCGATCGCACAATCGATTATTTGGGTAGGGAAACGGCACTGCCGTGTCCTGCAATGGGCATTGCCGTGTCCTCTACTTTTAGGATTTAATAATCCTGAAGTGCTTTTACTTCCATCGGGTGAGATTTGAGCGATCGAATTCCCGCTGCTGTTGCCTTCGCACCGGCAATGGTGGTAATAATCGGGATTTTGTAAGTCAAAGCTGTGCGGCGGATAAAGATGCCGTCGGCGCGGGATTCTTCACCGGAAGGTGTGGTAATAATTAGTTGAATTTTCTCATTCTTGATCGAATCCAACAAATTCGGCCGCCCTTCATGGAGTTTTAACACCAACTCTACATCTAAACCTTGCTCTAGCAAAACTTTGCGCGTCCCGTGGGTTGCTACTACTTTGAAACCCAATTCCAAGAATTCCTTGACAACTGGTACAACTGCTAGTTTATCCCGATCGCGCATCGAAACCAAAACTGTCCCCGACAGCGGCATCAGTTGTCCCGCGCCGAGTTGAGCTTTGGCAAATGCTTTGCCGAAATCGGTGTCAATCCCCATGACTTCGCCAGTCGATCGCATTTCCGGCCCTAACAAAGTATCAGTCCCCGGAAACTTAGCAAACGGTAGCACGGCTTCTTTCACAGAAACGTGAATCGGTACAATCTCTTTGGTAAAACCCAAAGCTGCCAAAGTTTGGCCAGACATGACTCGCGAGGCGATTTTTGCTAGGGGAACTCCGATCGCCTTGGACACAAAAGGTACTGTTCGAGAAGCGCGCGGGTTAGCTTCCAAAATGAAAACTTCGTTTCCTTGAACGGCAAATTGAATGTTCATCAACCCGATCACTTTCAGGGATTTTGCTAATTCAATAGTCCAGCGGCGGATTGTTACCAAAGCTGCGTCAGAAAGCGTTTGGTAAGGGATAGAACAAGCTGAGTCGCCGGAGTGAATTCCCGCTTCCTCAATGTGTTCCATAATACCGCCGATGGTGACATTTCCTTCTGCATCGGCGATCGCATCTACATCAACCTCGATCGCATTTTCCAAGAACTTGTCAATTAAAATCGGATGATCCGGTTCTACGTGTACGGCATAAGTCATGTAACGTTCCAATTCAGCATCGGAATAAACAATTTCCATTCCTCGCCCGCCCAACACGTAACTCGGCCGCACCACGACCGGATAACCGATGCGTTGAGCTACGATTAAGGAATCCTCAAAACTCCGCGCCAAACCGTTAACAGCTTGCTGAATATCCAACTCCCGTAGAATCTTTTCAAACCTTTCTCGGTCTTCAGCACTATCAATTGAATCCGGCGAAGTTCCCCAGATTTTGGTTTGGACATCAGGATGATTTTCGAGAGCCTTTTGTAAAGGAAGTGCCAATTTTAGCGGCGTTTGTCCGCCAAATTGAATGATGACTCCTTCGGGATTTTCCGCCTCGATGATGTTGAGCACATCTTCTTTAGTTAGCGGTTCAAAATACAGGCGATCGCTCGTATCGTAATCTGTCGAAACCGTCTCCGGGTTCGAGTTGACCATGATTGTCTCAAACCCGTCTTCCCCTAGGGAATACGAAGCATGACAGCAACAATAATCAAACTCAATTCCCTGTCCGATCCGGTTCGGCCCGCCGCCCAAAATCATCACTTTTCGCTTAGTAGAAGGCAAAACTTCCGACTCCGGTGCGAGACTGTGACCGACTGGTGAAATCTTCTTTTCTTCATCGCCCAAGTCCCAAATTGCTGCTCCCGCTTCATAGGTGGAATAGTAATAAGGTGTAAAGGCTTCAAACTCGGCGGCACAGGTATCAACTGTTTTGTAAATCGGGATGACGCCCAACTGTTTGCGGTAAGCGCGGACTTCATCTTCCGATGTTTTGGTGGCGTAAGCAATTTGACGATCGCTAAATCCCAACTGCTTGACTTCAAACATTGTCTCTTTTGTCAACTGCTTGAGCGCCGTCCGTTTCAAGAACTTCTCGGCTTCCAGCAATTCCTGCATTTTATCCAAAAACCAGGGGTCAATTGCTGTGAGCTCGAAGATTTCTTCCACCGACATTCCCATCATCATCGCGTGGCGAACTGTAAAAATGCGATCGGGATTTGGCGTGCGTAATCCGGCGCGAATTTGTTCCAAACTCGGCAACTTTTCCGGTTTGTCGCAACCGAAACCCGCGCGGCCGGTTTCCAATCCCCGCAGCGCTTTTTGGAAAGATTCGTTGAAGGTTCGCCCGATCGCCATTACCTCTCCAACTGACTTCATTTGCGTTGTCAGAGTCGGTTCAGAACCAGGGAACTTTTCAAAGGCAAATCGGGGAATCTTCGTCACCACGTAGTCAATTGTCGGCTCAAAAGACGCCGGAGTTTTCTTGGTGATATCGTTAGAAATTTCGTCTAGAGTGTAACCTACCGCTAATTTTGCCGCCATTTTGGCAATGGGGAAACCGGTTGCTTTCGAGGCCAAGGCGGAGGAACGGGAAACCCGGGGATTCATTTCAATGACGATGAAATCTCCGTTGACTGGATTCACCGCAAATTGAATGTTAGAACCGCCAGTTTCAACTCCGATTTCGCGGATGATTTTAATCGAAGCATCCCGCAGGCGCTGATATTCTTTGTCTGTGAGGGTTTGTGCCGGCGCGACTGTGATCGAATCGCCGGTGTGAACGCCCATCGGGTCGAGATTCTCGATCGAACAAATAATCACCACATTATCTGCCAAATCCCGCATCACTTCCAGTTCGTACTCTTTCCAACCAATCAAAGATTGTTCGATCAAAATTTGCGATACTGGACTAGCATCAACGCCACCTTGGGCCATTTCTTCAAACTCTTCTTGATTGTAAGAAATGCCGCCTCCCGTGCCGCCCATTGTAAAAGCAGGACGAATAATTAACGGATAACTACCGATTTGGTGGCCGATTGCTTTGGCTTCTTCGAGATTGTTAGCAATTCCTGAAGGGCAAACAGCGACTCCAATTCGCGCCATCGCTTCCTTAAATAATAGCCGATCTTCGGCCATTTCAATTGCCGGCAATTTCGCGCCAATTAACTCGACGTTGTACTTTTCCAATACGCCGTTTTTAGCGAGTGCAACTGCTAAATTGAGCGCCGTTTGACCGCCCATTGTCGGCAAAATTGCTTGCGGTCTTTCTTTGGCGATGATTTGTTCGAGGATGGCCGGCGTTAGAGGTTCGATGTAAATGCGATCGGCAGTTTCCGGATCGGTCATAATCGTTGCAGGGTTGGAATTAACCAGCACTACCTCATAACCTTCTTCTCGCAAAGCTTTGCAAGCTTGCGTCCCCGAATAGTCGAACTCGCACGCTTGGCCGATCACAATTGGGCCGGAACCAATGAGAAGAATCTTTTTTAAGTCTTGACGACGGGGCATAGGTTCGTAATTGGTAGTTGGACAAGATCAATGATTAACTCGACATTTTGCACCAATTTCCAGCAGTCGGAGGCTGAACCTCGCAACTTTCGCAGCGAGGGGAACCCCGACCGCGAAGAGTTCGATCGCAAAATGGTGCAAGATATCATCAAGTCCAAACTATTTTAATTGTTGTTGGTAATATCGTGTCGCATAATACAAATCGCATGGTAAAATGCTGTCAGTTTTAGGCCGCTGCTGGATTAACCTGATGTACAAGGCTTTTGAGTCGATCGCGATCGGTGTTCCAGCCAGATAAATATTTTGGCGTTGCTGATTTGGAGTATGATTTGCCTCCGAAATTTAGTAGGGGCAATTCATGAATTGCCCCTACTCTAAATTTCAGGGATTGCTATAGCGAGTGAATCATACCTAAATTCAGCAACGCCGAATCTTTTTAGGGAAAAATAGGCGGTTGTACCGTGCGCAGCCGCAATGGGAGTCGCCGTCAATCCATTTTAGATTTTGAATTGAAAAATTGGGAATTTTCCCCATCTCCCCATCTCTTCCATCTCCCCAAACGACTAGATCAGAGAATGTGTCGAGTATCAGGTAAAATATGAAATCGTTCCAAAAGCTTAAAATCTAAAATCTAAAATACAGATATGCCTAGAACTCCCAGCGAATATTCCGTGCACCTGCTGCTTGAGGGCGGCCACCGCGAAGAAATCCGTTTCGCAACGCTGCAAGATTTTCAACTGTGGTATAGCAAAACCCTGGTTCCCAAACAAGATTCGTCAGAATTTCTGAATGTCCCAATCAAAAATATTCAAGGCGAATACATGGTAGTTCGGCCCACCAGCGTTGTCGGAATTCGCGTTGAACCGATATTTAGTTCTAGTATCGATCGATATGATGAATAAGCAAAGCGATCGATTGAGTAGGAAAGATGGGAAATTGAGCAAGATTTTTTGCTATCAGCTATTGACGATCGCCTGTTGTGTTTTGGCGATCGCTTTTTCGGTGCCCGCCGTTGCAGTTCCCCCGCTACAAGCGGTTAGTCTAAATCAGTTACAAGGGAGTGAATTGGAGTCGATCGGGCTGGACGCTCAAATCTGGGGCGAAGGCGGTAAATCGGGCGATCGCCAATTGTTGTTAAGGTCGATCGACCACAGCCTCGGATATCTCAACTCCCAAGGCGCTGCAATTGCTTACAGTCGTTATCCGGTAGCAGGCATTACGCGCGATCGAGTCCGACGTTCCCTCGATCGATTCCGCCAATTAGTAGTCAGTTCCGCAACTCCATCACAACTCCAGGCATCTGTCAAGCAAGAATTTGTTTTTTACAAGTCGATCGGTAAAGATGCCAAAGGAACAGTTGCATTTACCGGTTATTTCGAGCCGACTTACTCCGCATCTCGCACGCCTAATTCGGAATTCCGCTATCCCCTGTACCGCCTGCCACCAAACATCGGTTCTTGGGCAAAACCTCACCCGACTAGATTGGATTTGGAAGGCGCAGATGCTTTGCAGGCAAGTAAAGGATTGTTGCGCGGATTGGAATTAGTTTGGTTGCGCGATCGATTCCAAGCATTTCTAGTTCACGTCCAAGGTTCTGCGAGATTGCAACTAACAGACGGCGCCACTATGACAGTCGGCTTCGCTGGCAAAACCACTCAGAGTTATACAGGTGTCGGGCGAGAATTAGTGAAAGACGGCAAGTTTACTTTAGAACAGTTAACGTTGCCCAAACTAACCGAATATTTTACCAACTTTCCCGCAGATATGGACAAGTATTTGCCAAAAAATCAGAGCTTTGTGTTCTTCCGGGATACTAACGGAGCACCCGCCACAGGAAGCATTGGAGTGCCCGTAACTGCCGAAAGGTCGATCGCCACCGACAAAGCCTTAATGCCGCCCGGTGCACTAGCATTAATTAGCACCAAACTCCCCTATCCAAATGCTGCCGGAAAACTCGAACAAAACGCAGTAAATCGGTATGTTTTAGACCAAGATACTGGCGGTGCGATCAAAGGTGCCGGTAGAGTTGACGTATTTATGGGAACCGGGAATTTAGCGGGCGATCGAGCCGGTTATATCAACTCAACTGGAGAACTGTATTATCCGCTTTTAAAGTAGGTAAAACTATTGCGATCTATCTGCACTCAAAAAATACCGAAATCAAATGCTAAACAAAATTTGGCAATTCATCAAACAACTAATCCAGCGACTTTTTGGAACCAAACCATCCCCGACTCCAGTCCAACAAAAACCCCTACCACCAACCCTGACAGACGCCGAATACGAGGCGAAATTCATGGAACTTCTAGAAGGAGTAAGTCAAGGCTGGAGTAGAGGAAATATCGCCGGATATTTAATTGCTAAAAGCATCAAAAGTGCGGAATTAGCCACTTGGCTGCGTCGATTTGGCGATCGATTGTTAGAGACCGAAGAGGGCGGGGATGTCGCCGCAGTGGATGCGATCGAATCGCTTCAGGAATTGGCGCAGCGGCTGCTGTTATTGAGTAGAATTAGTGACGGGGAATTGGGAAATATTGCGAGGGAAATTAGCCGGGAGATATTAGTAAGATTTCCGTTGCCAATTGTTGAGGAGGATATTGAGAATGGGAATGTTATTCAGGCAGTATTTATTGGGGATGGTTTGGGTATTATAGCAAATATCACTGATGAATAACAGCCATAGCAATTACACTCCCTGAGTCAAATTTTATACTATTTGTATTAGTAAGGTGCGCATTGTGTACCCTAAAACTAGAGTCTTTGAGTAATTGTAAAATCTAAAATTCCCAATCGAATGACACAAGTAATCGGCATCGACTTAGGCGGCACCGCAATTAAACTCGGCAGATTCAGTGAAGACGGCATTTGTCACCAATCCTTAACAGTCCCAACTCCTCAACCTGCAACGCCCGAGGCAGTTTTAGCGACAATCACAGATGCTATTTTACAACTTCAAACTCCCCCCTTTCTTAAGGGGGGGCTGGGGGAGGATCAAATACGTGCGATCGGCATTGGCACTCCAGGCCCCGTAGATGCGATCGGCAGAATAGCCAGAGTCGCAATTAACCTCAAAAACTGGCACAACGTCCCCTTAGCTGACTGGTTGGAAGCCAAAACCGGATTGCCGACAATATTAGAAAATGATGCCAACTGTGCCGGTTTAGGAGAAGCTTGGTTGGGTGCGGGACGCCACTTTAAAAACCTAATTTTACTAACATTAGGTACTGGTGTCGGCGGTGCGGTGATCCTAGACGGTAAATTATTTTCGGGTCATCAAGGTGCTGCCGGTGAGTTAGGATTAATTGCTATAAATCCTGACGGCCCGGAGTGCAACAGCGGCAATCGCGGTTCTTTAGAACAGTATGTTTCCGTGCAAGCAATTCGCCGCGAAACTGGTTTAGAACCGCTAGAGTTAGCAAATTTAGCTAAATCTGGAGATGCCAAAGCTTTAGAATATTGGCAAAATTATGGGCGCTATCTCGGTATCGGTTTGGCAAGTATAATTTATATCTTGACGCCGGAAGCTATTATTATCGGCGGCGGAATTAGTGCCGCGGTAGAATTTTTCTTGCCGACAGTTCGAGCAGAAATTGAGCGGCGGGTACTCCCCAGTTCTCGCGAAAATTTGCAGTTATTGGTTGCTGAATTGGGCAATCAAGCAGGCATGGTAGGCGCAGCAAAGTTAGCTTTTATGCAATATAGCGGGAATGGGTAATTGGGCATAGGGCATGGGGCATCGGGCATTCGGCATTGGAAGCAACAAATAACAATAAATGTAAGAAAAATAACTTTTTCATGGCAAAGAGTGTCCGGTGGTATTTTTAATGTATTCCTGAATTTTTTGATAATCGTCCGAGTTTGCTTCGCCGCGCATGACAACGATATTAGTTGCGCTGTCAGGCAGGCAAAAGCTGATTAGCCGACCGTTCTGTTCGCAAACAAAAGAACTAATTTTACTCATATCGATATCATATTCTTTGCGGTCATAGTGAAGTTTAATCCACAAACCTTTAATATTGCGATCGGTCGTTTTTTTGAGGTAATCGAGAACTTGCTTGTAAGCCTCCTGATTGCCTTGGGGATTGAGGATAATCGGCTGACTGCTATTAGGCAGCCAAAATGTGACACGCTTGTTATCCGGTTCGCTAGAAAAAGCACTAATAGTGTCAAGGTCAATTATGTATGTACTTTTCTCATAAGTAAATTTACTCCAGTAAGCCACTAAACCCTCCTCAAACCTGCGTTTCCTGGTATTTTAGGATAGTTTGACAACTCATACCATTTTCGATTTTTGATTTTCGATTGGGAATGACGACTCTATCAAAACTAATCAATTGGGGACGATCGTCTGTTGGGCATCTAAAATTGTATTTGTGGGCGGGTTCCCCCGCCTACTCTACAAGAATTTCATCAAATTTGACTGTCTTTCAGAGCCGCTTAGGAACGATAAAATTTAGATGCGCTTGAGCTTATGAGATTAGCTTCCTACAAGTTTCGCAGCCACCAAGTCGCGAGCCTCAGCTTCTAAAACATCCTGCTTTCCCTGGCTGCTGGCCGCCTGGATAAACCCCTGAAACAAGGGGTGAGGGGCGCTGGGTCTAGATTGGAATTCGGGGTGAAATTGACTGGCTATGAAAAAGGGATGGTTGGGCAATTCGATCATTTCTACTAATCGGCCATCGGGAGATGTCCCTGAGACTACATAGCCTGATTCTAAGAAAAGATTGCGGTAGGCGTTGTTAAATTCGTAGCGATGGCGGTGTCGCTCGTAAATCACTTCTTTCTGATAAAGTTTGAAAGCTAAGGTGTCTGGGTTGACGCGGCAGGGATACAAACCGAGTCGCATTGTACCGCCCAAATCGACTACATCTTGCTGTTCTGGCAATAAGTTAATGACCGGATTTGCCGTATCCGGGTTAAATTCAGCGCTGTTAGCATCTTCTAGTTTGGCGGTGTGGCGCGCCCATTCAATCACAGCACACTGCATCCCCAAACACAATCCCAAAAAGGGTATTTTATGCTGTTTGGCATATTCTATAGCCGCTATTTTGCCGTCAACTCCCCGAATCCCAAAACCTCCGGGGACAACAATGCCGTTGATATCTTTGAAATAATGTTCGATGTTTCCCGATTCTAAATCTTCTGAGTTAATCCAGTGCAAATTTAGGTCGCAGCCGATCGAGATTGCTGCGTGTCGCAAGGCTTCGACGACGGAAAGATAAGCATCGTTCAACCGCACGTATTTGCCAACCAAAGCGATATCAACTTTGTGGTTGGGACTGTAAAGCCGATTGACTAAGGTTTGCCATTGAGTCAAATCGGGTTGTCGCGGTTCGAGTTGTAGCAAGTTGATGCTTTGTTCCGCTAAACCTTCCTGTTCCATCATCAGTGGCACTTCGTAGATACTTTTGGCATCTTGAGCGGTGATGACGCATTGTTCGGACACATTGCAGAATTCCGACAATTTTTGTTTCAGTCCCAAAGATAAAGGTCGATCGCACCTGCATACTAAAATATCAGGTTGAATGCCGATCGACCGCAATTCCTTGACCGAATGCTGAGTCGGTTTAGTTTTCATCTCCCCAGCCGAAGGAATCCAAGGTATCAGCGTCACGTGCATATACAAAACATTTTGTCGCCCAACATCCTTGCGAAACTGGCGAATTGCCTCCAAAAACGGCAAAGATTCAATATCTCCCACGGTTCCACCAATTTCGGTAATCACCACATCGGGATTAGTATTCTTTGCTACACGGAAAATCCGCTCTTTAATTTCGTTAGTGATGTGGGGAATCACCTGCACCGTACTCCCTTGATACTCGCCACGGCGTTCTTTATTAATCACCGCTTGATAAATTGCCCCCGTGGTGACGCTGTTGAGGCGAGACATGGAAGTATCGGTAAAACGCTCGTAATGCCCCAAATCGAGGTCAGTTTCCGCACCATCTTCCGTCACGAAGACTTCTCCGTGCTGAAACGGGCTGAGAGTACCGGGGTCAACGTTAATATAAGGGTCTAGCTTCAAAATCGAGACAGAATAATCTCGCGACTTCAATAAGCGGCCGAGGGAAGCAGCAACAATTCCCTTGCCGATACTGGAAACCACGCCGCCGGTGACAAACACAAATTTGCTCATAGGATTTTCAACTTTAGATATTTTAATGTGAGGTCAGACTCAAATGTGACATAGGTGATCCATAAGGGCAACCACGGGGGATTGCCCCTACACCCCTTTGACTAATCATCGAGGATTGTTATGGGCTTGCAACCAAGCTGTCAAATCTGACAAACTGGCAAAGTCTAATACAGCCTCTCCTAAACTCTCTAATTGCTCAACAGATAACTGACTTATACAGGTTTGGATATCCGGGGACAGTGCGCCGATACTACGCTCTAACTGGCGAGTAATTAATCGCAAATTCCCTTGTTTGATACCTTGTTCGATGCCTTCTGCAAGGGCTATTTTGGTAGCTAGACTAATGGAGCCACGCTGGTCTTGAATCCAGATTTCTCGCTTATCTAACTCCTCTAATTCCTGAGCATTTAGATTGGCTGTACTAGCAATATTAAAAGCCTGTTTTAGTTCCTGTACATTTCCTAATTCTTCTGGAACAGACTCTAGAGATTGAGCTGTTTTCATAAAGTATATCCACTTATCTGTCAAGGTTTCTAATTCATCTAGTTCCTTGTTGAATTTTGGTAACTCCACAAACACTATCTCAAACTGATCCGCTAGATAATCTACTAAAAATGTTTTTTCTTTGAAGATGAAGTGCGAAATCACTGTGTCCATATTCTCAAACATTTTAAAATCTGTAATCGTCAGAGCAATCACAGGTTTTAAATTTCTGTAGCCACTTCCTGTGCTTAGCTGCATTGAATAAGTTTTAGTTGCATTATACAAAACCCGCTGCTGAAAGTATTCTACATTCAAAACCTGCATTTCAATAATCACAGTTTTGTCACCATTAATCTTGGCTTTAACATCCAAGTAAGTGTCTTTGATTCCTTTGATGTTTGGAGCTAAATATGGGTCGATAATTTCTAAATCTTCGATAACTGGTCGCGCTTCGTAGAGCAGGGCGTTTAAGAAACTGATTAAAATGTCTTTACTGTCATCTGAGCCGAAGATTTTTTTAAAGGCGAAGTCTGTTTTGGGATTGATAAAATTCATGGTAATTACAATTTATTAGGGTTTCAGGGGTTTCCGTTAGGGCTATTTAACTGTTGTCTAACTTAATTATACAATCTTGTAGGTTGGAGTCGATCGCCCTAATCGACCAGCCCTTGTCAGTAATTTTTCCCAAACAGCTAACTGAGGAACGTTTTGCGAAGGTTAAGGTCATGGTATAAAAAGCATCTGAAATCTGCTAAAAAAACAGCTATGAAGTTTGTGCGCGTTATATCCCCTCAACGGTTACTTTCTGCTGGTATCGCATTGCTCGCAGCGATCGAGTGTGGCGCGTGGCTTGCTCCAAATGGGGCGCGGGCAAAAGCTCCTGGGCCGAATTATGCGTCTATGTCGCCGAAAATCCTCGCTAGTAACGATGTTAATTGCAATGGCGGACGATCGCCCGAAACTAGGTGTCCCATCGGCGGTTTGTTCGTCAAAACTCAAAATACGGCCAGAGAACAAGTTTTTCCTCTGAAGCAGACTGAAGTTAAAGCCAAAATTGCTGGCAATATCTCCCGCGTCGAAGTTGTACAGAAGTTTGAAAATCCTTTTCCCGAATCTTTAGAAGCTGTTTATGTGTTTCCTTTGCCCGATGAAGCGGCGGTGGATGATATGGAAATTAAAATAGGCGATCGTACTATTAAAGCTGATATCAAACGGCGTGATGAAGCTGTGGAAATTTACCAAAGAGCCAGACAAGAAGGCCGGACTGCTGGTTTGTTGGAACAAGAACGCGATAATATTTTTACTCAGTCTCTGGCTAATGTCAAACCAGGAGAAAAAATTGAAGTTAGGATTCGCTATACCGAGAGTCTGAAATTTGTCGGCGGCGATTACGAATTTGTGTTTCCCACAGTCGTAGGCCCGCGCTATATTTCCCGAAATACGACCGATGCCGATCGCATTAACCCGCCTGTCTTGCCTCCAGGAACGCGATCGGGTCAGGATATCGCTGTTTCGGTCGAAATAGATGCCGGAGTGGCGATCGGCGATGTCCGCTCTACTTCCCATCAAATTACCACAGACCGCAGCGGCAATATTGTACGAGTCCAATTAGCAAATTCTGACACAATTCCCAATAAAGATTTAATTCTGCGCTATCGAGTAGCGGGCGAAAATACTCAAGCAACAGTCCTGACTCAATCCGACCAGCGGGGCGGCCATTTTGCTACTTATTTGATTCCGGCTTTAAACTACAAAACTAATGAAATTATACCGAAAGAAGTCGTGTTTCTGATGGATACTTCCGGTTCTCAGCAGGGCGAACCGCTGGTGAAATCTAAGGAGTTGATGCGCCGCTTCATTCAAGGGCTGAATCCCAACGATACTTTTACTATTATTGATTTTGCCAACACTGCACAAGCACTTTCAACAACTCCTTTAGCAAATACGGCGGCAAATCGACAAAGTGCGATTAATTATATCGAAAAGTTGCAGGCAAATGGTGGATCGGAACTGTTCAACGGCATTCAAGCAGTGATGAATTTTCCGGCGACAAAAGCAGGGATGTTGCGGAGTATTGTACTGATTACTGACGGCTATATTGGCAATGACAAAGAAGTGCTGGCTCTGGTGCAGCGGAGTTTGAAACCAGGAAATCGACTTTATAGTTTTGGTGTTGGCGGTTCGGTAAATCGGTTTTTGCTCAACCGTTTGGCGCAAGTGGGCAGAGGCACGTCTCAAGTAATCCGTCAAGATGAACCATCAGCAGAAGCAGCGGAAAAGTTTTTTCGTCAAATTAATAGTCCAGTATTGACTAATATTCAAATTAGCTGGGAAGGAATGGGGGAAAAACCGGAGATTTATCCGATCGCGCCTCCAGACTTATTTACCAGTCAACCGCTGGTTTTGTTTGGCAGAAAGGGCGATCGGGCTAGCGGCCAACTTCGCATCCGTGGCACTCTGGCGGGCGGCAAAGCTTACGAGCAAGTTTTGCCTGTTAATTTTGCTCGATCAAGTGGGCGGCAGCGGGAGTCAACGTCAGTCGCAGCAAGTGTTACAGATTTTGGCAATCCGGCGGTAGCTCAGCTTTGGGGTCGATCGCGCATTCAAGATTTAATGAATCAAATGTTTGGTGGCGAGACGAAATCCCTGGTGGAATCTGTAACTAATACTGCTTTGACTTATCGCTTGCTGTCAGAATACACGGCTTTTGTAGCGGTGAGCGAAGAAGTGCGAGTCGAACCAGATGGAACTCGTCGGCGCGTGCAAGTACCTGTGGAAGTGCCACAGGGCGTGAGATATGAAGGTATTTTTGAGTCGGAAGGGGCGATCGATCAAACTAGAGGTGGCACTCGTGTTCGCACCCTAGCGCCATCCCCAGTCACCGCAGCACCACTGCGACAGCAACCTTACCGGGAGTTGCAACCTCAGCAGCCAAAAACTGCTCGCTTGCAAGTAGTTAGCGCCGAAGGGTTGGATGCGGGGACTCAAGCCGCTTTGACTCAATACTTGCAATCTGTTACTCTGCCAGCGGGGGTTAGCGGCGAGACAGTGTGGGAGTTGTCTGTACAAGACGGCCGCGTGGCGCGAGTGGCGATCCTCTTCGAGGGCTTCGCTAACGACACTCAAACCTCGACGCTGCAAACAACAGCAACCGTTGATAGTCTCAAGGCTGCCTTGAGATCGTGGCAACCTCCCGCAGGATTCACGGGGACGCTGCGCCTGAAGTTGCGAATTAATGTCGATCGTTAAGCAATGACTATCTATGTCACAAAACATTAACTTTTAATTCAAAAGTACCGAAAGGGCGATCGCTACCGGGAGGAAGATATAAAATCTTTATTAAGAGATCGCGTTTAAGCAGAAAGCGATGTTAGTAGGAGTTATACCGTTTGATGCAAACGCTGAAACAGTCTAATTTCTGACACAGTTCCATTTCTGAAGCTACCTTAATAGTAAAGATTTCTCGATCGAACTCCCCAATCAGAGAAGGTATCAAGCCCTATGGAAGTTAGCGAACTGCTTAACAATTACGAAAAAGGACAAAGAGACTTTGCTGGAGCCGATCTGGGCGGGGCAAACCTCAGCGGAGTCATCTTAATCGGAGTCAACCTTTCGCGAGCTAATCTTTCCGGGGCGAACCTCAGCAGAGCGTTTCTCACCAAAGCAACACTCAAAGGCGCACAGATGCAAAGAACAAATCTGAGTTTTGCCAAAATGGGCGAAGCCCAACTCTCAGACGCAGATTTGACAAAAGCCAATCTGAGCGGAGCGTTTTTGGTAAAAGCAAAAATGCCGAGAGTAAAGTTAAGCGGCGCAACTTTAACGGGCGCCAACCTGCGGAGTGCTGTGTTGTGGAATGCCAATTTGTGCAGCGCTGACTTGCAATTAGCTAACTTGCTGGGCGCGAATCTGATCGGAGCTAATTTTAAATGGGCAAACCTTTATGGTGCAGAGCTCAACAGTGCAAAACTTTTTGGAGCTCAATTAACCGGAGTTAGTTTGCGGCGAGCGCACTTGACAGGGGTGAATCTCTGCGGTGTAGATTTGAGCGGCGTCAACGTCAGCGAAGCTAAACTGATGGGAGCTAATCTGGAAGGCTCGAATTTGGCGGGGGCGAATTTCAGCGCGGCTCAGTTGCGTGGCGTTAAGTTGGCGGGAGCAAACTTAACCGGGGCTAAGTTGAGAGGAAGTTGTTTGATTGGGGCCAATCTGAATTGGGCAAAGCTGTCTCAAGCTGATTTGATGGCAGCAGATTTGAGCGAGGCGACTTTAATCGGAACTGATTTAGATAATGCTTTGTTGGCGGGAGCTATTTTGCCGGAATCTACGAGGCGCTATTTTTCCTTAGCTGGGGCGGGCAGAGTCAATTCTTGGGAAGTTGCAGAAATTAATTGTTAACTGGTAACTGGTAACTGTTAACTGTTGACTGTTGACTGGTAACTGGTAACTGTTGACGGAATTAAGTAATAACTATGACTATTAATTTCGGAGTTGTGCTGGTGACTGCTGCATCGGAAACAGAGGCGGAAAATATCGCTAAATCTCTAGTTGAACACAAGCTCGCTGCTTGTGTGAGTTTGTCGCCAATTCGCTCTATTTATACTTGGCAAGGTAAGATTCATTCCGAGTCGGAGTGGCAGTTGGTGATTAAAACAGATTTGGCTAAATTTGAGGCTTTAAAAACAAAAGTTCAGGAACTCCATTCCTATGAAGTTCCCGAAATTATTGCTATTCCTATTATCGCTGGCAGCGAGGCTTATTTGAATTGGATAGGACAATCTTTAAGTTTGTAGTCATCAATGCAGCAGTCTTAAATTAGATCAATTCCCGTTGCATCGGAATTAATATAACCGGAAATCAGGAAACGGCAGTGCCGTTTCCCTACAATTAATCGGTCGTAGGGAAACGGCACTGCCGTTTCCTCATTATTCCGGCGCAGCCGGAATTGATATTATCAAATGAAGAAGGACTGAAGAAATCAGGAAACGGCAGTGCCGTTTCCCTACAATTAATCGGTCGTAGGGAAACGGCACTGCCGTTTCCTCATTATTCCGGCGCAGCCGGAATTGATATTATCAAATGAAGAAGGACTGAAGAAATCAGGAAACGGCAGTGCCGTTTCCCTACAATTAATCGGTCGTAGGGAAACG
>ENA-OFDP01000255-OFDP01000255.1-metagenomes-genome-assembly--contig:-NODE-255-length-25012-cov-5.361822_pt1 | contig 25012 bp, 20 predicted proteins | sample MGYA00153389_OFDP01 | MGnify analysis MGYA00153389 | reverse complement strand
ACGGCACTGCCGTGTCCTCGCTTGTCATTCCGGCGCAGCCGGAATTGATATGACTAATGACTACTTGGCGCGGCCAGCCGTAGCATCCACAAGTTCCAACTGCGACAGCCGGAAAGTGATTAACTTGTCCCAATTTCCGCCTTCAAACAATACCGCGACTTTCCCGTCGGTAACTCGCTGAACTTGTCCTTGAAAAGCGTAGTAAATCTCGCCCTTATCTTTAACTCGAACAGCCGAACCAGGAAAAATCATAATTTTTTGAATGTGATGTTTGCTGTTTATAGTTTACCGTTTCTTGGCGATCGAGTTCGGAGACGGCATTGCCGTCTCCCTACCCCAAAATAATCAGTTAGGCACACGGCACTGCCGTCTCCTGATTATTTTGGGTAATGTTAATTTCAATGTAATTAGGCTAAGGCTGCTACGGAAACTTTACCAGCAATGCGACCCGCGATCGCCCGCAACTCCCTAGCTGAAGCAGAATCCGGTTGTCCCACTACGATCGGCACACCGGAATCGCCACCTTCCCGCAACGGAATTTCCAGCGGAATGCGGCCTAACAGCGGCACTCCCAATTCAGCAGCCGTCCTTTCCCCGCCGCCGGAACCGAAAATATCATATTGCTTATCCGGCATATCAGGCGGCACAAAATAGCTCATATTTTCCACAATTCCCAACACCGACACACCCAACTGCTGGAACATCTTCAACCCCTTGCGGGAGTCCAACAAAGCCACCGTCTGCGGAGTCGTCACGATCACCACACCCGCCATCGGCACCGCTTGCGCCATCGTCAACTGCGCGTCTCCAGTACCCGGAGGCATATCCACAATCAGATAATCTAAATCGCCCCAATTCACCTGATACAGAAATTGCCGGATGATCCCGTTCAACATCGGGCCGCGCCAAATTACAGGCTGGTCTTTCTCAATTAAAAACGCCATCGACACCAATTTGACACCGTAGTTAAACGCGGGTTCGAGGCTTTCCCCGCTTTTTCCGTCCCTAACCATCACTTTCGCATCTCCCAAACCCAACATCGTCGGGTCGTTGGGCCCATATATATCCGCATCCAGCAAACCGACTTTAGCGCCGGTTTGCGCCAGCGCTACGGCCACATTTACCGCCACCGTGCTTTTGCCGACGCCGCCTTTGCCGCTGGAAATGGCGATGATATTTTTCACGCCTTCAATACCTTGCCGATCGACCATTCCCTTCTGCTGCGGCGTCTCGGCTGTCACCTCCACCGCCACTGTTTCGACTCCTGGCAACTGTTTGACCGCTTTTTTGCAATCATCGACAATAAATTCTCGCAGCGGGCAAGCAGGCGTAGTCAGCACTAAAGTGAAACTGACCGCACCGCCGTCAATTTTGATGTTACGAATCATGTTCAATTCCACCAAACTTTTTTGCAGTTCGGGGTCTTGCACAGGTCGCAAAATTTCTAAGACTGAACTAATATCGAGTGTATTGGGCATTGTGTTCTCCACGATAGCTCTGCAATTGGGTCAAATAATTTGCCATCGCAGGTTTAAGTATATTTTTGTTGCTATTTTTTAATGTATCTTCATTGCGATCATTTGCAGACCTACGGTGGCATAATTACAGGACGACTGGATTTGGGAATCATCGCCCATCTAAGACTCAAATCTGACAACAGAAATTCTTATGACAGTTTCTACAACTCTTAAAACAGCCACTTCCCCGTTTTTGCCGCCGACTGACTCTAGAGCTAGAGTCAGCCAATTTATGAAAAGCCTACAAGACGAAATTTGTCAATCCCTCGAACAACTCGATGGTGGCGGCAAATTTAAAGAGGACTCTTGGGAACGCTCCGAAGGGGGCGGCGGACGTTCTCGCGTCATGCGCGAAGGCAATGTGTTTGAACAAGGCGGAGTCAATTTTTCCCAAGTGTGGGGCGAAAGTTTGCCGGCTTTGATTTTGGCCAAGCACCCAGAAGCGGCCGGTCACGATTTCTATGCCACTGGCACTTCGATGGTGCTGCATCCCCGCAGTCCTTATTTGCCAACGGTTCACCTGAATTACCGCTATTTTGAGGCTGGGCCGATTTGGTGGTTTGGTGGCGGTGTCGATTTGACTCCTTATTACCCGTTTGCTGAGGATGCAGCTCATTTTCACAAAACTCTGAAAGCAGCTTGCGATCGCCACCATCCCGGATATTATCCGACATTTAAACTCTGGTGCGACGAGTATTTCTACCTCCCGCACCGCCAAGAAACTCGCGGCGTGGGCGGCCTATTTTTTGACTACCAAAGCGCTCAAGCCCCGCTTTACCGCGACCACAATGTCAAAGGAAAGGCCGCTGAGTGCAGCAACAGCATCGGGGTGCCGGCACCTCGGAGTTGGGAGTCGTTGTTCGCCTTCGTACAGGACTGCGGTAGGTCATTTTTGCCGGCTTACACCCCAATTGTTGACAAGCGTCGATCGCAAGTATACGGCGATCGCCAGCGCGATTTCCAACTTTACCGTCGCGGCCGCTATGTTGAATTTAACTTAGTGTACGATCGGGGCACGACCTTTGGCTTGCAGACCAACGGACGCACCGAATCGATTCTGATGTCCCTGCCACCTCTGGTACGCTGGGAATATTGCTTCGAGCCAGAACCCAACTCTCCAGAAGCCGAACTCTACTCAAAGTTCTTAAAACCGCAAGATTGGGCGAATTGGATGCCTCAGCAGTCACCGACCTGAGTTAAACTACTGAGAAAGTCCTTAGCTAGCAATTAAGTAGACAGAATGGTAAACTTTTACACAAACACTCATAGTGTGCCATGTTCAAACCTTGCGCGATTTGCGAAAAAGCTTGGACTTTCAGTATCAAGTCACTACTTACTTATGCAAAAACCACGCAACGATAAGTAGAAGATTTAAATGTTGATGGGATGCTAAAAAATCACAAACTAGCGCAGGTAATAGCTGACTGTGGATTCTCTGAATTCAAGCGTCACCTAGAATATAAGGCGAAAAAGTTTGGTTGTGAAATAATCATTGCTGACCGCTGGTTTCCGTCGAGCAAAACAATAGTCAAGCTGTGGGCAGATCCAAGATATGCCACTGAAAGAAAGAACCTACAACTGCGAAAGTTGTGGTAATTCGATGGACAGAGACTTGAATCCAGCGATTAATTTATCACGCTTGGCTAAAGCGCGAAAGCTTACTGAGGGATAACCGCTCCCATGCTCCCTATGAAGTAAGAAGCAAATATCTAGACTTGTCTAGTATTTGTATAGCAGAAAGTAACCACCGCGATAAATAGTCATAAATTTGAGGGAAGGGTCAGTGATTCATATTGATCAAAAAACCCACACGCTTCAAGACGGTACAACAGTTATCGTCTTAGCACCGACAGGACGGTTGGACATCACGACAGCTTGGCAATTCCGCCTCAAGTTGCAAGAGTGTATTTCCAAACTTAGCCGTCATGTCGTCGTGAATCTTGGTCAGGTAAACTTTATCGATAGTTCTGGCCTGACCTCGTTAGTCGCAGGTATGCGCGATGCGGATAAAGTTAAGGGTAGTTTCCGAATTTGCAATGTTCATCCCGAAGCCAAACTGGTGTTTGAAGTCACCATGATGGATTCTGTGTTTGAAATCTTTGAAACTGAAGAAGAAGCTCTAGAGGGGGTTCCACGCGCAAGTTGAGCACTCCTGCTTTTATCGGTTGCGGTGTAATAGCTATGTAAGCTTGAGACTCCGAAGCGCACAGGAACCCAGAAAAAGAGGAAGCAGGTAAATTCTTACCTGCTTCCTCTTTTTCTGGGAAAATGTGAGCAATTACTTATATCAATTCCGGCTGCGCCTGAATAATGATAGAGGACACGGCAGTGCCGTTTCCCTACCGCGATTTATTGTAGGGAAACGGCAGTGCTGTGTCCTGATTTCTACCGCGATTTATTGTAGGGACACGGCACTGCCGTGTCCTGATTTCGGGTGATATTAATTCCGATGCAACCGAAATTGATATTACTACCGAAATGTAATTGAGGTACGATCGCCAATGTCAGAAAAAGTCTTACTGTCAATCAACCGGCGTTGCTTTTTCCCTTACTTTTCTCTCAGTTCACACCAATATTTCAGAACCAAAATCCTGACGCTTGACATATCTAAATGGGCCCATTAAAGCTCCCCAGATAGCCTTGCCTGTCGTGGGGCTTATTCCTTTGTCGTAGCTGAGAAATTCCTCGGCGGCGGCTTCAAATCCCAAGTCTACTTGGTAATTTTGCCCACCGTAGGTAAAGCCGCAGAGAGTTCCCTCCGGCAAAGATGCCCGAAAGCGATAGCCGTTTGAGCCTAAATTTTGCACTGCAACGGAGAGAGTGCAGCCGGGGAGGAGTTCGATTTGCTCCCTGGTTAGCTTGGACAGCAAGTCGGGGTTCCGACCGGCTCCTTTGACTGCTTCAATATCCTTGAACATATAATACTGAGCTTCTATAAGTCCCGGCGCTGTCTGTGAGTGCCTTAGTTGCACGATGCGCGGGCGGTATGGCTTGTCTAATTCCAGAATGTTGGCTTGTTCGGCAAACAAGGCAATGCTGGGTTCGTCCAAGATAGCAACGGGCAGGGGTCTTTGCCAAAAGCGAAGGTGGACGTACCAAGCCGGGTCTGCTAGCGCTTGTTCTCGGTTGTCAAATTCGCCCGCCATGTACTGGGCTAACGCTCTTAATTCAGGAGAAATTGTCATGTTCGTGGGATTTTTGAGAATTGGGGCTTGACAGTAAAAACTTATTGTGATATTGGTTGCCAGAACTCTTCTGGGCAAGTCAGAAGATTAGATTTGTCAGCGATCCCAGAAGAGCTATGATTGTAAAGATACTGGGGTTTTGCCCTGGTAGTGCGACAGATTAATTGTTGCTGCCGATCGCGCGTAAAATCTTTTTGATAAAATTTTGCCTCGCACAGGAGACAGCACCGGTTAAAAAAAAACTGGCAATTTTTGTCAGCCCGATCGCACAATTGACTCTCCCGACTTTACTCATGCCGCCCGGCCCGCCCGCTACGGCAAAATTATTTATCTATAAGACTCAGGTGAACAATAACCGTACTGTTTCAGATACTAAGCGAAGTTTCTATACGATTCACACTCGGCCGATTAACTCAATTTACCGTCGAGTGGTAGAAGAGTTGATGGTAGAAATGCACTTGCTTTCGGCGAATGCCGATTTTCAATACGATCCGATTTATGCTTTGGGTGTGGTGACAGCTTTCGATCGATTCATGCTGGGATACGCCCCAGAAGCAGACAGACTTTCGATTTTTAACGGTTTGTGCAAGTCCCTAGAGGACGATCCCGATCGCTACAAGCAAGATGCTCATCGATTGGAAAGCTTGGCTGAGCGACTTTCTGGGCAAGAGTTGCTCTCGTGGCTCGATCGCTCCACCAGCTTTGATGATACAGCAGACTTGCAAGCGTCTTTAGGGGCGATCGCCAGCAACCCTCAATTTAAGTACAGTCGCTTATTTGCGATCGGTTTGTTCTCGTTGTTAGAAAAAGCTGACGCCGACATGGTAAAAGACCAAGAAACGCGAAACGACGCGATCGCCAAAGTCAGTGCGGCATTGCACCTACCTGAAGACAAAGTTAGCAAAGATTTAGATTTGTACCGCAGCAATTTGGAAAAAATGGCCCAAGCGCGAATAGTGCTTCAAGATGTCATCCAAGCGGAACGGAAAAAACGCGAAAAGCGAGATACAAAAGTTGCAGCTAGCCCCTCGGTAGACTCTTCTGAAACTAACAATTAATCCTTTGAAGGAAGTTCGGCAACGGATGTCGGGAAGAAGGAAGTTCGGCAATTGTTTGTTCTTGAATTCTGGCTTCTGGCTTCTTCCTTCTTCCTTGTGCCTTCAGATGAATGTTGGTTGCTCAAAAACTAGAAATCCCGCTTTGTAAATAGAGCGGGATCGACTTAACCAAAATATCGCTAGCTACTGGGCGTGGTACTACGGCTGCGGCTCAAAATTCGTAGCGTTAGCTTGCAGCCAAGTGCTTAGCTGTGAAAGAACTTCGTTTCCCGAAGACTTGCCAAAAGCTGTAGGGTTTGGGGTGTCAGGCCTGTCCAAGTTGCGGGCGATCGCCGCGTTGACTTCTTTGGAAATCAAATCGTGAAGTTGCTCTTTAGCCCTAGCCCTTTGAAAGTGAGCCCCCTCTTCCGTCGTCGCATATAGAGGCGGCAGCCTATTTAAAGCATAAGCCGCAATATCTCCGACATCCAGACTCAGGTCGGTCGTCGCCTCAATTTCTGCCACCCTGGCGATCGCATCGCTGAGCACCAACTCTTCCATCACGTTGATGAACTGTTTGCGCGGCAGAACCACAACTTCCCCGGTCAACAAAGAACCCATCAGACGATCGAGAGCCATGTACTCTTCGATCGACAATTCCGAAGCCGTATTGCAGATTCGCCCCACCTCAGCCTCCATAGACGGCGTTAAATAGCCGTCTTGCAAAGCTTGTTCAACAATTTTTTCAATACTCATATATGCTTCCCACTCAACGGCATCATTAATAGAGTTTTTTTTTGAAGACGCGATTGCTGGCGTCTTGAGGTTGGAGTTGAGAATTTTGATACCAATCCTAACTCAATACCGATAACCAATTTTAGTTATCTGCACGCCTCAGCCACAAACTTACCCCATAATTGACGGCTTTATTCGTCAAAATACCTAAAAATTCCTCAAAATCTTACTCAATTCCCCGAAGCCGCCAAGGTACCGGATCTACTGACTGCCCTTGCACATAGAGTCCCCAGTGCAGGTGAGGGCCTGTCGAAGCCCCCGTTGACCCTAAAGCACCAATTACTTGACCAGCTTGCACAAAATCACCCTCCTTAACGTCAATCCGGCTAAGGTGCATCAAAATACTTGCTACCCCTTGGCCGTGGTCGATACCAACCACATTCCCGTGGATTTTGAACCCTTGGGATTCGCGTCCCACGAGAGACACCCGGCCAGCAGCAGGTGCCATCACGGGAGAACCGTAAGCACCCGCGTAATCGACGCCACGGTGGTAATAGTCTTGTGCAAAGATCCCATTATAGTACCGCCGCACGCCGTAAATAGTGGTAATTTCGCCGGAGTTTGGCCGCAAAAGTGGGCCGTTCCAAAATTTTTGAGGCGTCACGAGTGCTTTAAATGCGTCTACGCGATCGAACTCGGCATCAGTACCTTCGCTGTCTTTACCCGGAGGTAGAGTGATAGATTGAGTGGGAAAATTGCGCGATCGAACTTGCACGCTCAACTTCTGCACTTGTCCATCACCAGCCACTTGGATTTGGCGGGCACCGGCTTTCTCCAGCGGAGTTGTCGGTAGCAGAGCCCGAAACCGATTGTTGCCCATTGGAAAAGCCTGGTAGTTTTTTTGCAGTACAGAAACCGTCGGAGTCGGACTGCTGCTATTTACCTGAATGATGACTGACAGCGTGTCTCCCAGTTCGGGATTTGCGGGCGTCACCTGCACCTGCAAGGCTTGCGCGGCAGATACCGCACTCAGAAGACCCGCAACAATTCCCCCACTCAAACTCACCATTAGCTGCTTTGCCTTCAACCTTCCCCACCGGAAAATAGGATTCACAATTATTTTTGCACTTTGTCGGCAGTTGCCTTGATTTACATTCGTCATCACCGATATCCTAAATTCTTATCTCGCTCATGTTACATAAATTAGCTAACTCTAGCACGCTCTCACCGCAAAGAGTAACGCAATGCTAGGACTTGCGCCAAGTCTGTAAATGTAGCCTGTAAAAGCGTAAAACCCAACGCGCGATTTGCCTTGTTTGTAGCGTAACTGGGTAAGTTTTGAGTATTTGGCGTATTTATCAAGTAAATGCCACAGTGGTTAATTATACAGAGGTCAAAATGCCATGCCAAATGACCAAAATCAACCCAGAGAATATGATGCCGTCAAAGGCGGTCAAAATTTAATTCCTAGGGATGCGGCGGTACTTGGAGGAATTGCCGGTGTTAAAAGCCGATCGGCTTCACCCGCTGTCGAAGCTAGAATCGCCGCACTATCCGAAGCGCTCAAATATGGAGAAGCAGGATTAGATTTGATACTGGGAGCATTGCAAGATGAGTCAATGTCAGTACAATCTGCTGCCTATTCATTGCTGAAAGATAGGAAGGACTTAAAGATACAGCTACAGTTCCAAGACTATTTACCCACATTTGAATTTGATGTCATCACAGTAGATTCCTCGGGAACAGAAAACAGTCACACTAAGTCCTTTGCTAGCTTCTTCCCTGAAGACTTAGGTAATGGAATTGTACTGGAAATGGTTTATATTCCCGGCGGTAGCTTCCAGATGGGTTCATCTGAAAATAGTTGGGAACACCCAGTGCATCAAGTGACGGTTCAACCTTTTTATCTGAGCAAATATCCGATAACTCAAGCACAGTGGGAAACGGTGATGGGAAATAACCCTTCTAATTTCAAAGGTGCGAAACGTCCTGTAGAACAAGTAAGTTGGGATCAGGCTGTGGAATTTTGCCAGAAACTTTCTGAAAAAACAGGGAAGACTTATCGTTTACCTGCGGAAGCCGAATGGGAATATGCTTGTCGCGCCGGAACTACAACGCCTTTTTATTTTGGTGACACGATTACGCCGGATTTAGTTAATTATGATGGCAATGATCCCTACGGTGCTGCGCCGCAGGGACTTTTCCGCCAACAAACAACGGATGTGGGGAGTTTTCCACCGAATTCGTTTGGTTTATACGATATGCACGGGAATGTTTGGGAATGGTGCAGCGATAAGTGGAATGGTCATTATAGGGGTGCACCGACTGACGGAAGTTCTTGGGAAACTGGAACGGATGATCGCCGAATGAAGCGTGGTGGTTGCTGGTACAACGATGCGGTCTATTGCCGTGGTACCAATCGTGACCACGGCGGCTCGGCAGACGACACGTGTGGGGACAGGGGTTGTCGCGTGGCGGTAGCGTCGGTTTCTGCCTCGTCCTAGTTTTCCCGGCGAGGACTCTTCTCTTTTTTCTAGCCCTTTTGCTATTTTCTCTCTCAATTCTTTGCAGGATGCGTCGCCTTCTACAATCTGCAAATGCGATCGACAATTTCACAGCGACGCACCATCCAAAATAGGGTGCGATCGAACTAATTCGGCGCTGCGGTGCGTCGCTGATAGATTTCTCGTTTGTTTGCAGAGATTCTAGATAACGACGCACCCTACAAACTCCGAAATTACCCTACAATTAGCTTGCTGGCGCTTTGGAAAAATTCATTTTTTCAACTACATTTTTCCGCAGATAAACTGTCAGCGGTTTTTCGATTAAAGAGTAGAACAAGCAGCCTGCAACTACAGCGATCAGCGCTACCAACGATGGAGCAAAAAATCCATCGTAATATTTTCCTAGATTCGCCTTTTGCAGCACTTTTGTAATTGCTGATACGATCGGGCTGTGGATTAAAAATATCGAGTAAGAGGCATCTCCCAAGTATGTCAAAATCTTAGGAACTTTTGGAGAGTCGTTAAGGTCGATCGATGCCGAACCTACGATTAACAAAGCCGCCAACACTCCAAAAGTGCTGATTCGATCTATTTCTAGTTTGTTTGCAGCCGTCATAATTAATAAAGCTACATATCCTAAATTTGCGGCACCAAACAAAATCCATCTGTTTTTGCTAATTGTAGGGCCAAATTTAATCACGACATACCCAGCCAAGCAGCCGAGGACAAATTCTAGATTCATATTGCCAAATACTATATTTAGCAAAAAAGCTTCGCCACCAAAGTTTACTACTTTTAAATAATGCAGCATTGTCACAAAGAGCCAACTCGAAAGTATCGGTACAGAATACTTTGGCTTGAACCAGATTGCTATACTGAAGAGCGCATAAAAAAAGAGTTCATAAATCAAAGTCCAGCCAACATCTAGGATCGGTTTATCATTCTGAGGCAGCAGGAGCAGAGATACAAATATATGCTGAATACTTAAGTCTTTATTATTGGCAAAACCGGGAACTACTAGAAAGAAGGCTAAAACTATGAGAGTAATTATCCAATAAATTGGGTAAATTCTGACGGTGCGTTTGACTAAAAATGATTTTAACTGGTCTGGTTTGCCGATCGCCGATCGATGAACGTAGACCATAATAAAGCCGCTTAACACAAAAAAATAATCAACGCCGCTCCACCCAGCCTGAAATAGATTAAAAAAAGTTACTTGTTCTAACCTTTTTATGCTCATCTCGTTCAGGTGAAACAGCACCACCAATATAGCTGCAATACCTCGATAGACCTGTAATAGATTAAGCTTTTTGTGCCCAGTTGAAGTCTTGACCATCTGAAAATACCTCGATCCTTGGCGGCTGTTGCAGTTGCTCTTCAACTATAGTCAACACCTCAAACACAGTCAACACATTAGATACTATAATATAACTTTACACTTTTTTCATAAAGTTGTGCAAGAAGACTTCCGACTGATCGTTGACTTAGTTCTAGTTCTCGCTGCTGCCGCAGCAGGAGGACTCTTTGCATCGCTGTTGCGACAGCCGGTAATTCTCGGGTATCTCCTGGGAGGGATCGTAGTTGGGCCGGCCGGTTTGGGGCTGATTAAAGAATTAATTCAGGTAGACACCCTGGCTGAATTTGGCGTTGCTTTTCTGTTGTTTGCCTTGGGAGTAGAGTTTTCCTTTGCCGAACTTCAAAAAGTTAAAGCTATTAGTTTGGGTGGCGGGGGTTTGCAAATTGTGCTGACGATCGCCATCACTACTGCAATTTCCTTGGCTGTAGGTTGGGTAGAATCGCCCGCCCAAGGCGTGTTTTTAGGCGCGATTCTGTCGCTTTCCTCGACAGCAGTTGTACTGAAGTGCTTGATGGAACGTTCCGAAAGCGGTACTTCCCACGGTCAAGTCATGCTGGGAATATTAGTAGTTCAAGATTTAGCCTTGGGGCTAATGTTGGCAGTTTTGCCGGCGCTCAACCAGCCAGCAGAGGCGATCGGCATGACGGTAGCCTGGGCCCTGCTGCGGATTAGTTTATTTGCTGCGGGTGCTGTTGTTGCGGGAATTTGGCTCGTACCGCAGTTGCTGCGCTACCTCGCGAAAACCGAAAGTCGGGAACTGTTTTTGCTGGGAGTTGTGGTGTTGGCTTTGAGCATTGCCCTGCTGACAGAATACCTGGGTTTTTCGATCGAGATGGGCGCATTTGTGGCGGGCTTGATGATTTCTGAGGTGGAATATGCCGACCAAACTCTAACTTATGTTGAGCCTTTGCGAGATATTTTTGCATCCCTATTTTTTGTGACGATCGGAATGTTAATCGACCCGTTTTTTCTCTGGAACCATCTAGAATTAATCCTGGGACTGGTATTTTTAGTATTTGTTGGCAAGTTCTTGATTATAGCGCCGATCGTCCGACTGTTTGGCTATCCGCTAAAAACCGCATTAATCGCAGGCTTGGGTTTAGCTCAAATAGGAGAATTCTCCTTTGTTCTAGCTAGTTCTGGCCAAGCCTTGGGACTGGTTTCGCGAGACGTTTACCTGTTAATTTTAGGAACGACAGCAGTCACTCTGGTACTGACGCCGTTTGTATTGAGAAGCGTGCCGCAGTTATTCAATTGGGCGGAAAATTTCGGGCCTTTGCAGCGCTATTTTGACCAAACATCTCAACCTGTGGAAATAGCTGAAAATTTGCCTGAACAAAATCATGTTGTGGTTTGTGGCTACGGGCGAGTCGGCAGAAATTTAGTCAAAATGCTGCAAAGCCGCAACTGTTCAGTTGTGGTGATCGACGAGTCGGAAAGCAGAATTCAAGAGTGTAGAACGCAGGGAATTCCTTATATTTACGGTAATGCGGCCAGCTTGCACGTCTTGGAATCTGCGGGGGTGGGCCGGGCCGCATCAATGGCGGTGACGCTTCCCGATCCGATGAGCACTCGCTTATGTCTGAAGCGGGCTTTGGAATTAGTCCCGGATTTGGATATTGTGGTGCGGGCTAACAAAGATAAAGACATTGAACTGCTTTACCAACTGGGGGCGTGGGAAGTCGTGCAGCCGGACTTTGAGGCGAGTTTAGAACTGTCTGCCCACTTGCTGGCTGGGATGGGTGTCTCGGCAATGGCGATCGGGCGGGAAGTCCAGCAAATTCGCAGCAGCCGCTATCTGGAATTGCGGCCACCACGGGAACCTTTGGCGGTTTCTCGGGATTTGAAAGTGGCGGTTCGAGATATGAATAGCGAGTGGTACAGTTTGCCCGAAGGTGCTCCGATCGCCGGCATGACTCTGGAAGAAACTAACTTGCGGCAGTTGACAGGGGTCAGCGTGATGGCGATCGTCCGCGAAGATGGCGAGGAAATAGACTATCCCAACGGGAAGGCAGCTTTGGAGTCGGGCGATCGAGTGTTGGTCGTTGGAGAACCCGAAGAACTGATCAGTTTTGAGTTGCTGGCGAAGGGGGAAATTGCAGTGCCACAGGGGGGTAGTTCTTGCCAGTGGCTGAGGCTGCCAGAAAATAGCCCTTGGGTGGGTCAAAAACTGTCACAGGTAGATTTGCTGACTCAGTACGGGGTGCAGGTGCGGGCGATCCGCCGGGAAGGGAAGTTTACTCGCTGGCCGGACGGAACTACCGATTTGCTTTCTGGCGATCGTTTATTGCTATGCGGTGGTTTCTACGAGCTCGGCTTGATGCAGCGGACGGCATCACAGCCGATCGCGCAACCTGCCTTAAAGCTGCCTATTCTCGCCGCGCAAGTGACCGAAAAGCTGTTTAGCGATTAGGGCAGTTGGCATGGGGCATTGGGCATGGGGCATTGGGAACAGGGAATATTTTTCCGGCGTTGCTGAATTTAGGTATGATTCACTCGCTATAGCAATCCCTGAAATTTAGAGTAGGGGCAATTCATACTCCTTTCTCAGCAACGCCATTTTTCCCATCCCCCACTCTCCTCCACTCCTTAAGCGTTGGGTTTGAGATAAGCAATTGCCGATCGCGAGATCAGAATTTGTCTTTCTGAGGGATCTAGGAGGCAAATACAGCTATTATCCTGCCAAAAAATTCTGCCCGTTAGCAAGTCGCCGGTCATGAGTTTGATCTCTACCTGTTCTTTGTCTTTGATGTAGCTTTGTATTAAGCGAACGCTGGGCAATCCGGTCTCAAATTCTGACATAGTGGGAAATGGGTAATTTAGTCATTGGTCATTGGTCATTGGTCATTGGTCATTGGTCATTTAGACATCAAAGACTTTAGAAGTTTATCAAGCAATTAGTTTTAATCAAAAGAGGTTTGTTTTTATGCCGATCGAGTTTACAAAGTATCATGGACTGGGTAACGATTTTATTCTGGTTGACAACCGACACTCGTCGGAACCTGTGCTAACACCAGAAGAAGCTGTGGTATTGTGCGATCGACATTTTGGCATTGGCGCAGACGGCGTAATCTTTGCTCTTCCAGCGCAAAATGGTACTGACTACACGATGCGGATTTTTAACTCCGACGGTTCGGAACCGGAAATGTGTGGCAATGGGATTCGCTGTTTGGCTAAGTTTATCGCCGATTTGGAAGGATCAGATGCGAAAACTGAGTACCGGATTCATACGGGTGCGGGTGTTATTATCACAGAATTGCGATCGGACGGACAAGTGAAAGTCGATATGGGAGTTCCCCGACTACTGGCTGCGGAAATTCCGACAACTTTGGCCGCACCGGATGCCAAAGTTATCGATGTGCCGATCGAAGTAGCTGACAAATCTTGGTCTGTTACTTGTGTCAGTATGGGTAATCCTCACTGCATTACTTTTGTAGAGGATGTTTCGGCTATTGCTTTAGAAACTGTCGGGCCTCAATTTGAGCACCACCAAGCATTCCCGCAGCGTACAAATACTGAATTTATTCAAGTGATACGACGGGACTATGTAAAAATGCGAGTGTGGGAAAGAGGGGCAGGTGTTACTCTAGCTTGTGGGACTGGTGCTTGTGCTGCTGTGGTGGCTGGGGTGTTGACCGGAAAGTGCGATCGGGCAACTGCGGTTGAACTCCCCGGTGGCGTTTTGGAAATCGAATGGTCAGAAGTCTCTGGGCGGATTTACATGACAGGGCCGGCACAACGAGTATTTACTGGCTTGATTAGTGATTAGTCATTAGTCAACAGTTAACTGTTAACAGTCAACAGTTAACAGTCAACAAATAGTTAACTGTTCAAAAAATAAAATCTCAAATTGAGTAGGTAGGTTTGCATGGCTGGAGGTATTTATCTGATTCAGGACGACGACAGGCTGGTAGAAATGATGGAACAGCCCTACGACTCGGAAGACCAGTTACAAGACTTGCTAGTAACTTATCCCAATTTGATCGCAGGAGACCAAATCGATCGGGTGACTGCGCGGAAGTGGTTGTTAATTTCGCGGGAAGCTGGAATGCCCAGTGATGAGGAAACAGCGGTACAGTGGTCGCTGGATCATCTGTTTCTCGACCAGGATGCAGTTCCTACTTTGGTAGATGTCCGGCGAACTCCTAATGCTGATATCCGGCAAAAAGTTTTGGGTCAGTCGATCGACTATGCTGCTAATGTGTTGGTTTACTGGCCGATCGATTCAATTATTGCTCTGTTTGAAGCTAATTGTCGCGATCGAGGTCGCGATCCAGAACAGATTTTTGAAGAGTTTCTCGGTGCGGATGCTAATGAAGACCGATTTTGGCAAAAGGTTAAAACTAACTTGCAAGCGGGTAAAGTTCGCTTGGTTTTTGTAGCTGACGAGATTTCCGCTGAAATGCGCCGAGTTGTGGAATTTCTCAACGAACAAATGGACCCGGTTGAAGTTTTGGCCCTGGAAATTAAGCAGTATGTAAGTGAAGACGGGCTCAGAACTTTGGTTCCCAGAGTGATCGGTCAGACAGCCGAAGCACAGCAGAAAAAATCCAGTGCAACGCGCGAAAGAAGGCGCTGGGATGAATCTTCATTTTTTGCGGAAATCAAGGCGAGACGGGGCGCGGACGAGGCGCAAATGGCAAGAGAAATTTACCTTTGGGCAAAAAGTCAAGAACCGGAAGTTCAAATCCAGTGGGGTACAGGGGATGCTTACGGCGGTTTCGCCGCTCAATTGCCTCAAAAGGGCAAAAAACCCTATCTGTTATTCACTGTAGATATTGCTGGCAGAATGGAGATTTCTGCTGATAATTACGGTTCGCAGCCACCGTTTAATTCAGAACAAAACTGGCTGGAATTAAGAAATAAGCTGAGTTCGATCGGTCTGTCGCTACCGACAGAACCTGGGGAAAGAAGGTCGCCGAGTCTGGCTTTGTTTACTTTGCAAGAGGAATCGGCAATGAAGCAAGTTATGGAAACTTTTGATTGGGTCGTTGAAGAAATTAAAACGTTATAGTTATTGCTAATTGGGAATTGGGAATTGGGAATTGGGAATTGGGAATTGCTAATTGGGAATTGGGTAATATCAAATCCATCCGGTAGTATCGGAATTAATGTTTCCCTACAATTAATCACAATCAGGAGACGGCAGTGCCGTTTCCCTACAATTAATCTGGCGTAGGGACACGGCACTGCCGTCTCCTAATTTCAGCTAATAATTCCGATGCTACCGGATTTGATATGACGCGATCGCACAGGGATTAAATGATGATAAAATGAAGCGATAAAAATCAATCATAAATCCTATGACGCGATTCATTCACGATCGCTTTGCCAAAGAATACCTGGAAGAAATGCTCTCTCCCATCGGCACAGTCAATATCGGTCGCGATGTGACTTCGGAAGTCCGAGAAATCGATGTCTATTTCACTCCCGGCACCCCAATCCCAGAATATACAGAAAATCTAGGATTGTTGGGGAAAATGGCTTGTACGACTGCAATATTTGAACCATTTCGCAATCCGATCGCTGTCAGCGACGTATGGAACTGTACGAGTAAGTTATTCGATTTGCGAAGAGAATTAGAGCGGCAGGCAAGAAGAGACAATACTCGCTATGATGATGCTAAGTTGCCCTTCCTGTGGATTTTGACACCGACAGCCTCGAAATCAATAGTTTCGGGTTTTGGTGGCATACCAAACCCTTCTAGTTGGTTGGAGGGCATCTATTTTTTCCCAGAGCACTGGCAAGGGGCAATTGTGGTGATTCACCAGTTGCCAGAAACACCAGAAACTCTGTGGTTGAGGATTTTGGGCAAAGGGAAAGTGCAGCAAAGGGCTGTTTCTCAATTGAGCGCTTTAGCCACAAACGATCCGCTGCGGATTACTGCGTTAGAGTTATTGTATAGGTTACAGTCAAATTTAGTGACCGATATCCCACAAGAATTAGAATCAGAAGAGCGGGAGTTAATTATGGCCATTACACCACTTTTTCAACAACAAATACAAGCAGCACAGCAACAAGCTAGGGAAGAAGGTCTAGAACGAGGGCTAGAACGAGGGCTAGAACGAGGTCTAGAACGAGGGCTAGAACGAGGGCTAGAACGAGGCAGACAAGAACAACAACGCTTAATTTTATCAGATTTTCTTCCCGGTAAATTTGGAGAATTAAGCCCCAAAATGAGCGTTTTTTTAACACCTCTCTCCAAGTTATCGGCGACGGAATTTACTCGAATGTTGTTGGCGATATCAATGCTGACAGTCGATGAATCAGGACAGCAACAAGCGGTTAAATTGTTGGCGGAATATGTCTTGAGAAGGTACTTAAATGAATCAGCAGATATTCTGGCTACAGCCGTTAGCAATTTACTAGAATTGCCAATGGTTGAATTGACAGTGTTGGTGGAAGAAATGCCACAGTTATCGGCTGATGAATTGAGGGCAAGATTATAGAGTTTTTGAAGTATAGCAATCCTAAATGAGTCGTAAATCTTTTTACCCCAACCCTCCCCGCGAGTTCGGGGAGAAAGTAAGAAATTCACAAATAATTTAGGATTGCTATAGTGATAATGGCAATAAGACCGAAGCTTGATGGAGGTTCCCACAATGACACAGACACTCTTACGGCCAGTAGACCAAAGGTTCATTCACTCCGGGATTAGCTGGCAATAGTTCAAGTTAATTGAACAGGGCTTTTCTGACTCTCCTGGCATCAAGTTATTCTATTACAGAGGAGAGGTAGAAATCTTGGCAGTTTCCCCAGAACACGAATTTTTTAGTCGCACAATCTGTATCCTGCTGTCTATCTACTGCGCGGAAAGTGAAATTGAGTTTGCACCTACGGGAAGTTTTACCCAAGAAAAGGAAGGGGTAGTGTCTGCACAAGCTGATGAATCTTATTTTATTGGCAGACGCATCACCCCAAATTCTCCCCCAGATTTATGTATCGAAGTTGTCTTCACTAGCGGTAATGTCAAAAAATTGCAGCGCTATCGAGTATTGGGAGTTCCTGAAGTCTGGTTCTGGGAGGATGGTGTATTGGCTATGTATCGCTTGGGTGCTGAGGGTTATGACAAAATTTCTTCTAGTGTGATTTTGACAGATTTAGACATTAATTTACTGTGTCGCTGCTTGCTGATGGCTTCGAGTGTGGAGGCGATGAGGGAGTTTAAGAGAGGAATTTCTGGTTAGGGCGGGAGTTTGAGACTATTATGGCAAGTATGTGTTGCGACTTGGCGGGCGATCGCATATTTTCTGACATACTAAAATAATTGACCAGCATTAAGCATAATTGAACATGGATCGCCAAAACTTAGAGTTAATAGAAAACATTCGCCAGCAATTTGACAATACTCCTTATCCCAGAATCCCGCTAGAACAATCTCCAAAAGACAACAGTGAATTGCTCTACCTTCATAATCTTGTAACTGCTTACTACTTCAGAAATAGAAAAGTCATCAATACTGAATGTAAAGTTATCCTCGATGCGGGATGCGGCACCGGTTATAAATCCTTGGTTTTAGCTCTAGCCAATCCGGGAGCGAAAATAGTAGGTATCGATTTATCAGAAGAATCTGTGAAACTAGCTGAGCAACGTTTGCAATATCATGGGGTTGCTAATGCAGAGTTTTATGCTTTGAAGATAGAAGATTTACCAACTTTAGGTTTGCAGTTTGACTATATCAATGCTGACGAAGTTCTGTATCTCTTGCCCGATGCTATTGCTGGATTGCAAGCGATGAGGTCAGTTCTCGCTCCCGATGGCATCATCCGCACAAACCTACACAGTTCAAATGGTAGAGCCGGAGTATTTCGCGGTCAAGCTGTTTTCAAAGCAATGGGATTAATGGATGGATCTCCGGGAGAATTGGAGATAGAAGTAGTCCGCGAAACTATGGAAGCATTAGAAGATGGAGTAGGGCTTAAGGCATTTACCTGGAATTCGGATCGCGCCCAGGATGAGTCATGGATTATGGCTAACTATTTATTGGTGGGTGATAAAGGTTGTAGCATTCCTGAAGTGTTTGCAATGTTGAGAGGTGCCGATTTAGAGTTTATCAATATGGTGGCTTGGCGCAGGTGGGATTTGATGGATTTGTTCAAAGATGCAGATGATTTGCCTCCGTTTTTGGCGATGAGTCTGCCAGAAGCTTCTGTGGAAGAGCGGCTGCATTTATTTGACTTGTTGCATCCCCTGCACCGTTTGTTTGATTTCTGGTGCGGCAATCCGAACCAGGCTCAGGATTTTGTACCCGTGGCGGAATGGACGGAAGCTCAATGGCGGGAAGCACGGGTACACCTGCACCCTCAACTGAGGACTTCCCAGATTAGGGAAGACTTGAGTAATTGCATTGACAGCCAGACGCCCTTTGAGATTAGCCGTTATATTATTGTGCCAACTCTAGCGCCGGTGGCGATCGACTGTACAATGGCGGCTTGCTTGCTACCTCTGTGGGATGGGCCGCAGTCTGTGGTGTCGCTAGTCCAGCAGTGGCTCCAAATCCGCTCCCAGATGGCTGTTAACCTAGAGCCTGTTAGCGAGCAGACAGCCTTTGAGGAAGTCAAGGAACTCTTGATTAGGCTGGAACTCTTTCTGTATGTGCTTTTGGAGCCTTAGAGCGAGGAGTTGAAAAAAAAATTGCTCTGGGGTGATATTAAAGCGCCGATAACTGGGTAAGTTACAGATAAGAGTTAGAAATCGAGCGTTCCACCCCTCAAGGAGAAAAGACTTATGAAGACTGAATTTAAAGCCAAGTTCCTGCAACACATCAACAAAAGAAGACAGGATCAAGGTTTCACCCTGATTGAACTGCTGGTTGTTATCATCATTATCGGTATCTTGTCTGCGATCGCTTTGCCTGCCTTCCTCAGCCAAGCCAATAAAGCCAAGCAATCAGAAGCCAAGCAGTATGTCGCCTCGATGAACAAGGGTCAGCAGGCTTACTACGCAGAGAATCCAAGCTTTGGGACTAGCGTCTCCATTTTGGGTCTGGGTCTCAAAACTCAAACCACTAACTATGTCTACGGTGTAACAGGTACGGCAAGCTCGGCTACCTCCCTGGCAACCCCCATTGCTGGAACTCTCAAAGGATATGCAGGGGGAGTCGGGTTGGTTGATGCAGGCGAGGCAAAAACCACGCAGAGCGTACTTTGTGAGACGAGTGGTTTTGGTAATCCTACTGCCGCTGTATTTACTAATGCGACTGAAGTCACTTGTGGAACAGGCATGGTACTGGTTACCAAGTAATTCCTGAACATAACCAGCATGGCTTGTTAAGGGGAGCGGGTAGGACTCTGTGTGCTACCTGCTCTAATTTTTTATATAAAAACTGTTTTGAACATATTGATCTATGGTTTCTAGTGATTTACCGGCTTTAGGATCTGATTGCCAGCAAAAAACTGATCGATTTCTGCTTAAAGGAGATTACGTTCAGGCTGCAAAGCTTTACGAACAGGCAATTGAAGACGAACCTGGCATTAAGTCTAATTACTGGCAGTTAGGGTTGATGTTGATGTTGCAGGGACAAGAGGTAGAAGCTCAGACTACTTGGCTGTTGGCAATGGCGGAGGGAGAATCTGAAGAAATAGAGTGTTGGACTGAGGAACTAATACAGGTTCTGCAAACAGAGGCGGATAGACAGCGGGATCTGGGTGAGTATGCGGTGGCTTGGGCAATTCGGCAGCATATCAGGGAAATTAATCCTACAGATATCAACAACCTGTTGCATTTGATCGGGCTGTCCACCATGCTGGAGACATATACCGGAGAGGAATTAGCAGATATAGGCGTCATTGAGCTACTAAAATCAGAAGAATCGAACACGGTAGACTTTGAGCTATTGATGCAAGTATTGAAGAATGTTTTAGACAGAGCTCCTTTTGAGCCGTCATCCTTTGATTTGATGGAAGCTAGTACAGCCCATGTCAAAGAGCCGCTAACTTTTTTAAGTATTTTAATACCATTTGTTTATAAGATTTTTTACTCTGCAAAGCAAGTTGAGTTGGCAGCACGATTTACTGAATTAGCATTGCGTGTGGAGCCTCTAAATCCAGAATTATTGGGTACTGTGTCTTCTTTTTATCAAGATATGAGCGAGCACTCTAAAGGAATAGAAACTGCTAAGTTGTGCTATTCAGTTATGGAAGGCTTAGCAAATAAAGTTTATGCTAATTTCTTGATCGTGCGCAGTTTGATGGGATCTGGTGGCTATTGGGATGAATTTTGTTTAGCGTTGGAAACGCAGAAATCCCTGTTAGCGTCTTTGATAGAGGAGCAACCGACATCCCTGGCTCAGGCTGCAACTGTTCGTTTATTTATTTCTGTGTTTTTTTTGCCATACTTTCAGGATCTCCCACGGGAAAATATACAAATTCGCAGTCAGATAGCTCAGCTTGCTCAGTTAAATGTTGAAAATTATGCAAAGGAGAAAGTGGATAAATGTCGCCAGTGGCGATCGCCCCTTCTCAAGGTTGATCCTCCTGGTAAACGTTTGAAGATTGGATATATTTCTCATTGTTTACGCAGCCATTCTGTGGGGTGGTTGGCCAGGTGGGTGTTTGAGTACCGCGATTCATCTCGCTTTGAAGTAAATGCTTACCTGCTTGGCTCTGAAATGAACCGCGACAAGTTAGAAGATTGGTACATTAGCAAAGTTGATAAAGCTTATAAATTAGGATTAGATAGTCACGAAGCTGCTGAGAAAATTTACGAAGATGAAATTGATATTTTAGTCGATCTCGATAGTATGACGCTGAGTGATACTTGTGAAACTATGGCTATTAAACCAGCACCAATTCAAGTGACTTGGCTGGGTTGGGATGCGTCTAGCGTGCCAACTATTGATTACTATATTGCCGATCCTTACGTTTTACCAGAATCAGCTCAGGAATACTATACGGAAAAAATTTGGCGTTTGCCTCAAACTTACATAGCAGTCGATGGTTTTGAAGTTGGGGCGCCAACTTTACGGCGCGATAGTTTAGACATCGGCAGTGATGCTGTGATTTATCTTAGCGCTCAGAGGGGATATAAGTATCACCCCAATACAGCACGGCTGCAAATGCAAATTATTAAAGAAGTACCGAATAGTTACTTTTTAATTAAAGGTTTGGCGGATCAAGAATCAATCAAAAAGTTTTTTATCGAAATTGCAGAATCCGAGGGGGTGGAGGGCGACAGGCTGCGATTTTTACCAATGGCAGGAGCGGAGGCAGAACACCGAGCTAATTTGGGCATTGCAGATGTAATACTCGATACTTACCCCTACAACGGAGCTACAACAACAATGGAAACGCTGTGGATGGGCGTTCCTTTAGTAACGAGAGTAGGGGAGCAATTTGCCGCTCGCAACAGCTACACGATGATGATGAATTGTGGTATTTCGGAAGGGATTGCTTGGACTGATGAAGAGTATGTAGAGTGGGGAATTCGTTTAGGGAAAGATCCAGTTTTGCGCCAGCAGATATCTTGGAAACTGCGACAGTCTCGACAAACTGCTCCGCTGTGGAATGGCAAGCAATTTACGCGAGAGATGGAGAAAGCTTACGAGCAAATGTGGCAGATATATATTGACCAATCAAACCATTAAGTAGAAGGTAGGGGCACTCCCCCAGATTGATGTGGGGGTAGGCACGGGGCACTACCCCTACAAATCTCTATGAATGATTTAGGATATGTTAAACTAAGCAAAGCTTACACAACTAAATAGGAAAGTTTGCTATGCTTGCCAAGTTAACGGCTGAAAATCAGCTTACTCTACCTAAAAGTATAACTCAAGCTATCGGGGCGGCTGAATATTTTGAGGTTAAGATAGAAGGCGGACAAATTATTCTGACTCCAGTGAAGATTCAAGGGGCTGATTCTGTACGGGCTAAGTTAGGAGCGTTAAATGTGAATGAACAGGATATTACTGATGCTGTGGAGTGGGCGCATCAGTTATGATTGAGCATCCACGAGTGGTAATTGATACAAATTTAGTGTTGTCAGCATTAGTGTTTGGGGGCCGACTGTCCAGATTGCGCCTTGCATGGCAGAATAATCGCTTTATTCCTCTAGCTTCTGAAGTTACGATCTCTGAGTTAGTTCGGGTGCTTACTTACCCAAAATTCAAACTCACAAACTCTGAGCAGAAAGATTTACTGTCAGACTATCTGCCGTTTTGTGATACTGTGTTGATGCCCGATACTTTGCCTGTAGTTCCTGAATGTCGAGATCCTTTTGATATCCCTTTTTTGCTGTTAGCTGTTGTCGGTCAGGCTAATTATTTGGTGACAGGTGATGGTGATTTACTTTGCCTTTCAGATAAATTTTATTGCCCAATTTTAACGGTTGATGAGTTTTTAAAGGTTATTAATTATCAATCACTCTAATTTTTCCTGGGCGTTGCTGAATACAGGTATCAATTCAAGATTTCGGAATTGCTATAAGCCAATTTTGCGTATGTTATACTTTAAAGCATACTCTGATAAATAATTTGTGCAACAAGGTGTTGCACAAACACATTTGAGTAGTTGAACTGGAATTAAATGTGATGTCACTGGAAACAAAGGATTAAATTTTACATTTTTAAGTTGTCTAATTCAAATAAGACTATGTTCTCTGCTTTTGCCTGAGCTATCGCCTCTCTATTCTCATTTTCCAATACAACTCTACCGTGAAGGCGAGGCATGAGCGCTTCCCACTGAATTTCGCTCAATTGTCCAATCGGTGAAATTTCTGGGCCGTCGGAAACATCTAAATCTTCTTCCATTAAAAGATTCATCGCCACGCCAGACAAAGCTAGATTGACATTTTCCTCAGAAATATTGCTCGTATCTACCAGTAAAGTCATCTTACTTTTGTCTGGGTGAGTTGCGATCGCTCTCACTACTTGTTCCAATTCTAAACCAAGAGACTCTTCTGGCTGCGACCAATCTGGAAAAATAATTACATTAATGTCCCCCAACTTAAAATCTAGAGTAGTATAATTATTCTCTAAACTGCTATTTTCTGTTGAAGTTTTTGCGCTGATTGTCCCCTGAAAAGAACCTGTTATAGCATGAGCATTATGACTGCTAACTACCGATTCCCTGCTTTTCCTAAAAATACTTTCTCCATTAAAGTAATCTTTCATGTATTGTTTAGTTCGCCACCCCTGAAAGTGAATCATGTTAAATTTAATGGGTCTATTCAATTCAATATGCTTACAAAAAGGCTGATCTTCAATAAAATAAATGTTCTTTCTTCCGTCTTGCATTTCAAACCCTTCAGATACATTAATGTTGTGATCGTTTTTTGAATCATTAGTAATGCTTGATATTTCACCTATACTAAAATCTTCTGTGTTACTAAAAAAATTAAAGGCAGACATATCAGAGACATTAGGAAATTTGTCTTGGATAGGTTGATAAATTAAAGGATTTTTGTATATTTCCAATAGGAAACTACAAAATTTTTCTAAAACATTTAGATTGTTAATGAAACTAAAATGTGGACTTTGCCTGAAAGACAAAGTGAGGTCATAACTGGAAAAAATTTTCTGTTCTTCTGTGACGTTAGCGTATAACATAACATCTGAATCTATGTGTAGACATTGGTCTATATTTCTAGATTGCATGATTTTTTTAAGAACAAACCATCTTTGAAAGCAAAATAGTTCCCATTTTATATTGTTTATACTATGATGTTGATAAAAACTGTTGAATTCTTGAAATTCATCCGCATAATCCCAAAAGTTTTCATAATCAAAAAAACTGTAATGTTTATCGATACAGTCTCCCAACCAAATAACAGGTGATTCTGGATTAGTTTTTTTTGCTTGAGCCAAACAATAAAAAATATAATCACTATTTCCTACATGAAGTACAATGATAGGTAAAGACATCGATTCCCTTATTTTTTTGATATTTTTATTAATTTTACTAGCCAAATGACCAAAAATCAGAACTATTTATTTCATGGACTGGAACGATCCGAGTTTTCCCCTGCATATTTTCGATGTAGGTATTGAAGTAAAGAATAGACTCTATGTTCTCATTTTCTAAGCTAATATTAGCACTAATGTGACGAATCAAAGCTATCCATTGAATTTCGCTCAACTGTCCTATCAGTGAAATTTCCGGCCCATCGGAAACATCTAAATCCTCTTCCATCAAAAGATTCATCGCTACGCTAGATACAGCGAGATTGGCATCTTCCTCAGAAATATTGCTAATGTTTATCAGAAGACTCATCTTATTTCTGTTTGGGTGAGTTGCGATCGCCCTGACAACTCCCTCTAGCTCTAAACCAAAAGACTCTTCGGGTTGCGACCAATCTGGGAACACGATCAAATTAATATCTCTCAGATTGAAAGGTAAGAGAGTCGCCTCAATCAATGCAGCGCTCATAGTTTGCGCCATTTTTAACCAAGAAAACTTTTGCGCCCGTTGCAAACCAGCCGCAATCAATGAATTACGAATTTTCGGTTTTTGTACCTCACAAAGTGCATCGGTTAACCCCTCAACATCCTCATCATTCACATATAAAGCTGCTTCCCCCGCCACTTCAGGAATCGACGCATTGGGACAAGTGATAACGGGACAACCGCAGGACATGGCCTCCAATACAGGCATCCCAAAACCTTCATACTTCGACGGATAAATTAGAGCAACAGCACCTGCATAAGCTAATCTCAATTCCCGATCGCTGAGGTGTAGCTTAT
>ENA-OFDP01000254-OFDP01000254.1-metagenomes-genome-assembly--contig:-NODE-254-length-25012-cov-6.983572_pt1 | contig 25012 bp, 27 predicted proteins | sample MGYA00153389_OFDP01 | MGnify analysis MGYA00153389 | reverse complement strand
GCTGCTGGCGGCGGCCGGGATCCCGGTGACCGCAGCGGTCGTCGTCCGCGCGGCCCGCTGGGCGAAGGACGAGGCGGGGGTGACCGAGCAGGTGCGGGCGCTCGGGCTGCCGGTGTTCGTCAAGCCGGCGCGAGGCGGGTCCAGCATCGGCATCAGCCGGGTGGTCGACCTGGGGGACCTCGCCGTCGCGGTCGAGCAGGCGCTGCGCTGCGACCCCAAGGTGCTGGTCGAGGCCGACGGCTCGCTCGGCGCGCGCAACGGCGTCACCTGCGGCTCGATCGAGCACAAGATGGGCATTCATGCCAATTCGACCTGTGTCATGAATTACGACGGCGCGACCGGTTTCCTTGTGGGCGAGGAGATGAAGGGTCTGGCAGCAATGTTCATCATGATGAACACCGCCCGGCTCGGGGTGGGTCTGCAGGGCCTCGCGCAAGCCGAAGTCGCGCACCAGAACGCGGTCCAATATGCCAAGGACAGGCGACAGGGCCGTGCGCTGACCGGTGCTGCCGAACCTGACCAGAAAGCCGATACCTTGTTCGTCCACCCCGATGTCCGCCGGATGCTGATGGAAGGCAAGGCGTTCAACGAGGCGGCGCGCGCGCTGATCCTGTGGGGGGCGCTGCAAGTCGACCTGTCGCACCAAGCGCAGACCGAGGAGGAGCGCCAGTCATCGGACGATTTGATTTCGCTGCTGACCCCGGTGATCAAGGGCTACCTCACCGATCGCGGGTTCGAGACCGCGGTCAATTCGCAGCAGGTATTTGGCGGCCACGGCTATATCCGTGAGTGGGGCATGGACCAGTTCGTCCGTGATGCGCGCATCGCGCAAATTTACGAAGGCACCAACGGCGTTCAGGCGATGGACCTGGTCGGGCGCAAGATCGGCAAGGACGGCGGTCGTGCCATCCGCGCTTTCTTCGACCTGCTCGGCCGCGACATCGCCGACGCCAAGGCGGCGGGCGACCCGGCCGGGATTGCGACGCCGCTTGAAGGCGCGGTGCAGCATTTGCAGGCGGCGACGATGTGGCTGGCGCAAAACGGCATGGCTGATCCCAACAACGCCGGTGCGGGCGCTTATGCTTACATGCAATTGATGGGCTTAGTGTCGCTCGGCTGGATGTGGCTCAAGATGGCCGGCGTCTCGGCGCGTCTCAAGGATCAGGCTGGCGAGGACAAGAGTTTCCACGAGACCAAGATCATCACGGCCCGCTATTTCGCCCAGCGCGAACTGGTCGCCGCGTCGACGCTGCGCAAGAAGGTCGAAGCCGGGGCGGAAAGCCTGATGGCATTGCCGGTCGAGGCCTTCTGATCGCCTAGCCCGTGGCCTGGCCCCGATCGGCCTTGTGCCACGGCGACAGCATGCTCACCTCGTTGAGCTTTTGGGGGCGCGGGGCGAGGCGGCTCGTCTCGAATTTTTCTTCGAACTTCATTCCAAAGCGGTTGGCCTGCGCCCAGCGGACGGTCCCGACCATCGGGCCGACCCCGACGATGTCGATGGTCAGCTGCGTTCCCGGCGCGACCGGCAAGCTGCATTCGACGAGCGCGCCCATGGCCGAGATATTGCGCAGGCGGATCTCGATCATGTCGCCGTTAATCGAGGTAATCGCGCGGCGCATCAGGCTCTGACGAGGTTCGCGGACGCAGGCATAGCCATCGGCCTCGACGTTGAGTTTGGAGGCGAGCTCGCGGGCCGCGGCGCCATCTGCCGGGCGACCGAAAATATATCCCTGGACCTGGCTGACTCCAAGTTCGCGGATCAGCTGAAGATCGTCGTGGGTCTCGACGCCTTCGGCGGTGGTATCCATCCCCAGGCTGTCGGCGAGTGTGACGATGGCGAGGATGATCGCCGAGTTGCGATTGTCGCGCGAGGCTGCGCCGCGCACAAAGCTTTGGTCGATCTTGATCTTGTCGAACGGCGCCTTCTTCAAATAGCCGAGCGACGAGTAACCGGTGCCGAAATCGTCAAGCGCCAACCGCACGCCGAGCGCTTTCAAGTTCGCGAACGTTTCATCGGTAGCGTCATTGTCGGCGAGGAACACGCCTTCGGTAATCTCCAACTCGAGCCGCTCGGCGCGCAGCTTGTGGTCGGACAAGGCTGCCGCGACCGTGGCGATGATGGCCGGGTTATTGAACTGGATCGGCGACAGGTTGACCGCGATTCGCACCGAGTCTGGCCAATGGGTGGCTTCCTCGACTGCGGTCCGTAGCACGAACGTGCCAATCTTTTCGATCATCCCACATTCTTCGGCGAGCGGGATGAACTTTTCGGGCGAGATCGCGCCGCGCACCGGATGCGCCCAGCGGACCAAGGCCTCGAACCCGCACAGATCCTCGCCCGCGGTGCGGACGATGGGCTGATAGACGACCGACAATTCATTGCGCTCGATCGCCTGGCGGAGGTCATTCTCGAGCGCCTGGCGGTCGGTCGCCTCGCTGTGCATCGATTGTTCGTAGAAGAAATGCTGGCCGCGACCGGCAGCCTTGGCGGCGTAGAGCGCGAGATCGGCATTGCGGACCAGGGCGTCGGCGCAGGCGCGGCCCGGATCGCCGATCGAAATACCGACCGAGGCGCCGATGGTGACCTTGTGGCCCTCGATCATATAGGGGCGGGACACTTGCTCGATAAGCGTCTTGGCGAGCGATTCGAGCAAGCCGGTTTCGACCGTCCCCGGAAGCACCGCCTTGAATTCGTCGCCGCCCAGTCGCCCGACCTGGCCGTGGACGCCCATCACCGACTTCAATCGCTCGGCGACCTGACGGAGGAGGGCATCGCCGATCGGATGACCGAGCGTATCGTTGACGTTCTTGAACCGATCGAGATCGATCAGGAACAAGGCGCAGCCCTTCTGACGGCGCGCGGCGTTGCGCAGCGCTTCTTCGAGCGTCTGGCGCATCATCGCGCGGTTGGGCAGGCCGGTGAGTGAATCGAACCGGGCGAGGCGGGTGATCTCCTGTTCCGAGCGGCGCTGCTCGGTGAGGTCGGTGCCGATCCCGCGGAAGCCCATGAAGCGGCCATTATCGTCGAAGATCGGGTTGCCCGACAGCGACCAGTGAATGTCATTGTTGGTCGCGGCACGGACGATCACGTCGGAGAACGGGAAGCGCGCCGACAGGTGAAAGCCCAGCGTACGCTCTTCGCGAATTGCGCTGTCGGGGCTTGCATCGACCGATAGCAAGGCGGTGAACTGGCGGCCAAGCATCGCTTCGGGCTGGGTTTCGAAATCGTCGGCGAGTTGTTCGGAGACGTAGGACAAGGTGCCCTGGCTGTTAGTCTCCCAGAACCATCCGCGACCGCTATTTTCGAATTCGGTGACGAATTGGAGCGCCTTATGCGCTTCATTATCGAGGGTGAGGCGATCGCGAGCGGTAGCAATCATCTTGCGCGCGCTGCCGACGCTGTAGGCGACGATGACCATCGACATGGTGGCGATGCCGCCGACGACTGCCGGATCGCCGCTGAAGATGGCGGCGCCCATCGTGCCGACGAAGGAACAGACGACGGCGAGCGCGGGCGAGCTGCTGACCGCGACCGCGCTGGCGACGATCACCGAGCCGATGACGAGCGCGAGGATGCCCGATTCGGAAGAATTGGGGAGGTGGCTGGCGGCATTGCCGAACAAGGACCACAGGCTGCACGACACGAATACGGCGAGCGACATGGCGAGCGTGACGTTGCGGGGCGATATGTCGAACCGCTCCCTCACGCGCATGAAGGCCAAGGCGGCGCCATCGAATATCATCGCCAGCACCGCGGGGACGAACAGATAAGGCGCGACCGCGCCGGGAATGCCGATGCCGTAGTGCAGCAGGATGGCGATCGAGGAGATTAGATGGGCGACGCCGAGCAGCAACGGGACGAACGCCAATTGGGCAACGCGAAGTTGGGCAATGGTCGAATCTTCGTCACTCGCTGGGGAACGCAAATCGAACGACAGCGTCTCGAGCCACGCACTGCGCGGATCGAGATCGACCGTCTTGATGCTCGTTGCGAACCGACTCCTACGCATATTTCAATCCTCACCAGAGGAGAGGAATGACAGGCAGGTGTTAACAGGCCCTCAAACAGGTGCGGTTTTCGTTAAATTAAGCATCTTCTTCGGGAAGAAAGTCAGCGACCGAGAAATAGCGTTCGCCAGTGTCGTAATTGAACGTCAGCACCTTCGCGCCAGCGCCAAGGTCGGGCAGCTTGCGGGCGACCGCAGCGAGGCTCGCGCCTGACGAAATGCCGATCAGCATGCCTTCCTCGGTTGCCGCGCGGCGGGCCATGTCCTTGGCTTCGCCGGCGTCCATGTCGATCACTTCGTCGAGCAGATCGCGTTCGAGGATCGACGGGATGAAGTTGGCGCCAATGCCTTGGATCGGATGCGGGCCGGGCTTGCCGCCATTGAGGATCGGCGACAGCGCCGGTTCCACCGCGAACACTTTCATCGACGGCCATTCCTTTTTCAGGACGCGCGCAACGCCGGTAATGTGGCCGCCGGTGCCGATGCCGGTGACCATCGCGTCGAACGGGGTTGAGCGGAAGTCGGCGAGGATTTCCTGCGCGGTGGTGCGGACGTGGACCTCGACATTGGCGGGATTGTCGAACTGGGCCGGCATCCATGCGCCGTCATGTTCGGCGGCGAGCTCGTTAGCGCGATCCACTGCGCCCTGCATGCCCTTGGCGCGGTCAGTCAGAACGAAAGTTGCGCCATAGGCCAGCATCAGGCGGCGGCGCTCGATCGACATGCTGTCGGGCATGACCAGGATCAGTTTGTAGCCTTTGACCGCAGCGACCATCGCCAGGCCGACGCCGGTGTTGCCGCTGGTCGGCTCGATGATTGTCCCGCCGGGCTTTAGCTTGCCGCTGCGCTCGGCCTCCTCGATCATCGCCAGCGCAATGCGGTCCTTGATCGAGCCGCCGGGGTTGGCGCGCTCCGATTTGCACCACACCTCCGCATCCGGGAACAGGCGGGCCAGCCGGATGTTTGGGGTATTGCCGATGGTCTCCAGGATTGAATTGGCTTTCATGGATTTACTCCTTGGGCAGGGTCGGGCGGTGCCGGTGGATCAAAGGTTCGGGCGTTGCGAAGTTCCGGGAAGAATATGGCCCATCCGATCGCAACGACAATGGCTGCAGCACCGCCGCTGACCACCGCAAGCGTCGGACCGAGCAATCCAGCGGCCAGTCCGGACTGCATTTCGCCCAATTCGTTCGACGCGGAGATTGCAAGGCCGGACACCGCCGACACCCGCCCGCGCATCGCATCGGGGGTGTGGAGCTGGACCAGGCTCGAGCGGACATAGACCGAGAGCATGTCGAACATGCCGAGCAAGGCGAGGGCGCCGAGCGACAGCGCCATGTTGCGCGAGAGGCCGAACAGGATTGTCATCGCGCCGAAACCACCGACTGCGAGCAGCATCTTGACCCCGACATTCCGCTTCAATGGCACCCAGGCGTAATATAGCGCGAGGCTGGCGGCCCCGACCGCCGGCGCGGCACGGAGCAGGCCGAGGCCCTGCGTCCCGACCTGCAGGATATCGCGGGCATAGACCGGGAGCATCGCGGTCGCGCCGCCGAGCAAGACAGCGAACAGGTCGAGCGTGATAGCGCCGAGCAGGAAGCGGTGCAGGCGGACGTAGGTCAGGCCGTCGAGCATCTGGCGCAGCGGATGGGCGGTGCCGACGATCGGTGGCGGCTTGATCGGGCGGATCGGGCTGATCGCGATGATCGCCACCAGCATCAGCGCGGCCGATACCCAATAGGGGAGCGCGGGATCGGATGCGTAGAGGAAGCCGCCGAGCGCGGGGCCACCGACGGAGGCCACCTGCCACGCGATCGAACTCATCGCGATTGCTTCGGGCAGGATCTTCGCGGGGACGATATTGGGGGTGACCGCCGACATCGCCGGGCCGACGAAAACGCGCGCGATCCCATGAAATGCGGCGAAAATGAACAGGATCGGCAGCGTCAGCGCATTGTTCGCGGTCAGCCAGCCGAGGCCAAGCGCGATGATCATGTCGATGCCGTTGGCGAGCCGCGCCACCGTCCGCCGCTCGAACCGGTCAGCAACCCAGCCGGCGACGGGGGTCAGCAACGCCAGCGGCACGAATTGCGACAGGCCGAGAAGCCCGAGCTGGAACGAGGCCGCGCGGATCGACATGCCATAGCCGCCGGCCGATGGTGCGGCGCGGGCGAGGTCGTACACCTGGTAGCCGATGATCACGACCATCCCCATCGTCGCCAGCACCGCGGCGAAGCGGGCGATCCAGTAGAGCCTGAATTCGGCGATCCGCAGCGGCGCGGGGAGGAGGGTCATGCCTGCCGACTAGCTGGCACGCCGGACCACGACAAGCCGCGCTCTTGCGTTCTTGCTTCGTTCACGGCAATATTGGTCATGGCCAAGCCCAAGAAAGTCTATGTCTGCCAGGCGTGCGGATCGTCGAGCCACCGCTGGCAGGGACAGTGCGCCGACTGTGCGGAATGGAACACTCTGGTCGAGGAAGCCACGGTGACCAACATTTTCACCGCCAAGCATGATTTGTCGGGCGGTGGGCGCGCGATCACCTTGTCTTCGCTCGACGACGAGGTGGCGCTGCCCGAGCGGCTGGCATCGGGGATCGCCGAATTCGACCGCGCGATCGGCGGCGGGATCGTGCCGGGATCGGCGATGCTGGTCGGCGGCGATCCAGGGATCGGCAAGTCGACCCTGCTGCTGCAGGTCGCGGCAAAGCTGGCCAGGGCGGGCAGCCGGGTGGTCTATGTGTCGGGCGAGGAGGCCGCCAACCAGGTGCGGTTGCGCGCGCTCCGGCTGGGACTTGGCGGATCGCCGGTGGAGCTGGCCGCGGCGACCAGCGTGCGCGATATCCTGACGACCTTGAGCGAAGGCGCGCCGCCGGCGTTGGTTGTGATCGATTCAATCCAGACGATGCACAGCGATTTGATCGAGGGCGCGCCGGGGACGGTCAGCCAGGTGCGCGCCTCGGCGCAGGAACTGGTGCGCTTCGCCAAGCAGAGCGACTCGGCGGTGGTGCTGGTCGGCCATGTCACCAAGGACGGCAGCATCGCCGGACCGCGCGTGCTCGAGCATATGGTCGACACCGTGCTCAGCTTCGAGGGCGAGCGCAGCCACCAGTATCGGATCCTCCGCGCGGTCAAGAACCGTTTTGGCGGGACCGACGAGATTGGCGTGTTCGCGATGGAGGAGGGCGGCCTCGCCGAAGTCGCCAATCCGTCGAGCCTGTTCCTGACCAGCCGCGACGATGCGGTCAGCGGGACGGCGATCTTCCCAGCGCTGGAAGGTACCCGCCCGGTGCTGGTCGAAATCCAGGCGCTGACGGTGCGGCTGGCGAGCGGCGCAACCCCGCGCCGCGCGGCGGTTGGCTGGGACTCGGGCCGGCTGGCGATGATCCTGGCGGTGCTTGAAGCGCGCTGCGGACTGAGTTTTGCGACGGTCGAAGTCTATCTCAACGTGGCCGGTGGCTACCGGCTGACCGACCCGGCGGCGGATCTCGCGGTGGCGGCGGCATTGGTGTCGGCGATGAGCGAGCGGCCGGTGCCGCAGGGTGCGATCGTGATGGGCGAGATCGCCTTGTCGGGCGAAGTCCGGCCAGTGGCGCATGCGGCGCTGCGGCTCAAGGAGGCGGCCAAGCTCGGCTTCGGCCAGGCGTGGGCGCCGGGCGGAAGCAAAAGCGAAGGCGGGATCAAGGTCGCCGCGTTCGGCAATTTGCGCGGGCTGGTCGACCAGATATTGGGGCGCTGAGCCGAATTTACCGGTCAATGCCGCCGCAGCTATGATGCGTTCAGGAGATCGCCATGACCGCCAAGCGCAAGCCCGACGCCGAACTCACTGACCACGAACGCGCCATCTGGGCAAAGTTCGATGCCGAGATTCAAAAGGGCCTGGACGATGTGGAGGCAGGGCGGCTGAAGGACGCTAACGAAGTGTTCGATAGGCTCGATGCAAAATATAGCGCCATGGCTCGCCGGACTGCGTGAAGGTTCGACTCGGAGACGCGGCGGAACGCGATCTCGAAGTCTTGCTAGGCCGCATCGCCGTGATTGATCCAATGCGCGCCCGGATTATTAGCCATGCAATCTGAGCAATGGTTCGGTCGATCGGAGAGGCGCCTATGCTTGGGTCGGCAGTTGGGCGTGCTGCAGCTACGAGGAAGAAAAAACTGCCGCCATATTGCGTACTTTACGCGGTCCATTTCGATGAAATCCTCATCCTGCGCATCGTTCACGAGCGCAGCTATTGGATAGCGCTGGTCTAGCGTCGCGGCACGTCCTTCGCTAGCGAACCGACCATGACCGCGCTCGACATTTTCGTCATCCTGTTGCTCGGCGGAAGCGCGATGGTCGGGTTCGTGCGCGGGTTCGCGCATGAGGTGCTGGCGTTGCTCGCGTGGGTGGTCGCGATCTTGGCGCTCAAATTCCTCCATGCACCGTTGCAGGCTCGGCTGGTCGGCCCGGTCGGGACCGAAACCGGCGCTGCGGCGGTGGCGTTCGCCTTGCTGTTCCTGCCGAGCTATATCGGGGTTAAATTGTTCGCCCGCGCGGTCGGGGGTAAAGCGCGGCGGTCGATCCTCGGGCCGATCGACCGCATCTTGGGCGGCGGTTTCGGGATGGTCAAAGGATTGATCGGTGCGACGTTGTTCTTCCTGCTGGCGCATTTCGCCACCGACACGGTCTATGGCCCGACCGCCGAAAGGCCCGACTGGATGACCAGGTCGCGCACCTATTCATTGCTCAATGCAACATCGAAGGCGGTGGTCGATTGGGTCGAAACCGAGCGCCGTCCGGGGCTCCCTGCGCGATGATCCGGCTGTACGACACGATGGCGCGGACCAAGCGCGACTTCGTCCCCGGCGAGGACGGCAGGGTAACGATGTACGTCTGCGGACCGACGGTTTACGGCCGCGCGCACATCGGCAATGCGCGGCCGGCGGTGGTGTTCGACACGTTGCGCCGCTTGCTCGAGCATCATTTCCCCGACCGCGAGGTGATCTACGCCCGCAACGTCACCGACGTCGACGACAAGATTATCGCCGCGGCGGAGGCGGAAGGGGTCGAGCCGTCGGTGATCACCGAGCGATATGAGCGTTTCTATCTCGAGGACATGGGCGCGCTGGGGGTCCAGCCGCCGACGATTGCGCCGCACGCGACCGAGGAGATCGGGCCGATGGTAGCGATGATCGCGACGCTGATCGAGCGCGGCAATGCCTATGTCGCCGAGGGCCATGTGCTGTTCGATGTCGCCAGCGACAAGGACTATGGCTTGCTCAGCCGCCGCGACCGCGAGGCGATGCTGGCCGGGGCGCGGGTGGAGGTTGCTCCGTACAAGCGCGACCCGGCAGATTTCGTGCTGTGGAAACCGAGCACCGACGACGTGATCGGCTGGGACAGTCCGTGGGGGCGTGGGCGGCCGGGGTGGCACATCGAATGTTCGGCGATGATCCGCGCGCACTTGGGCGAGACGATCGATATCCACGGCGGCGGGCTCGACCTCATTTTTCCGCATCACGAGAATGAAATCGCCCAGAGCCGCTGCGCGCATGATGGAGCGCCGCTGGCACGATATTGGGTGCACAACGGCTTCGTCGACATGGGCGCGGAGAAGATGTCGAAGAGCCTTGGCAACGTGGTGACGGTCGATCGGTTGCTGGCGGAGGGGAGTCGCGGGGAGGTGCTGCGGTTCGCGTTGCTGTCGGGGCATTACCGCTCGCCATTGCCGTGGACCGAGGCGTTGATTGCGCAAGCCAAGGCGACGCTCGACGGACTGTATCGCAAGGCCGGAGAAACGGTCGCCGGGGAAGTCGATGCTGGCGTGGTCGAAGCGATGGCCGACGATTTAAATACGCCGCTGGCGATTGCCCGACTTGGGGCGATCGACGATGCGGGAGTGCTTAAGGCATCGGCCGGGATGCTGGGGTTGCTGACGATGTCGGCTGACGAGTGGTTTCAAGGAGAGGGCGATTCAAGCGCGATCGAGGCGCAAATCGCCGCTCGCGCTGCAGCTAAAGGCAATCGCGATTTCGCCGAATCCGATCGAATCCGCGACGCCCTAAAGGAAGAAGGCATTGTGCTTGAGGACGGGCCGGGCGGGACGACTTGGCGGCGGGCGTGAACGAGCCGCTATACACGCGCGACATCCTTCGCCTGGCGGCGAACATCCCGGGACAGCGTGAGTTCGACGAGATCGATGAGCCCGAAATGCGCTCGCCGACGTGCGGGAGTCGGTTGGCGATGCGAGTTTCGCTTGACGGTGACGGACGCGTGGCGGTGGTCGAGCAAGCGGTCGAGGCTTGCGCCTTTGGGCAGGCTTCAGCGGCGCTGCTCGGCAAGTCCGCCACGGGCGTGAACCGCGACGAAGCCGAGGCGGCGCTCGCTCGGGTTGAGGTTTGGCTGGGCGGGTTTGGCGACGAGCCGTGGCCCGGGCTGATCGTCCTCGACCCGGCGCGGGCGCGGCGGGGGCGGCATGGGGCGATCTTGCTGCCATTCCGAGCGCTGGTCGCGGCAATTGCTAGAGCGAGTGCGTGAAGCTTTCGAGCGCTGCCCGGGGGACGGCGGGGTCGAGATAGGCTCGGCCAATCCCGCGGACGAGGATCAGCGCCGGGCCGGCTGACGTGGCCTTCTTGTCGTTGCCGAGATGATGGAGCATCGCTTCGCCGCAACCTGCGAGCCCGACCTGGTCGAGGCGGGTCGGGAGACCGACGCTGGCGAGATGATCGGCCAATTGCGCGACATCATCCTCCGGGCACTGATCGAGCAAGACTGACAGGCGGAAGGCGATGACCATGCCGATTGCGACTGCCTCGCCGTGGAGCAGGGCGCCAATCCCGGCGATAGCCTCGATCGCGTGGCCGAAGCTGTGGCCGAGGTTGAGCAAGGCGCGCTGGCCGTTGCCGTCGTGCGGATCGACCGCGACGATGCGCGACTTGGCGCGGATGCAGGTGGTGAGGGCGTAAAGGCGGGCATCGCGGTCGCCGGCGAGTAGGGCTGCGCCATGCGCTTCGCACCAGGCGAAGAAGGCCGGGTCGCCGATCAAGCCATATTTGAGCACTTCGGCATAGCCCGAGGCGAGCTGGCGCGGATCGAGCGTGTCGAGCAGCGAAGGACCGACCACCACCAAGGCGGGCGGGTGGAAGGTGCCGACGAGATTTTTCTGCCCGGCGGCATCGATCGCGGTCTTGCCGCCGATTGCGCTGTCGGCCTGGGCGAGCAGGGTGGTCGGAATATGAATTACCGGGCAGCCGCGCTTGTAGAGCGAGGCGGCAAGGCCGGTGACGTCGCCGACCGAACCGCCGCCGAAAGCGATGATCGGCGTACCGCGACGGACCTCGCGCTGGGCCAGGCCATCGATGATCGCGGCGAGGGTGCCCCAGTCTTTCGCCGCTTCGCCTTCGGGAACCAGGATTGGCGGTTGGAGGGTGACTGGGGCGAGTTTGGCCCCGTGGAGCTTGAGCAAGCGGGCGTCGGTAACGAGCGGAAGTGCCTCGCCGCCGCCCATCGCCGCAATGCGATCCAGCGCTTGCGACAAGTCGCCGATCACGACATTTTCAGAGAACGGGTCGGTCACGCCGCCAAATGGCGCTCCAGCGCGACCAGGATCCGTTCGACCACCTCATAATGGCCGCCGCCGCCGCTCAATATGTGGATGTGGGCCTCGGCGTAGGAGGGGCGGCGCTCGTCGGCGAGGCGTTCGAGCACTGCCTTGGGGTTGGCGTTGCGGAGTAATGGCCGGGTGTCGCGGCGCGAAGTTCGCTCACTCAGCACATCAATCGAGGCATCGAGCCAGATGGTGATTGCGCGCGCGTTGAGCAACTCGCGGGTGCGCGGGTCAACAAACGCGCCGCCGCCGGTGGCGATGACGCCGACCCGGCCATCGACCAGCCGCGCGACCAGGCGTCGTTCCCCGTCGCGGAAGTCCTTCTCGCCATATTTCTCATAGACTTCGGCGGCGGTGAAGCCGGCTGCATCCTCGATCGCCGAATCGCTGTCGACGAACGGCAGGCCGAGCCGCTTCGCAAGGCGTCGTCCGACGGTCGACTTGCCGACCCCCATGAGGCCAACGAGGACGATCGGTTTATCGAGATGGTCAGTCCAACTTTGCACGGTGAGGGGGCTATACATGGGGATGCATGGTCGGGCAAAAGGCCGCGATCGCGTTTCCCTCGACCCAAGGATTGCAATGCCCCGCAGTGCCTTATTCCTGATTGTCCTGCTGTTGCTGCTGGTTGGCGGTGCGTGGTTCCTGTCATCGCACGCGCATCAGGTGCCGTTGACCAAGATCGAGACTGACGTTGCCCGTGCACCGACCGCGCAATAAATTCTTTCTGACAGCAGCGGCGGTGGTGGCGATCGCCACTGCTGCGCTGGCACAGGTCAAGCCTGAGTCCATTCTCCCCCCGGGGTTTGGCGACAACGCCACCGCGCCAGCGAAGGCGGCGACGCCCGCCCCATCGACGACGCCGGGCCCCGACGCGCAGCCAGCCGAGAGCGGCGCGGTGGTCGAGACCGGGCTGTCGGAACTGACACCAGCCGAAGCCGCAGATGCGATGGTGGTCGAGGTTGCGCCGCCGATCGAATTACCGAGCGATGCCCGCCGCGATCCCTCGGTCGTTGGGCCATTGCCAGCGTCTCAAACCGGTTTCGGCGACAATCCGTGGGGTGGATCGAGCGGCAAATTCCTGTCGATATTGATGCGCCGGACCGACACGCCGCTGGCATCGCGCTGGGGGCACATCATGCTCCGCAATGCCTTGCTGACCGAAGCTCGGGCACCGGGCGACATCAATCCGGCGGACTGGGTGGCCGAGCGATCATGGCTGCTGATCCGCATGGGCGAGGCCGACGGCGCGCGGTTGCTGGTTGCCGGAGTCGATGTCGGCGATTTTTCGCCCAAGCTCTATCAAGTCGCTGCACAAAGTGCGCTTGCGAGCGCCGATCCATCTGCGCTTTGTCCGCTCCAGGACGGACTTCAGAAGGTCGAGCGTCATGTTGCGCCACTGGCGCGCGCGATGTGCGCATCCTTGTCGGGCAATAGCGCGGTTGCGGCGGCCGACATCGAATCTGCGCGACGGCGCGGCGGGTTCGATCCGATCGACCTCGCGTTGGCGGATAAGGTGGTCGGTGCCGGGGCCGATACGGCGCGTGCGGTGACGATCGAGTGGAAGCCGGTGAAGCAGCTTAACGCATGGCGCTTCGGGCTTGCGACCGCGACCGGAATGCTGCCGCCTCAGGTGCTGATCGTAGCGGCGAGCCCGCAAGTGCGGGCGTGGCAGGCGCGCGCGCCGATGTTGAGCGCCGAGCAAAGGCTGGCGTCAGCACGGATCGCGACCGGGCTGGGGGTGTTCTCGTCGCAGGCGCTGATCGACCTTTATGCCCAGATTTATGACCTGACCGATGCCAGCGACCTTGGGCAGAGCGACGCCTGGCAAGTGCGGCTGGCAGTCGCGGGCAAGAAGCAGGACGACAAGATTGGCGCATTCCGCAAATTGCTCGACGCGGCCAAGGGCTCGATCGAGCGTGAGGCGACGCGGGCGTTGCTGGCGCGGGCGGCCCAGCGGATTACGCCCGACGCGAAGCTGCAGGAGGTCGCACCCGAGTTGATCGCGTCCCTGCTCGCCGGCGGGTTCGATCGCGAGGCGGCGCGCTGGGCAGGCGTGATCGACGACATGGACGACCAGTTCGCCGACCGCTGCTGGGCGATGCTCGCGCTTGGAGCGCCGACGACGCAGGGCATCGACCTAAGCGGATCGCGGGTCGCTGCGTTCATCAAGCATGACGACAGCGTCGGGCATCAACGAAGCGCCTTGCTGGTCGCGGGCCTTGCCGGAATCGGGCGGATCAGCACCGGCGCGGCGGGGCAGCTGAGCCAGAAATATGAGCTCGGGCTGGGCGGCAAATCGGTGTGGAGCCAATATATCGATGGCGCGTCGATGCGCCACCAGGCGGGGACGGTGGCTTTGCTCGCTGCCGTCGGGCTGCAGGCGCCCGGAATGCAATCGGTGCCGGGGTTCCACCTGTTCCACCTCACCACCGCGCTGTCGCGCAACGGGCAGGAATTTGCCGCCCGGATGATCGCCGCCGAGGCGCTGTCGCGGACGTGACGGTAGACGACCTCGCGTTGGTCGACCGGTTCATCGACATGCTGGCGTCCGAAGCGGGCGCATCGCGGCACACCTTGTCGGCCTATCGAAGCGATTTGGCGGCGGCGGGGACGATCGTCCCGAGCCTGGGCGCGGCATCGATGGATCAGTTGGGCGAACTGGCCCCCGCATGGTCCGGACTTGCTTCATCGACTTTGGCGCGGCGATCGGCGGCGCTGCGGCGGTTTTACGGGTTCTTACAAGAGGAGGGGCTTCGCGCGGACAATCCGGGCGCTGCCTTGCCACGGCCACGACAAGTGCGGCCATTGCCGCGAATTCTCGATCGCGACGATGTCGATGCGATGTTTCGGTCGGCGGAGGACAAAGCGGCGAGCGGCGAGCCGGCATCGCTGCGTAACCTGGCCTTGCTCGAACTGCTGTACGGGTCGGGGCTACGGGCGAGTGAGCTCGTTTCACTGCCGAGGCGAGCGCTGCGCAAGGGCCAGCCATTCCTGATCGTCCGCGGCAAGGGCGACAAGGAACGTCTCGTCCCGGTGTCGTCGCGCGCGTCGGAGGCGGTGGAGCGATGGTCGGCGACGTTGGTCGAGGGCCAGTGGCTGTTCCCCAGTCTCGCCGGGCATATCAGCCGGGTGCGCCTGTTCCAGATCATGCGCACGATGGCTGCGGCGGCGGGAGTCGCGCCCGAACGGGTCAGCCCGCACGTCCTTCGTCACGCCTTTGCCACGCATCTGCTGGCCGGCGGGGCGGATTTGCGCGCGCTTCAGACCCTGCTTGGCCATTCCGACATCGCAACGACCCAGATTTACACCCATGTCGACAGCGAGCGGCTAGTCCAGCTGGTCAATGAGCGGCATCCACTGGCGCGCAAGCGCTAGGCACGCGTTGACGAATGCCGGTCCCGCCCCTAACCCCCCGCGCCGACCATGCTCACCTATCTCGATTTTGAAAAACCGATCGCCGAACTCGAACGGCGCCTGACCGAATTGCGCGAAACCGCGAGCGCGGGGTCAATCGATATCGACAGCGAGGTGGCGAAGCTCGAGGCCAAATCAGCGAAACTGCTCAAGGACACCTATGCCCGGCTGACCCCCTGGCAGAAGTCGCAGGTCGCGCGTCATCCCGACCGGCCGCACTTCAAGGATTTCGTCGCCGGGATGACCGACGACTTCATGCCGCTGGCCGGGGACCGGGCATTTGCCGACGATCCGGCGATCATCGGCGGACTGGCGCGGATCGGCGGCAAGAAGGTGATGCTGATCGGTCACGAGAAGGGCGACGACACCGCGTCGCGGCTCAAGCATAATTTCGGCATGGCCAAGCCCGAGGGCTATCGCAAGGCGATCCGGTTGATGAGCCTGGCCGACCGCTTTGGGCTGCCGGTGGTGACTTTGGTCGACACGCCGGGCGCCTTTCCTGGCGTCCAGGCCGAAGAACGCGGGCAGGCCGAGGCAATCGCCCGGTCGACCGAGCAATGCCTGTCGCTTAAAGTGCCGCTGATCGCGGTGGTGGTCGGCGAGGGCGGGTCGGGCGGCGCGGTGGCGCTGGCCGCGGCCAATCGCGTGCTGATGTTCGAACATGCGGTCTATTCGGTTATTTCGCCCGAAGGCTGCGCGTCGATCCTGTGGCGGACGTCGGACAAAGCCGCGGACGCGGCCGAGGCGATGAAGATCACTGCCAATGACTTACAGGCGCTTGGCGTGGCCGACCGAATTGTCGAGGAGCCGCTTGGCGGTGCGCATCGCGACCCGGCGGCAGCGATCGAGTCGCTAAAAGCCGCCGTGGTCGAGGAAATCACCGGATGCGAAGCGTTTCGGCCCGACGAATTGCTCGCCCAGCGTCGCGCGAAATTCCTCGCTATCGGCTGACGATCCACCGCTTACCAGGCGTTAGACCCCACTGTGCCGATCACATATTGTTCTGTACCGATGTGTTGAGCTTGCCCCACATCCCATTGGCGCCGCCGCCCATCGCTCTCAGCCCGCCCATCATGGCAATGATGATCAGCGCGGCAATCAAACCATATTCGATCGCGGTTGCGCCGCGTTGGCACGCACTCAAGGTGCGCAGAATGTCACGGATAGCTGTCACGCCACCCTCCTCTGATCTTGGTCCACAATGACATGCGTAGGCCCCACTGGTTAAGGGAACCTTGCCACAACGAGGTTAACTAGTCGTTGCGAGGTCGCCCTGTGGAGCCCAGGCCGTGAAGTGCAATAACTCGAATCGCTCGGTTGCTTGAATGCCGCCGCCGAGAAATGCACGGCTGGCGATTTCCAGTTGAGTTCGGGTCAGTGGTCGGCGCGAGCGCTGCGTGAGGATGTTGGTGCAGCCCATCGCCCGCAGGTCGTTCACCAACTGGCCGAGACTGGCATAACGAACATCGATCCGATCGATCTCGATCACCGGGTCGACCAAGCCGACGGAACCTAACAGCGCCGACAGCGAAGGACCGTCGATGCTGGGATGGACGCGGGGAGAGGCGCCGCCGCCGGCCTGATCCGCGGCGAGCATTGCGGAGCGGAGGAGCGGCAGGCTGTCGCCGCCAATCAACGCACCAAGAAGCAACCCGCCGGGCGCGAGCAAGTGACGACGGACGAAGGCGGCGGTTGAAAGGTCATCACTCGTTTCCAGCTGGCCGATGGACACGCACAGGTCGAATGAGCCGGGGACGAGTTGCGAAAGACCGGTCGGGTCCGACGCGGTGACGATGGCGTCGGCTAGCGCCGCTTTGAGGGCGGCCACCGGCGTCTCGGGATGGTCGCCAATGACCAGCACGGACTCGAATCTGCGGCTCATGTCGGCCAGGCGTTCGAGACAGTCGTCCAGCGCGCGGTCGTGGAGGAACCGGTCGCCACCCGACCGGGCGGCACGGTTGCGTCTCAGCCGACCGGCCTGCTGATCGAATATGGGGGCGCTCACTCGGCTCTTGTGCGCGGGCGCGCCAGCCGCAACAAGAGGGGATGAACGCGGTGACGCAAGGGATTCAGTGGCTCGGCCTCAATGCGCTCGATTTCGCGCTGCCGGCGCGCTGCGCGGGGTGCGGGACGATCACCGATTTGCCGCATCAGTTCTGCTCCGTCTGCTGGCAGAAGGTCGATTGGCTGGGCCAGGGATGTGATTGTTGTGGAATGCCGCTTGAAGCGACCGATGTGGAGCATTGCGGACGGTGCCTGGCGGAGACGCCGATCATCGCCCGGACGCGGGCAGCAATGGCTTATGGCGAAATTGCGCGGTCGCTGGTGCTGCGGCTCAAATATTCGCGCAAGGTGGCGCTTGCAGCGACGATGGCGCGCTATATGCGACCGATGGTCGAGGACGCGCCGGATGCAGTGCTGGTCCCGGTGCCGCTGCACTGGACGCGGATCTGGTGGCGCGGGTTCAACCAGTCGGGGCTGATGGCGGCCAAGCTCGCCAAACTGACCGGACTGTCGCATGATCCGACGATCCTGGAACGCGTCAAACGGACCCGATCGCTCAAGAATATGAGTCCGAAGCAGCGGTCGGACGAGGTTCGGGCGGCGTTCAAGGTGAGCGACAAGGCGGCGGTGAAGGGACGGCGGTTCTTGCTGGTCGACGATGTGTTGACCAGCGGGAGTACGTCCGATGCCTGTGCCAAGGCATTGCTTCGGGCGGGGGCCGAGCGGGTCGACCTGATTTGTTTCGCGCGCGTGGTGCGGCCCGCATTGCTCGGGCGTTAGAGCGGTTTGTACATTCCAGGAGAGCATGTTGGCCAAGGTCGAAATCTACACCAAGGATTGGTGCCCCTACTGCGTCAGGGCCAAGCGCTTGCTCGCCGACAGCGGGGTCGATGTGGTTGAATATGCAATCGACCGCGGCGGCGAGAAGAGAGGCGAAATGATCGACCGTTCCGGGGGGCGGACGACGGTTCCGCAGATTTTCATCGGCGGTCGGCACATTGGCGGATGCGATGATCTGATGGACTTGCACGCGTCGGGGAAATTGGCCGGATTGCTGGCGGCCTGACCATGGTCAAGATCGCGATTTTCCAGATGCGCAGCGGGATCGACGTCGCGGCCAATGCCGCGGCGCTGGTCGGAGCGGTTGAGCAAGCCGCGGCGGCCGGGGCGGCGATGCTGTTTACGCCCGAAATGTCGGGGCTGCTCGACAGCGATCGAGTGCGCGCCGGGGCGGTGGTTCGATCCGAGGGTCAGGATCAGGTGCTCAGCGCGGTTCGCTCGGCAGCCAAGGCGAACGGCATCTGGGTCCATCTGGGGTCGCTCGCCCTGCGCGAAGGCGGTGGCAAACTGGTCAATCGCGGGTTCGTGATCGACGCGTCGGGCGAGATCGCGGCGCGCTACGACAAGATCCATTTGTTCGACGTCGACCTGCCCACCGGCGAGAGTTGGCGGGAGTCGGCGGTTTACCAGGCCGGCGATGCGGCCGTCGTGGTGCGCGATACGCCGGTCGGCACGCTGGGACTGACGATTTGCTACGACCTTCGCTTCCCGGCGATTTTCGAGCGGCTGAGCGAAGCAGGGGCCGACGTGATCGCGGTGCCGGCGGCGTTCACCGTCCCAACGGGCCAGGCGCATTGGCACGTTCTGCTGCGGGCGCGGGCGATCGAGGCGGGGCTGTTCGTGGTCGCGGCGGCGCAGTCGGGGCGACATGACGATGGCCGGGCGACATTTGGCCATAGCCTGGTGGTCGATCCGTGGGGCGAGGTGCTGGTCGACGGCGATGACGGCGAGAAATTGCTGTTCGCCGAGCTTGAGCTTGAGCGGATTGCCGAAGTGCGGTCGCGGATTCCGGTGATGCGCCATCGCCGCGCGATACCTGCGGTGGGCGATTGATTCGGCGGACCTTGCCCCCTATTCGGGCCGCGCGGCTCCGTAGCTCAGCCGGATAGAGCAGCGGTTTCCTAAACCGAAGGTCGCAGGTTCGAGTCCTGCCGGGGCCACCATATCAAGCCGTTGAAAAGGCAGCCATCTTGTCGAAACGCGTCGCAATCATCGGGGCGGGTTTCAGTGGGACGATGACGGCTGTCCAGCTCGCCAAGCGCGGTATCGACGTCAGCTTGATCGGGCGCGCGCCGCAGGTCGGGAAGGGCGTTGCTTATTCGACGCAGGACCCCGCCCACCTGCTCAATATCCCGGCGGGGAAGATGGGGGCGTGGCCTGAGGCACCGGCGGATTTTGCCAACGTCACGCGATCCGATCCCGAAACTTATGTGCCGCGGATGCTGTTCGGGAATTATCTGCGCGATATTCTCGACGCATCGGCGGTGACGGTGGTAGAGGGCGATGCGGTCGGGGTCCGGCCGGGTTGGACGGTGCAGATGGCCGACGGGTCGAGCATCGCGGCGGACGCTTTGGTGCTGGCTCCGGGGAACCAGGCGCCCGATGCGCTGCCCTTTGCCCGGGATTTGCCCGAACGCCTGTTCGCCGCCGATCCTTGGGGGCCGGCTGGACGCGCGGCGATCGTCAAGGCGGTCGCAAGCGCCGTGGTAGAGAAGGGTGGCGGCGATGTGCTGGTGGTCGGCAGCGGATTATCGATGATCGACGTCGCGCTGTCGCTCGATGCGGCGGGGCATCGCGGGAAATTGGTGGCGGTGTCGCGGCGCGGGCAGCGGCCGCGGGTTCACCTCGAGACGATGTCCGCGGTGCCGTCGTCGGACGATGCGCCGATCGGCTCGCTGAGCGCGCTTTTCAGCTGGGTGCGGCAGCGGACTGGGGAGTGCGAATGGCGCGACGCGGTGGATTCGGTTCGGCCGCGGACGCATGAGCTGTGGCAATCGCTGAGCCTCGACGACCAGCGCCGCTTCATGCGCCACGCGCGGCCGTGGTGGGATGTCCATCGCCACCGCATCGCGCCCAGGGCGGGGGAGATCGTCGAGCGGATGATTGCCGAGGGGCGGATGGAGGTGATGGCCGGGCGGGTTCAGTCGTTGCGCGAAGTAGAGAATCGCCCTTCGACAAGCTCAGGACGAGCGGATTTTGAAGGATCGGAATTGGAGGCGGTGATCCGTCGGCGCGGGGCGGCAGACAATGATGCGTCGCGGCGGTTTGCGGTGGGGATCAATTGCACCGGGCCACTCCACGCCATCGCCCGCACGCGCGACCCGGTGCTGCGGTCGTTGCTCGATGCGGGGCTGGCCGAGCCTGACGCGCTGGGGATCGGGCTGAAGATCGATGACGATGTGCGGGTGATCGGCGCGGACCGGCTGTGGGCAATGGGATCGCTCGGCAAGGCGCGCTATTGGGAAATCATCGCGGTGCCCGATATTAGGGTGCAGGCCGAGCAAGTGGCCGAGGCAATTGTGCGGGAGTTGAAGTGATGGCCGAGCCCAAGATTGCAGTGCCCGATGATGTCGCCGAGGCGGTGCGGACGTTGATCCGTTGGGCCGGCGACGATCCGAGCCGCGAGGGATTGATCGATACGCCGGCGCGGGTGGCGCGGGCGTGGAAGGAATATGCCCGCGGTTATGATGAGGATCCGTCGCGGCATTTGTCGCGGACGTTTGACGAGGTCGGGGGCTATGACGAGATCGTGCTGCTCAAGCATATTCCGTTCCAGTCGCATTGCGAGCATCATATGGCGCCGATCATCGGAACCGCCTCGATCGCCTATCTGCCCCGCGACAAAGTAGTTGGAATCAGCAAGTTAGCGCGCGTGCTTCACGGCTTCTCGCGGCGCCTGCAGGTCCAGGAACGGCTCACCGCGCAAGTCGCCGACTGCATCTGCGAACACCTCCAGCCCAAGGGCGTCGCGGTGGTCATCGAAGCCAGCCACGCATGCATGACCGCGCGCGGGGTGGGGACTCCGGGCGTGATGATGACCACCAGCCGGATGATGGGGACGTTTCGCTCGGACGAGCGGAGCCGGAGGGAAGTGCTGGCGCTGATGGGGTACTGAGTTTCGCTCAAAGTGGTACTTTGAGCGAGGTTTGTGGAATGGCTTTGGCCCGGAGTGAATCCGGGCGTCGCCATGAGTCATTTTAGTGGGCGGTCGAATAATGGACACATCCCGCTCGCAGCGGGAGCCGGAGCGAGGTGGTTGCGCTGAGGGTGTATCAGGCCGGCGTTACTTGTATTGACATTGTATATACAATTGTCTAGTGCATTCCTCAAAGGACGCTGACCATGGCCACGCTCGCCCCGAAGCCCAAGGCGGAAAAACAGATGAACTTGCGGGTCCAGGCGCAGGTCCGCGACCTGATTGACCGCGCCGCCGCGCTGGAAGGCAAATCACGCAGCGAGTTCATGATCGAGATCGCCCATGAGCGGGCAATCGACGTGCTGCTCGACCAGCGGCTGTTCCTGCTCGATGACCAGCAGACCGAGGCGGTGGCCGCAGCACTCGCCAATCCGCCGCGGCCCAACGCAGCGCTGAAGAAGCTGCTGCGGACGCCCTCGCCGTGGGAATAAGGCGCTGACGAGCAGCGCGGGCGCCATGGGAAAAAGGCGCTGACGGGCGGCGCAGGCGCGCGGTTCCTGGCGCCGCTTCCGATCCGGGACAGTCACATCGTCACCGGCTTTGCGAGCGGCCATGTATCGCTCGATCTTTGGCTCCAGACCCGCGCGCTTGCCAATGAAGGGCGGACGTCGCGAACCTATGTCGTCGAGCCGGAGGACGGGGGCGTGGTGGTCGCTTATTACGCGCTGGCGACCGGATCGCTGCAGCGGGCGAGCCTCCAGTCGTCGATGCGGCATGGCTTGCCCGATCCGGTGCCGGTGCTGGTCCTCGGCCGGCTGGCGGTGGCGAAACACCTTCAGGGCGTGGGGCTGGGCAGCGGATTATTGCGCGACGCGATGCGGCGATGCGTCGAAATATCGCAGGCGGCGGGCGTGCGGATGCTGATCGTCCACGCCATCGATGACCGTGCAGCGGGCTTTTATCGCCAATACGGCTTCAAGCCGCTGCCCGGCGAAGCGCTAACCCTGTTCCTGCCGATCGAGACGATGGTTGGGGCGTTATAGGCGTGGGACTGGCGCGACTGGGCTGGCGCGGCCGTGGTGCGCGGTTTCGGGCAATTGCAGACGTTTGTGGGTGCCGCTTCGCTAGTGTCCGCTTTCGACCCATTGCGGACGTTGGCTCAACATGCGAGCAACAGCCTATGGGATATAGGAAACCAGACGTTTCTGCGACGCGGGTCCAAAAAGCGGTGGTCCGCTTTGGGTGGGCTAGTGTTTTTGCCTTACAAGGCTGGGTCGCATGGAAATCCTTTCAAAGGGAACCGGATGGGACGCTGCTAGCTTTTTTGATTGGGGTTCTGCTTGCACTTGGATTGGTAGTCTTTGGTAAGCTCGCGGACCGGCACGAAACGGATTTTTCAAAGCGCTAACGTCCGATTTCCACCCATTCCTGCCACTAGCAACCAAGTGGGAGCTTTCGACCTATTGCGATCATCAGCCCTTCGGCGGCATCACGAATATGGCCCCTGCAATGGAATGGATAATACCGGCACGCCCTGCGGAAACCTCCGCTTATCCGCCTCCGGCTGATAGCTAAGGAGGAGAAAAGCACGCTGTAAGTTATGGACTCGCGCCGAGCACATTTTGAGCGCCTGCTCGGCAAGTGCGAGAGTGACCATGGGTTCGTCCGTAGCCACTGCCACCATGAGTTCGTCGTATTGTCCCGCCCGCGTTGCCAGCTTCCGATCTTTGCGCTCGACCGCCTTAATGATGGAGGACGCGAGACTGTTTACCGTCCAATCTGCCCATTCATGATGAGGATATGTGCCTACCTTCTTGTGGTAGCGATGCCGTTCGGCGGTGACCTCATCCACTAATTCGGTCACTTCAACGCCGACGCGCTTTCCGGAGGTGCACAGAAGCAACACGTCAGGTGGATCATCTGCAATTGGTTGGACCGACGCCCATGAACGGCCATCCGAATGTATCAGGAAGTCGGCAAGGGCTTGCGCTACACCAACCTCGGCTTGCGACCTTTCGGGTGCCCATTCCCAATAAGTCGCGTAGCCACGACTCTTCGCTTCCGCCTCGCGCATGATCGCGACAACTTGGTCCCAATCTGGTTCTTCGTTTTCTACGTTCGTCATGTGCTAGTCTGTCGCTTTCAGCAGTGAGTTTTGCAGTGCCGCCTTCCACCCAGAATGGACCTTAGCCCGCCGCGCAGTATCGCTTCACCGTGGGCAGAGAGATTTCAAATTGCGTGGCGGTTTGGCTGATACTAGCTCCGTTTTCTCGTCGCCAAGCTGCCACAACGGACGGATCATGAATCTTGGAGCGGCCAAGGCTAGCCTTACCGCGATGGGTGCGCCCAGTTGCCGCGAGCGCAGCGCGGGCAGCACTTCTTCCGGCAGCAGTGCGCTCTTTGATCCTGAGGCGCTCCATGTCCGACATTTGGGCCATCACCGCTAAAATTAGTTCACCGACACCGCGACCAATCTGTCCAAGACCCAGCACCTCGATGGTCACGCCCCTCTCAATCAGGGCGCGCACCGTGGATTGAATATCGAGTGCGTCTCGACCGAGGCGATCAACGGCATACAAAGCGATGGTATCGCCCTCTCGCACATACCGGAGTAATTCAGCGAAGGCGGGCCGATCCTTGGCAAGGACAGCGCCAGAAACACCCTCATCAATGAACTCTTTGTCGAAGCCGCCGCCCAGTGCGAAGCGTTGAGCTTCGACTGACTGGTCAAAACTCGACACGCGGAGATACGAAATGCGGCTCATGCTTGCACCCTTGGCTCAGAAGTTGTGTTCTTCTTTTGTTCCAAGATCAAAAGTATGTCAAGATAAGTTATGAGCTAAGGCGACGACAGCTTTTCGGCGTGGGTGATAGCTTACAAGTTGTGATCCCCGCTAATGTCCGCTTTCGACCCATAACGGACGTTCAATATATCCATGCCTTCACGGGGGTATTTGTTTCGCAAGCTTGGATGGCGTCGCGGATGGTGCGATCGATCCAAGGCTCGTCCGTATCTTTATCAAATCGGCGTAGTGGCTCGACCAAGCTGGAATCGGCAACGATGCCTGCCGCCTCAAAAACACCAAACCCACATCGAGGCGTCGCGAGTTCCCGCGCAATCAACGGCAACGCAACCTCCAGTCCCTTCCTAGCCAAAGCTTCAATCGCTTCGGCCCGAACGTCACAGTCTTGGTCGTCAGCCGCCGCGATGAGTGCATCGATCACTACGGTCGTGTCTGGCGCATACTGCCCCAGCGCCATCGTGGCCCAGTCGCGGTTCGACTTGTCTGGATGCCGAGTGAACTCGATCAACCGCTGCAAGTTGCTGTCAGCTTCTGGGCTTCCGTCAAGCGGCACATCGCCGGTAGCGGCGAGCCCTACGAAGTCTGACTGAGGTGAATAACTTTCTTCCATTCGCATATGTTTGGCATTCAAATGCTAACGTCCGCTTTCCACCCATTGCGGACACTAGCGAACCAGCTACCATCGTCTTTCGTTCATGCAGCATGGTGAGAAGCCGTTGGAAATCGCAATAAGCGGCAAGTTTTCAGATGATTTGTTTGATGAAGCTTTCGCGGTTGCGGATAAGCTCCGAGCGGTCATTTCCAACGCTGGCTTGGCCGAGGTTGACACCGACCTGGCGCACTTCGTGTTTTTCCCGGTCATCATCTCGGATGAACTCGGTATTGAGAATAAGTCTCATCGTTCATTTTCTAGGAAGGAACGGGCCGAGTTTGCGAATGTAGAGATAGACATTGAAACATGGTCAAAGGCGGACCCCCGTCGGCAGCTCGAGTTGATGATGGACGCGCTCCAAGGGGCCATCCGGGACACCCCCTCCAGCAGGCTCAAAGATGAAGCCAAGGAGGTAATCAACACGCTTCTAGAGACTGCGCTTAAGTCCAATCTCATTTAAGCAAAGCCGGATTGCTAATGCCCGCTTTCCACCCAAAACGGACATTAGCGGTTACTGATTGTAGGCCACGTAGCAGACGTTCAATATAACGAAATAGGACCCTTC
>ENA-OFDP01000253-OFDP01000253.1-metagenomes-genome-assembly--contig:-NODE-253-length-25091-cov-6.072536_pt1 | contig 25091 bp, 21 predicted proteins | sample MGYA00153389_OFDP01 | MGnify analysis MGYA00153389 | reverse complement strand
TCGTGCAAAACGTCAGCAAATCAGTGCTGGCTGGCCAGCGCATTGGCATTTTGGGGGCCAACGGCCAAGGCAAATCAACGCTGGTGAAAACCGTGGCGCGTGCCCTCGCCCCCATTGCAGGCGAGATGACAGAAGGCAAAGGCCTGAACATCGGTTACTTCGCCCAGCAAGAGCTGGACGTGCTGCACCTGAACGACAACCCGCTGGAACACATGATCCGGTTGGTCAAAGAAGTGACCGCCGCGGGCAAATTGGGCAACCAGCCGACGCGTGAGCAAGACCTGCGCAGCTTTTTGGGCAACTTCAACTTTGGCGGCGACATGGTCAAGCAGGCCGTCGGCAGCATGAGCGGCGGCGAAAAAGCACGGCTGGTACTGTGCATGATTGTCTGGCAGCGCCCCAACCTGCTGCTGCTGGACGAGCCGACCAACCACCTGGATTTGGCCACGCGTGAGGCACTCAGCATGGCGCTCAATGAATTTGAAGGCACGGTGATGCTGGTCAGCCACGACCGGGCACTCTTGAGAGCCGTTTGCGACGAATTCTGGATGGTCAGCCAAGGCGGCGTAGCGCCTTTTGATGGCGACCTGGATGATTACCAAAAATACTTGCTCGAGCACGCCAAGAAAATGCGTGAGGACGCCAAAAAGGCTACGACCGCGCCCGCAGACAAAGCGCTACTTGCTATTGATAAAGAAGCTACTAGCGCCCACAAAATAAGGGCTACAGGCACTTTTGATACTAAAAAACCTGCAAACAGTGTTTCTGGCAACGCTGCAAAACAGTTGCGCAAAGAACTCGACAAAATCGACGCGCAAATGCAGTCTTTGATTGCTGAAAAAGACGCGCTGCAAGCACAGCTGGCCAACGCAAAAGCACCAGCAGAATTAGCCCAAACCGGCAAACGCTTCAAAGCAGTTGATGCCGAGATAGGCATATTGGAAGAACGGTGGCTGGAGCTGACCGAGCAGCTAGACACCGCCGCAGTGTAGAGTTACGTTTAAGAAAGTCTATTTATGCCAAACGCTCTTCACATGGCCGCTGACGACGCGGCAATGCAAGCTGCAGTCAAACGCAGTCGCAAGCTTTTAAACAAACGTGCATTGATTGCAGCCGCCGCCAGCGCTGTACCAGTGCCCGGCCTGGATTGGGCCGTAGACGCTGCCATGTTGTCAAAGCTGATCCCGGAGATCAATAAAGAGTTTGGCCTCACCCCGCAGCAGCTTGACAGCCTGAACCCGAAAAAGCGCGAACAGGTGCAAAAGGCGGTGACGTTGGTAGGCTCGGTGCTGATTGGCAAGCTCATCAGCCGAGATTTGGTGATTGCAGCCGCCACCAAAATCGGCATGCGCCTGACCACCAAGCAATTGGCCAAATACGTGCCTTTTGCAGGGCAAATTGTTGCTGCAACGGTGGGCTATGCCGCTATTCGCTACCTCGGTGAAGAGCACATGAAAGATTGCATTCGGGTCGCGCAACAAGCGCAGCTTGAATTGCCTGTGCCGTCGTTAGGATATTCGGGCTAATCAACTTAAACGACAACCGGAAAAAACAAAAGGCGCCAGATGCAAACATCTGGCGCCTTTGAAATTTTGGTGGGACCTGCGGGGGTCGAACCCACGACAAACGGATTAAAAGTCCGCTGCTCTACCAACTGAGCTAAGGTCCCAAAGTAAACAGAATTAACGTCAAATACGTGTGCTTGACGTTTCCAGTTTGTACCGCCGTTGAAAGCAGACAAGCCTCAAATTATAGCGCGAATCTTGGGCCTTCAGAAAAAGCTACTGTGCAATTTTGCCTAGCAACCAGCCCGCTGCGCAAATGCCAAAAGTTGCCGTCACACTGACGACTGAACCGTAGCCGTGGCAGTTCAGGCTGTTGTCGGTAGTTTCATTTTTAATCGCTCCGTCGCTAACGTTTGCAGGTTGCGCCACCGACTCGCGGCTAAAGACGCAGGTCACGCCCATCTTGCCTTGACGCGCTGCGCCGAACTCCTTACGCAGCCGGTAACGCAATTGCGCAAGCAAGGGATCGTGCGTGGTCAATGCCAAGTCATCAATGTCAACTTTGTGTGCTTGCCGCTTGCCGCCCGCTGCGCCAACTGCGATGAAGTTAACCTTGTTTTGAAGCGCCCAAGCCGCCATCGCCGTTTTGGCTTTGACCTGGTCACACGCGTCCAGCACTGAGAGCGACTGCTCTGCTTGCACGTCAAACGCCGCAACGGCAGGCCAGTTGGTACTGTCCACAAATTCTTCAACGCAGCGCACATCGCAATCGGGGTTGATATGCGCAATGCGTTCGCGCATCGCCTGAACTTTCGACTGCCCCAGCGTATTGTCAAGCGCGTGAATTTGGCGGTTGATGTTGGATTCGGAGATGTGGTCAAGGTCAATCAGCGTCAACCGCGCCACGCCGCTGCGGGCCAGGGCTTCGACGGCCCACGAACCTACTCCGCCAATGCCGACCACCACGACATGGGCCTGCCTGATTTGCGCGGCGCCTGCTGCGCCGTAAAGCCGCGCCAAACCGCCAAAGCGGCGCTCAAGATCATAAGATTGCGACACTAAACGCTGCGTTCCAAACGCCAAACCTGGACCTTTAAAGCGACCACTGCGCCAGTAATGATTGCAGCAACCGCTACGATACTTGTAGCACTGAGGGTTGCAATGCCCGACAAGCCCTGCCCGACCGTGCAGCCCATCGCACACACGCCACCCACGCCCATGAGCACTGCACCGCCCAAATGGTTGGCTGTGTCTTCTGCATCCCGAAATCCTTCCCATCGAAAGGTGCGGCTGGCTAACGCGTAAATTGCAGAGCCAGTTACCACGCCAAAAACAGACACGATACCGATGGTCAACACCTTGGCTTTGTCGCTGAAAAACATAAACCAGTCGATGGTGTAGGCCACAGGGGAGACAAAACTCAGCGCCTCCATGCGAGAAGAATTGGTAGCGACGAATGCTTCTTGCAAAGTTTCAGGGTGCTCCGCCACATAGCCCAAATGACCGCTGACCCACCACATGGCAGTAATCACAGCCCCCAGACCTAAACCCGCCAGCAGGTTATCGCCCGTCAAAAAATCGCGCCCTGCAGCGGCCCACCCAACCAGCGCCAAGCCAATAATCAGTGCTAACGTCAGCCCGGCTGTGGCAAGCGAAAGTCCTGTAGCACTGGCCAGCCAATTGGGTAGTGCGGCATTGGTTGCAAAGTCCACTGCAACGCGGTCAACGCTGGCCACCCGCAGCACTGCAGTGACGCCTTTAAGAGTGGCAAAGGCTGCGACACCCATCACGACAAACACCACCACAGACTTTAAATTTCCGCCTCCGATACGCACCAGCGTTTTGCTTCCGCAGCCCGAAGCCAGCACCATGCCAAAGCCAAACATCAGGCCGCCAACCAAAGCCGACAGCCAGATGAAGCGATTGGATGCGTAAAGTGTTTTGCCCGGGTCTATCAACCCAAAGGCGGCCAAAGCGTAAAACCCAATCATCGCGACACCAACGGCCATGCCCCACATGCGCATGCGCGTCCAGTCGCCCATGTTCACAATGTCGCTGACAGCGCCCATGGTGCAAAAGTGGGTGCGCTGCGCGATTGCGCCAAAAAGCATTGAAACAATGAAAGCCGCCCACAGAACTTTCGTTGTGAGGGCGGTGAGTTGCGTAATATCCATCCCGCAATTTTAGGGGCAACGCCATACGTGCACGATGCACAGTTACTTCATTTTGGCGAGCCGGTCTTTGGCAACCGAAGCGGCTTCAGATTCAGGAAACACTTTGACCAGGTCTTCAAGCGTTTTGCGTGCTGCTTTGGGGTCTTTCAACTCCACCTGGCAATTGGCAATCGACAACGCGGCCTCGGGCGCACGTGGGCCATCGGGCGCAAGCGCCACGACGGATTTGAAATTGGCAATCGCTTCTTTGTAGCCGCGTAATGCGTACTGCGCATTGCCTAACCAGAAAAATGCCGAGGGTTTGTAACCGGTGTTTGGGTAGCGCGTCAGAAAATCCAGAAACGCCGTTTGCGCTGGCCCGAATTCACCTCTACGCAACATAGCCAGCGCCGTATCAAAATCGCGAACTTCAGCCGGACTGGCTACAAATTCTTTGCCGTCGGCTGTGACCTTGGACGGCTCGAATTTGCGCAAGCGGTCTTCAACGCCCTGTGTCATGTCTTTTTGTTTACGCTGCAGTTCGGCAACTTCACGTACAAGCTGCTCATCCTGGCCGCGCAACTTGGCCAGCTCTGACCGAAGCACTTCTATTTGGCTGGCCAATTCCAGAACACTGCGACGCAACTGCGCGTTGTCGTCGTTTGCTTTTTTTAACTCTTCGACATTGCGCGCTTGTTGCACATCAACTTTTTGGCGCAACTCAAGAATCGCCTTGCGCGCCTCGTCGTCATCAAAAAGCGCATGGGCGTTAAACGCCAAAAGTGCAAGTGTCCCGCCAGCCAGGGCGTGGCGGGCGGCTCTAAAAAGAGTAGCGATGTTCAACTGCTTCATTGCTCTTTTAACGGTAGTTGAGTTCAGCGCGGCGATTTTTTGCGAACGCTGCTTCGTCTGCGCCGGGCACTGCTGGTTTTTCTTTGCCGAAGCTGACCGCTTCAACCTGCGCATCGGTTACGCCCAGCAGGCCCAACGCCCGGCGCACAGCCTCTGCGCGTTTTTGGCCCAGAGCCAAGTTATATTCTCGCCCACCGCGGTCATCGGTGTGGCCTTCAATGGCCAGCTTGCGCGTTTTGTTGGCCGCCATGTAGCGGGCATGGGCCTCAACAGCGCTCTGAAATTCTGGCTTCAAAGTAAAACTGTCGTAATCAAAGTAGATGATTTTGGCAACGCCAGTGGGACCGGCGACACCACTGTTGTTGGCCATGATTTCTACTGGTGCCACGCCGGTGATAGAACTCGTGCTGGTGCTGGGTGGCGTTGAAACGGCTGCGCCTGTGCGGCTTTCAACCGGCACGTCGTCGAGTTTGACGTTAGAGCCGCAGGCGGCCAAAAAAGTGGCAATGGCCAAAACCGGAATGGCTAAAAAAGTAGATCGATTCATACGCTAATCTCCCAAAAATAATTTGCCCGATTGTCATGCTTTGACTCGTCAAGCTGTGTAGGGCGACACCACCAACTGAGCTTGCACCACCATGTTTAACGCGAAAAAGGACTCCAGTCGGGCTCTCGAATTTCGCCGCTCGCACCAGCCAGTCTGGCTTTAATTTTGCCGTCCAGCGTAGTTGTCATGAGCGCCTCGCGGCCCTGCTGCTGGGTCGCGTAAACAATCAGTCGGCTGTTCGGCGCAAAGCTGGGGCTTTCATCTGCCGAGGTGTCCGTAATCTGTGTGGTTGAACCGCTGGCAACATCCATCAACTGGAGTTTGAACGCCCCGCCAACACGCGAGATGTAGGCAAGGTATTTGCCATCTGGGCTAAGGGCTGGCGAAATGTTGTAGTTGCCGCTGAAGGTTACACGCTCTGCATTTCCGCCCGAAGCCGGCATGCGGTAAATCTGCGGCGCACCGCCCCTGTCGCTCACAAAATAAATTGACTTGCCATCTGCAGAAAACGCAGGTTCGGTGTCGATACTCGATGACTGGGTCAGTCGGCGCGGCTCGCCGCCACCCGCGTCCATGACATACAACTGCGAGCCGCCTTCGCGGCTGAGCGTCGCTACGATTTGACGACCATCGTTTGACCAGGCCGGTGCGCTGTTAGAGCCGCGAAAATTAGCGATCAGGCGGCGCTTGCCACTGGCAACGTCGTGCGAGTAAATGACTGGCTTGCGCGACTCAAACGACACATAGGCCAACTGCGAACCGTTAGGAGACCAGGCTGGCGAAATAATCGGCTCCGGGCTGGCCAAGGCTGACTGGGCATTTTCACCATCAGCGTCAGCAACCCAAAGCGTATGGCGCTGGCCAGCTTTGGTCACATAAGCAATGCGAGTTGAGAAAATACCTTTTTCGCCAGTAAGTTTTTCGTATACGAAATCGGCAATGCGGTGTGCCGACAGGCGCAGGTCGCCAGCAGAAACGGCATAGTTCTGCCCACCCAAATCCTGCCCGCGCACTGTGTCCCATAATCTGAGGCGCACATCAAAACGGCCATCAGCCAAGGGCGTGACACTGCCAGTCACAAGCGAGTCAGCGCCCTTTTGCTTCCACGCCGCGAGGTCGGGTCGGGCGCTTTCATCAATCACCGCGCCGACAGTGTCAACTGCTCGAAACACACCGCTGCGTTCCAGGTCTGCTTTGACAATAGCGCCAATCTTCTGCGGGGCTTGCGCCTCCCCTCGAAAGGTAGCAATGGCGATCGGCATTTGGGTCAAGCCAACGCCAGACACCTCGACCCGAAATTGCGCCGCAGCGGGCAGAGCAATTGTTAAAGCGCACAGCGCCAGAAGTTGCTTTAATTTTGTGTTGATAAAAAATGAGGTGGTTTGCATGGATTTGAATTGAGACAAAGCATTCAGGCGAAGGTTCAAAGCATTGTTTGAAGGCTTTTCACCGTGGGTAAAGAGTATCCGACTACCGCCTAAAAAAAAACTAGCCCTCTGAAAGTTGGTAACTGGTTGAAACGCACAGTAGGTTTCACACCTTAACGTTCGGTTTCGGCGCCGTTTTTACGCTGCTGGCATTCCGGCCGAGGATCCACAACTTCACATACCGGTAATACGTGGTTTGGGCCACTGAGGTGGCCAAAACAAACCCTAGGCGCCCATCTAAAAAACCGCGGCGCAAAATGTAGGTGCGAATAAAAGCCCAAAGCGCATGAGACGCCGCATTTGCAAGCGTGGCAGACTTTCCCTGCCTATACATATCGGCGGCACCCGCTGTTGAGTACGCATCAGATTTGCTCAACATGTGCGAGACATCTCGGTAGGTTTCGTGCATAAGGTCGTTTTGAAGCTGCCCAACAGTTGCCCGTGCCACTACTTTTTCATGAACCAAATCGTCAGAAAACTGCGCATCGCCACGGCGAAACAAGCGCAGCACGCGATCGGGGTACCAACCCGAATGGCGCATGTACTGACCACAAAAACTCGACAGCCTGGGAACGCTGTAAGCACCGAACTGAGGAGCCGCAATAACTTTTTGAATTTCAATCGCCAGTGCTGGGCTGACACGCTCATCGGCGTCAATCGACAGCACCCACTCGCACCGAGCCAGCGCCAATGCCCTGCCTTTTTGAATGCCGAAGCCCTGCCAGTCAGGATGCAAAGTGACTTCTGCATCCGACTGCTTTGCAATATCTACAGTGTCGTCTGTACTTCCTGAATCCACCACCACAATTTGATCTGCAAAAGAAACCGAAGCCAGGCAGGCCGCAATGTTGTGCGCCTCGTTTTTGGTGATCACTGTTACGGTCAAGCTGGGCAAGTCAGGCTTTCAAGCAAAAAAGAGGTTTAGCGCAATAAATATGGGCGCAAGCAGCTATTAATTGTATAGCATACAAAAAAGGTTTAAGCAAAGCGTCTAAAGCTCAATCGAGCGATGGAGCATTCCACTACTTTTGCACACAATCCGCGTAGTAGCGCAGCCTGCCTTTGGCATCCGTCTGTTCCACCAGGCCATGGATATCGGTCTCAAAACCCGGGCACTGGGCATTGAACTCCCGCGCAAATTTCAGGTAGTCAACGATCTTTTTGTTGAACACTTCTCCCGGAATCAGCAGCGGAATGCCTGGCGGATACGGAGTGACCAGGCCCACGGTAATGCGGCCTTCAAGGTGGTCGATCTCCACGCGCTCGGTGGTACGGTGGGCAATGTTGGCGTAAGCATCGCTAGGCTTCATGGCAGGCATCAAGTCACTCTGATACACCTCGGTCGTCAGGCGCGCGATGTCGTACCTGGCATACAGCGCGTGGACGTGCTGGCAGAGGTCGGCCAAGCCCATCTTTTCGTATTTCGGGTACTTCTGGCAGAACTCGGGCAGGATGCGCCACATAGCAGCGTTCCTGTCGTAGTCGTCTTTGAACTGTTGCAGCGCGGTCAGCAATGTATTCCACCGGCCTTTGGTAATGCCGATGGTGAACATGATGAAAAAACTATACAGGCCGGTTTTTTCAACAATCACGCCGTGCTCTGCCAAAAACTTGGTGACAACACTTGCCGGAATACCGGTTTTGGCAAACTTGCCGTTTAGGTCCATGCCTGGCGTAACGATGGTCGCCTTGATCGGATCGAGCATGTTGAAGCCGGTCGCCATCTGGCCAAAGCCGTGCCAGTTGTTGGCACCGTTTTTGGCGGTTTTGGCGCTGCGCGACTCACCTTTGATGATCCAGTCCTTTGGGTTGCCGATGCCTTCTTCGCCAGCGTCGTCGCCCTCAAACCTGTCCGGCCCCCAGACCTTGAACCACCAGTCAGTGCCGTATTCCGCATCAATCTTGCGCATGGCACGGCGAAAGTCGAGCGCCTCGGCAATGCTTTCTTCAACCAGTGCCGTGCCACCGGGTGGCTCCATCATGGCGGCGGCCACGTCGCAGCTGGCAATGATGCTGTACTGCGGGCTGGTACTGGTGTGCATCAGGTACGCCTCGTTGAACAGATGCCTGTCCAGCTTGACGTCTTGCGAGTCCTGCACCAGCACGTGGCTGGCCTGGCTGATGCCTGCCAGCAGCTTGTGAATCGATTGTGTGGCGTACACCACCGCCGTCTTGGGGCGAATGCGGTTTTTACCCATTGAGTGGTAGCTGCCGTAAAACGGGTGAAACGCTGCGTGCGGCAACCAGGCTTCGTCAAAGTGCAGGTTGTCAATATACCCATCAAGCATGCCTTTGATGGTTTCAGTGTTGTACAGCACGCCGTCATAAGTGGACTGAGTCAGCGTCATGACACGCGGCTTGACCTTATTTGGGTTGACGCCTTTGAGCAGCGGATTGGCGGCAATCTTGGCCTTGATGGCATCGGGCTCAAACTCACTTTGCGGAATCGGCCCAATGATGCCGAAATGGTTGCGCGTCGGCTTGAGAAACACCGGAATCGAGCCCGTCATGATGATGGCATGCAGGATGGACTTGTGGCAGTTGCGGTCAACCACCACGACATCGCCAGGCGCTACGGTGTGGTGCCACACGATCTTGTTGCTGGTCGAGGTGCCGTTGGTGACAAAAAAGCAGTGGTCTGCATTAAAAATGCGTGCCGCATTGCGCTCACTGGCGCCAATGGCGCCGTCGTGGTCCAGCAGCTGGCCCAGCTCTTCAACCGCGTTGCACACGTCGGCGCGCAGCATGTTCTCACCATAAAACTGGTGGTACATCTGGCCCACCGGGCTTTTCAGGAAGGCAACGCCGCCTGAGTGGCCAGGGCAATGCCACGAATACGAACCATCCTCTGCATAGTCCAGCAGTGCCTTGAAAAACGGCGGCTGTACGCCTTCGAGGTAGCTTTTGGCTTCACGCAAAATATGCCGGGCCACAAACTCGGGGGTGTCCTCAAACATGTGAATGAAGCCATGCAGCTCACGCAAGATGTCGTTGGGGATGTGGCGCGATGTCTTGGTCTCGCCATAGACATAAATCGGTACGTCGAGGTTCTTGCGGCGCACTTCTTCAATGAATTTGCGCAGGTTTAATACCGCAGGGTCCAGGTCTGGGCCGGGCGTGAACTCCTCATCGTCTATTGACAAAATAAACGCACTCGCCCTGCTTTGCTGCTGCGCGAATTGGCTCAGGTCACCGTAGCTGGTCACACCCAACACCTCAAAGCCTTCGGTTTCAATGGCTTGCGCGAGCGCACGGATTCCAAGGCCAGACGTGTTTTCAGAGCGAAAGTCTTCGTCGATGATGACGATGGGAAAACGAAATTTCATATTACGAGTGTATGGTGTGGTCAGGAGATATGACGGGGAAGCGGTGCGATTGGTCAGAAAACCACCTGCGAAGTGTACGAAAATAATGCAGCATCCATATTTTGCAGGCAGCGAATTGCATCAAAATATGGTTAGTAGTCTACAAACCAAACAAGAAAGAAAACTGACCATGGAGCAAACAACAATTTGGTGGGTTTTGGGTGGCTTGCTGGTGGCTATTGAGCTGGCCACCGGAACTTTTTATTTGTTGATGATCGCCATTGGAATGGCAGCCGGGGCCATAGCCGCGCACTTGGGTCTGCCAGTGGTCGGGCAAATCGTAGCGGCAGCAGTCATAGGCGGTGGTGCAGTGGTGCTGCAGTATTGGCGAGGTAGCAAGCAGCCCAAAGCAGCGCAGGCACATGCCAACAAGGATGTGCACATCGATATTGGTGAGATGGTCAAAGTCGAAGCGTGGGCGCCCGACGGAACCACCACCGTGAAATACCGCGGCGCTACCTGGACTGCAGTCATGGCCCACCCTCGCATTGAGGCAAGCGTTGGGCAGTTTCGCATCCTGGAGTTATTGGGAAACCGTCTGGTGCTTGAAAAGGCGTGACGCAGCTAAACACTGCGGACGCCGCGATACCTTTATAACTCTCGGAGAAGGCTATGGAAATTGCATTGATTATTTTGGTGGTAGCAGGCATATTTATTGTGCGCAGTATCAAGGTTGTGCCGCAGCAAAACGCCTGGGTCGTAGAGCGGCTGGGAAAATACCACAGCTCGCTGACTCCGGGCCTGAACTTTTTGGTGCCATTTGTTGACAAGGTGGCGTACAAGCATTCTTTAAAGGAAATCCCATTGGATGTTCCCAGCCAGGTTTGCATTACGCGTGACAACACCCAGCTGCAGGTTGACGGGATTTTATATTTCCAGGTTACCGACCCAATGCGGGCCAGCTACGGCTCGTCAAACTACATCGTTGCCGTAACCCAGCTCGCACAAACGTCCTTGCGCTCAGTCATCGGCAAGCTTGAGCTGGACAAAACCTTTGAGGAACGCGCCATCATCAATGCACAGGTGGTTGCAGCCATTGACGAGGCAGCGCTGAACTGGGGCGTGAAGGTGCTGAGATACGAAATCAAGGACTTGACCCCGCCCAAAGAAATTTTGCTCGCCATGCAGTCGCAAATCACAGCAGAACGTGAAAAACGCGCGCTGATTGCTGCCTCGGAGGGCCGTCGCCAGGAGCAGATCAATATTGCAACCGGTGAGCGAGAGGCTTTTATTGCCCGATCTGAAGGCGAGAAACTGGCAGCCATCAACAACGCGCAAGGTGAAGCGTCAGCAATTTTGGCCGTGGCAGACGCCAACGCAAAAGCAATCGAGCTGGTTGCAACTGCTATCCGCATGCCTGGGGGTGAGCAAGCCGTACAGTTAAAAGTTGCTGAAAAAGCGGTTGAAGCTTATTCACGCGTTGCCAGCGACGCAACTACACTGTTGATAGTGCCCAGCAACATGACGGACGTAGCCGCCCTGATAACTTCCGCAATGAAAATGGTGCAAACCACCAAAGCCTGAACCAAATCATGACCCAAACGGTAGAAGTTAAAAACGTTTTAGGCACCGCACTGGTGCCCTGCTCTTATGACCCGCTGACGGGATACTTGCGGGACGGTTGCTGTAAGACCGACGCTTCAGACTTGGGCTCGCACTTGATCTGCGCCCGTGTGACTGAGCAGTTTCTTGAATTTTCGATGCAGCGCGGCAATGACTTGAGTGCGCCGCGGCCTGAATACCGCTTCAAGGGCTTGGTGGCAGGCGACCGCTGGTGCCTGTGCGCCAGCCGGTGGGCTGAAGCACTTGACGCAGGCGTTGCTCCGCCAGTCATCATGGATTCAACCCACGCGAACGCCCTGAAATTCGTGACTATTGGGCAGCTCGAAAAACACCGTTATCACGCAGCTGTTTAGTCAGAATCGGACAACATTCGCAGCTTTGCAATCAGCGCACTGTTAGAATGCGGTGTTGTCGGAAGGGTGGATGAGCGGTTTAAGTCATACGCCTGGAAAGCGTACGTGGGGTTAAACCCACCGCGGGTTCGAATCCCGCCTCTTCCGCCAGACAGATTAGATAAAAGGCCACCCTCGGGGTGGCTTTTTTAATATCGCGCCTTAAAAACCGTTTTCATCGCTGTTGCAAGCTCGTTTGAAGTAAAGATATTTGCTACAGCGCGGTAGATACGGGCTCCAACAGCCATTTTTTTATGGCGCTCTGTGGATAACTGCAACACCAGCTCCTGCCCCGCAAAGCGATAGACAAGCGAAAAAAAGCCACCTTGCGGTGGCTTTTTGGAAGGCTTTATTTAACCCAGGTTAAATTAACGAACCACGGCGATTTGGTCGCGCTTGCCGGCTTTATAGGTGTACAGAGTCAAAGCGCCGTTTTTCACGTCGCCCTTTTCGTCAAAAGCGATGGTACCGGTCACGCCTTTGTAGCCATCGGTCTTTGCGAGAACTGGCAGGTATTTTGCTGGCTCTGAAGAACCTGCTTTAACCATGGCAGCGACCATTACATTGAGGGCGTCGTACACGTAAGGTGCATAAACCTGCACGTCAGCGTTGAACTTCTTTTTGAAGTCAGCGTTGAACTTGTCGAGGCCAGCTTTTTGAGCGCCTTCAACGCCACCGGCTTCAGCGCAAACCACCTGGCCGTCGGCCATGCCGTCGCCAGCCAACTTCGCCAACTCGCTGGAGCAAATGCCGTCACCGCCCATGAACTTGGCGTTGATACCCAAATTTTTCATTTGGCGCATCATTGGGCCCGCAACAGCGTCCATGCCGCCGAAGAAAATGATGTCAGGCTTTTTGCCTTTAAGCGTAGTCAAAATTGGCATGAAGTCTGTGGCCTTGTCGGTCGTGAACTCTTGACCAATAATATTGCCGCCAGCCTTTTTAACGGCTTTGACGAACTCTTCAGCAACGCCTTGACCGTAAGCTGTGCGGTCATCAATCACAGCAATTGACTTGCCTTTGAGGGTAGAAACTGCGTAACGGCCCAGGGTGCCGCCGAGGTGCACGTCGTCAGCCACCACGCGGAAAGTCGTTTTGTAGCCGGCGCGGGTGAAAGCCGGGTTGGTAGCAGATGGGGAAATTTGTGGGATACCAGCAGCGCTGTAAATTTTCGATGCCGGAATAGAAGTGCCTGAGTTCAGGTGACCAATCACGCCTGAAACCTTCATGTCAGCCAGCTTTTGTGCAACAGCGGTGCCCTGCTTTGGGTCGCCAGCGTCGTCTTCAAGCACCAGCTCGAGCTTGACTTTTTTGCCACCGATCATCACGCCTTTGGCGTTCAGTTCTTCAACAGCCATCTTGGCGCCGTTTTCATTGTCTTTGCCCAGGTGCGCAATGCTGCCTGAGATTGGGCCAACGTGGCCAATTTTCACGACCATGTCCTGGGCTGAAGCCGCGCCGGCAACAAACACCAGCGCTGCAAGAACTGTCAATTTAAATTTCGTTCGCATAAAAAATACTCCAGTTAATAATGAATCAGGATCCAAGAACAGATTTTGTCCTGCGAGCGACTATAGAGCAATTGTCAAGCCCGCAACATAGGAACGTCCCTTAGTATTTCCGGGTTGACAGGAGAATTACCGCGTCCTGCGGAATTGGCTGGTGCCTAGCGTTGTGAAGACTCTTGCGCCAGCGCCTGAACAATTGACTCTTTGACCAGGGATTCGATTTCTTCGCGCAGGCGGGGCACCAGCTCCTGCGTGTGTTCAAGAATCACTTTGCCGACCGCTTCCCTAAGCCGCCGCTCCAGCACAACGTCTAACCGCTGCATGATTCGTTTCGTGAGTTGCTCCTCGCTCAATACCGCGTGGTCAGGAGTAAAAGCACCTCCATTTAAAACTGTGTAGGCGGAACGGGGACGCGCGACGACGTCAGTCAGCGTGGGCACAAAGCGCGGCGGGGCGGAAGTTGTGCTCATCCATTTGCTCCGGGCTCTTCGGCGTTGTAGCGTTTTAAGGGGTATCCGCGGGTTTTGTAATGCTTCCATCGCGCGAGCGCCGCCAGCCGGTCTTCCGACTCAACCGACGCTATATCTATAAATCGTTCAAATTGCTCAAAATTTTCAGGAATTGGCTGACCTAGATTAATCAGGATGGAGCCTGCTGCACGCTCTTCGTGCCGCTCCAGCTGATCGACCAACAAAATAGGTGTCCGGGCTCTGGTTTGCTTTGGCGCACTGGCCATGCAATGGGGTAAAAAATCGGTACTGGAGAACTCCCAGAGTAAGCGGTCAAGTTGGACCAGTGTCGGCGGGTCAGCAACAACAATCGCCTTGGCTCCGCTACGCACAGCTTTGCGAAGCAAACGGCAGCTGAAATGAAGCTTGTCAGGAAGATTGACGTGAAATTCGATATCTGTCATGCAGTGCTGGAGCGTTTTTTAGCAGCGGTTTTGGCCTGCTTCGCAAGATCGCCTTTGGCCTGCGCTAGCAAATAGTCGATCAGAAGCGCCACAGGCCTGCCAGTGGCTCCTTTAGCGGTTCCACTTTTCCATGCAGTACCCGCAATATCAAGATGAGCCCACGGAAACTTGGAGGCAAAACGTTGCAAGAACTTGGCTGCCGTTACGGCACCGCCTGCCCGGCCCGCTACATTCGCAACATCCGCAAAATTGGTCTTCAAGCCTTCGGCGTACTCATCATCAAGGGGCATGTGCCAACACAAATCTAGAGATGACTCACCCGCTTTGACCAGCGCGGAAGTCAGAGCGCTGTCGCTCGAAAACAAACCACTGCGCACCCCACCAAGCGCCACCACGCAAGCGCCCGTTAGCGTGGCAACGTCAATAACTGCACGCGGCTTAAAGCGCTCTGCGTAAGTCAAGGCATCGCAAAGTACCAGGCGCCCTTCCGCGTCGGTATTTAAAATTTCAATTGTCTGGCCGCTCATGCTGGTGACTACGTCGCCAGGTTTGATAGCGCGTCCATCTGGCATGTTTTCGCAAGCTGGAATCAATCCAACGACATTGATGGCAGGCCTTAGATCTGCAAGTGCACGGAATACTCCCAGTACGCTCGCAGCGCCGCACATGTCAAACTTCATTTCATCCATTTCAGATGCAGGCTTGATGGAAATACCTCCCGTGTCGAAAGTGATGCCCTTTCCCACCAACACAGTGGGTGACTCTGATTTATCAGCACCGTTGTAGTGCATCACAATGAAGCGGAGTGGCTCGTTGGAGCCCTGCGATACCGAGGTGAACGATCCCATGCCTAATTTGGACACCTCTTTCGGGCCCAAAACATCCACTTTTATATTTGCGTACTTTTTCAGGGCCTTAGCCGCAATGGCTAAAAGCGTCGGCGTAGCGTGATTGGCAGGACGATTGGCCCACTCTTTGGCTAGGCTCAGACCGTTGACCAGCGCAACGCCTTTGTTGAAACCAGCTTTGCTGTGTGCAGAATTCACTACCGCCAGCACTACCTTTTTCAGCTTGGGACTTGTCACTGACGGCTTGGTGGTTTCGTAAACATACGCTGCGTCGCCGCAGGCCACAATTGCAGCACGGACCACATCATCGGCTTGATTGCTCACCGAGCCAAGGCTAACGACGACATTAACGGCGTTGCTGCCTTTCAAAGCGCCTATTGCCGCAAACACTGCAGCGCGCACATTCTTTACGCTGCCGTCCCCTGCACCGACCAAAATCATACGAATTGCAGCTATCCCGGAAGGCCGGTAACTGCTTAGCAACTTGCCCACTTTTGCCTCAAAGTCACCCGATTTAATGGCAAGGTTAATCAGCTGTGAACAGGCGTCCAGACCCTTCGAAAACGTTTGGCCCGGCGCATCGTCGGCAACAAGCACGACCAACGCATCACATTTTTCTCTGGACAATTCATCTTGCGCAAGCGTTTTGAGTTCAAAGTTCATAATAGAAAAAATTCGGTAATAAATAGAAAACGAACCCGGATGGCTATTCAGTATCCGCCACAGAACCCGCCAAACCAGTATCTTTCGACATGTTATTCCAATCTTCTATTCGCAGAGAGCTGGCGCGCAGCTTTGGCGCCACCTTTGTCGTGTTGCTAACGATTGTCCTGACGATCGTGCTAATTCGTACCCTGGGCCAGGCATCGCGCGGCTCGGTCAATCCGCAGGACGTGGTGCTGTTCATGGGCTACGCCGCATTGGGTCGGCTACCAACGATCTTGACGCTGTCGCTTTTCATGGCGATGGTGGCCACTTTGAGCCGCATGTACCGAGACAGTGAAATGGTCATTTGGTTTAGCGGTGGGCAAAGCCTAACTGCTTTTTTGAAACCCATGTTTCGCTTTGCGTGGCCCGTTCTGCTCATCATTTTTCTGACTGCGCTGTTTGTGTGGCCATGGACGAACCAACAAACCAAGGCGATGCAAGATACCTACGGCAGCCGCAGCGACGTCGATCGGATTACACCGGGCCAATTTCAAGAGTCCTCAAGTGGCAATCGGGTCTTTTTTATTGACCGCCAGGGTAAGTCGGAAGCTAACGCCAGCAACAATATATTTATCGCCACCAACGAAAAAGGTAAAAGCTCGGTGACGACTGCGACTGCCGGAAGAATTGAAATACGCGGGGACAGCAGATACGTTCTGCTCGAAAACGGCCAGAGACTTGAAACCGAAAACGGAAAGGCTGCTCAAAAAATAAGCTTATTTGAAGAGTACGGCAGCAGAGCTGGCGATGCAATTGCTCCTACCTTTGATGCCAAGGACCAACGTTTGATGTCGGTCCCCGAACTGCTCTCCTCTCCGTCGTCCAGCACGCTAGCTGAGCTGGCCTGGCGAATTGGTTTAGCGCTGTCAGCCATCAATTTTGTAGTGCTGGCAGTAGCGTTGACGACGTTAAATGCCCGCGGCGGGCGTAACAGCAGTTTGGTGTTCGTGGTTCTGGCATTTGTTGCGTACAACAACCTTATCAATTTGGGTAGAAGCTGGATGGCCAGTGACCAAGTCGGGGTCGCTACTTTTTTAATAGTACTGCACGGTGGGGTTTTGGCAGCAGGCTTGGCGTGGCTGGCCAAGCGTGATACCAACTGGACGCTGCGCAGCGCGGTGCGAAGCGGGCGCTCCCCAGTCAAGGCCCCAACGTGAACACCGTTCGGCGACTGATCTATCGTGAAGTCCTGACTGCGATCGCTTTGGTTGCTGCAGGATTTTTGGCACTCTTTTTCTTTTTTGACTTGGTCGACGAGCTGCAAGACATCGGGAAATCGCTAGGCCTTCCTGGTGCGACCCAGCCTTATGAGTTGCGCCACGCGCTGCTGTATGTGACGCTTTTGATACCCAACCACTTGTACGAGTTGCTGCCAATTTCAGTTTTGATCGGAACCATTTTTGTGATGGCGAGGCTGGCACAAAGCTCCGAGTACACGATTTTGCGAACCAGTGGCCTCGGTCCGTGGCGCGCGCTAAAACTGCTGCTTGCAGTTGGCGCGGTCTTTGCGGTGATGAGTTTTCTGGTCGGAGATTACGTGGCCCCCATGAGCGCGCGAGCCGCGCAGTTGGTCAAAGCAAAGTTTCAGGGAGACTTGACCCTCGGGCAAACCGGGGCCTGGCTGAAAGAAAAGCAAACCAACAACAACTACGTGGTCAACGTCAAAACTCTGAGCCGAAACAACACCATGACCAATTTAAAGATTTACGAGTTTGACAACAAGGGCCTGGTTTCGTCAATCACTCAGGCCAGTACCGCAACGTTTGGCCAGGACAATTCGTGGCTGCTCAGTAACGCGACGCGCGATGAATTTTCGATTATTGCCAGCCAGGCCGGGCAGGCGGTGGCCAGCGCACCCACCAAAAAGACGTCGGCAATCAAGCGAAGCACACTAGCCGAGCTGCGCTGGCCCACAGGTATTACGCAAGAGATGGTTTCAGTGGCTTTGCTCAAGCCAGAACGCATGGGCACACTGGACTTGTTCAACTATGTCAGGCACTTGGACAGCAATGGCCAGACAGCGCAGCGTTACGAAATTGAACTCTGGCGAAAAGTGTTTTACCCCTTGAGTTGCCTGGTGATGGTGATCCTCGCGCTTCCGTTTGCTTACCTGCACTTTCGATCTGGCGGCATCTCAACTTATGTGTTTGCTGGCGTGATGATCGGTATCAGTTTCTTTTTGCTCAATAACGTCTTTGGCTACATTGGTAATCTGCAAAACTGGACGCCTTGGCTCACTGCAGCTACCCCGGGCCTGCTCTACGCGCTCGCATCCCTTGGTGCGTTCGGCTGGCTGGTACTCAGGCGATGAGCGTGTCATTACCAAAGCCTGAGCTTGGCATCATTTTGTTTGCGCACGGCTCCAGAGATGCGCTGTGGCGTTTGCCAACAGAGGCCGTCGCAACGCGAATCAGGCAGCGCTCCCCCGGGGTGGCCGTACGCTGCGCGTACCTTGAACTGTGTGCACCGAGTTTGGCCGACGCGGCTACTGATTTGATAGCCCTCGGCGCCCGGAAAATCAGGGTTTTCCCGCTTTTCTTAGGGGTGGGCAAACACGCACGAGAAGACCTGCCGCAATTGATGGCACAGCTCAACGATGGTCATCGCGAAATTGACTTTGAATTATTGGCGACCGCTGGGGAACACGCAGCCCTGATTGCGTTGTTAGCTGATCTTGCTGTGTCCTGAATTGCAGAGCCGTGCTTAGCACTCCAAACATATAATGAACCAAGTTATTAGCTCGGGTTTGATATGAATCTCCACCAGTTTCGTTTTGTGCAAGAAGCCGTGCGGCGCAACCTGAACCTGACCGAAACGGCCCAAGCGCTGCACACCTCGCAGCCGGGCGTGTCCAAGGCGATTATTGAGCTGGAAGAAGAACTGGGAATAGAGGTTTTTGCACGTCATGGCAAGCGGCTTAAACGCGTCACGGAGCCCGGCATCCACGTTCTAAAAAGCATCGACATCATCTTGCGCGAAGTGGGCAATCTGCGGCGGATTGGCGAGCAGTTTTCCAAGCAGGACAGCGGGACATTGTCAATTGCTACCACCCACACCCAAGCCCGCTACGTTCTGCCGCAGCCAGTAGCAAGGCTGCGAGAGGCGTTTCCAAAGGTCAATGTCAGTCTGCACCAGGGATCGCCGGATCAGGTCGCCAAAATGCTGATCGATGAGGTGGCAGAGATTGGCATTGCCACTGAATCCCTTGCCCGCTACCCAGATCTGGTCGCCCTGCCTTGCTACGAATGGCAGCACATGCTTGTGGTGCCAACGGATCACCCTTTGGCTAGCAAGTCCAACATCGCGCTGGCTGACCTGGCGCTGGAGCCACTGATTACGTACCATCCGTCGTTTACGGGGCGCACCAAGATAGACCAGGCATTTGCAGCCGCGCATCTTGAGCCGCGCATCGCACTTGAAGCGATTGACTCTGACGTGATAAAAACATATGTCCGGCTTGGCCTGGGTGTAGGCATCATCGCTGAAATGGCAATCAGGGACGATGGCACTAACAACGACCTGGTGGCATTACCAGCTGGCGCATTGTTTGGAGTAAACGTTGCCAAAGTAGCCTTCAAGCGCAGCGCTTACCTGCGCAATTTTGTTTACACCTTTGCAGAACTGCTCAGCAGCGATTTGACCCGCAGCGTGATTGAAAAAACGATGTCGGGGACGAACCATGACTCTCAAGCCTGAATCTCAGGCATTCATATCAACCGACGATTCATTACCCCGCCAGCAACACGCCATGAACGCAGTTCTTGAAAAAACGCCACAGCTAAAAACCAAACTGCCCGCTGTCGGCACCACTATTTTCACCGTCATGTCCGGTTTGGCGGCCGAGCACAACGCGGTCAATCTTGGTCAGGGTTTCCCGGATTTTGCGTGTGACCCCAAACTGGTGAGTGCGGTTACGAACGCCATGACAAAGGGCTTGAACCAATACCCGCCCATGCCCGGCGTACCGGCGCTGCGGCAAGCAATTTCAGGCAAATTGCTCAAGCTGCATGGCCGCAGTTATGACATGCATACTGAAATCACGGTGACTGCCGGCGCTACACAGGCCATCCTTACGGCCATGCTTGCAGTGGTTCACCCTGGCGACGAAGTCATTGTGCTGGAGCCCTGCTACGACAGCTATGTACCCAATATTGAACTGGCAGGCGGAGTGGTAGTGCGCGTGCCTTTGACGCCAGGCACTTTCAGGCCTGACTTTGACAAGATCAGTGCTGCAATGACATCAAAAACGCGTGCCATCCTGATCAACTCTCCTCACAATCCGAGCGCAACAGTGTGGCATGAGGCCGACATGCTGAAACTGCAAGAGTTGCTGGCACCGACCGATGTTTTGCTGATCAGTGACGAGGTGTATGAGCACATGGTCTTTGATGCCGATCAGGGACACATTCACCTCAGCGCAGCGCGCTATCCAGGCCTTGCAGCACGCGCGTTTATCGTCAGCAGCTTTGGCAAGACCTACCACGTCACGGGCTGGAAAGTAGGCTACGTAGCAGCTCCAGCCGCGTTAACAGCAGAGTTTCGCAAGGTGCACCAATTCAATGTATTTACCGTGAATACGCCGGTGCAGCACGGCTTGGCCAGCTACATGGCTGACGAGAACGCGTATCTCGGTCTTCCCGCCTTTTATCAGCGCAAACGCGATTTGTTTCGTGCTGGTTTGGCAAAGACGCGCTTTAAGCTGCTTCCAAGTGAAGGCAGCTATTTCCAGTGCGTAGACATCTCGGACGTAAGTGATTTAAACGAAGCCGATTTTTGCAAATGGCTGACTACTGAAGTCGGAGTGGCAGCCATTCCACTTTCTGCTTTTTATGGCAACAGCTTTGACCAGCGTGTAGTGCGCTTTTGTTTTGCCAAAAAAGACGAAACCCTTCACGCGGCTTTGTCCCGACTCGCTGCGCTGTAGTCGGCACAGTCGGCATTGGCTGACGGGCGGATGCGTCTTGTGCTTGCTTGATTGGGCTCTCTTAGGGAATAAAGTCAACTCACATAACAAGGAGTTCTTCATGTCGCTTTCCCTAATCCTGCTAATCGTTTTGATTTTGATCCTGATCGGTGCCCTGCCTACTTGGGGCCATAGTCGCAGTTGGGGTTACGGACCAAGTGGTGGATTGGGACTGGTGGTGATCATCTTGATCGTACTGTTGCTGATGGGCCGTATCTAGCAAGAGGGTAGAACCCGTATTGACCGTGCTTTGCCAAGTTTGGCAATATGTTCAACCAGCGGCGTGTCGGTAGCATCGTAGCGCCACCCGACACGCAAGCCCTTCGTGTCCAAGCAAACAGAGACTTGTCTGAACCGATTCAACTTTTTCTGACCTGCTGAACTGTTGTCAGCCTGTTTAAAAAAAGGTGTTGGCTGCCGCGGCCAAGCAAAGAATCAACGGCGTCGCGCGTGCCGTCAAAGCGCTAGCCCAATTCTTTAGCCTACCGCGCGCGTTGTGCGGCCAATGGTTATTTGCTCTCTTTCTTCATGCACTGGCTAAACGATAAACCCAACATGCCAGCCGTGAAGATTCGAACCAGCCACGCACCACTCGATTCAAATTTCAACTAATTTCTTTGACTTGTTTGGTTGTGGCCTGGAGGCACGGCGGCCTGCTCGCACTCTCAACTGTTGAGTTGCTGCCACACTTTTTCAAGCCGTTTGATACTGACCGGCTGCGGTGTGCGCAGTTCCTGCGCAAAAAAGCTCACACGCAACTCTTCCAGCAACCATCGAAATTCCTGCATTCGCGCATCTGTCGCGCCTTTGCGCTCAGCAACCAGCCGCCAATAGCGCTGTTCCTGAGGTTTGAGCTCGAGCAGGCGCGCGGCGTCACGCGCCGGGTCTGCTCGCCATTTCTCAAGGCGCGCGGTGATGGCTTTCAGGTATCTTGGAAAGTGCTGAAGCTGGCCATAAGGCGTCGCGGTTAAAAAGATTTTGGGAACAAGCCGCTGCAACTGCTGAGCAGCATCGGCTGCGGCGTCTGCAGCGTTTTTTGAATCCTTGATTTTCCGCTGGGCGACTGCAAACTCCAGCAAGATTCCTGTGGCGAGGCGTGCAATTTCAGTCGCAATCAACGTCAAGCGCCCTCTGCCTTCTTCCAGTCGTTTTTTGAACTCGACCTCACTGGTCGGTAGTGGATCGAGCAGGAAAGTACGGTTTAAAGCCACTTCAATGATTTGCGCACGCAGCTCCTCCAGGGTGCCGCCGCCAGAGTTGTCGGCAGAACGACCCACCAACATGAAAGCGGAAGCCATTTTTTGCAGTTCGGGAAGGTTTTTTTCGAGGTACTTGATGGCATCTTTGATTTGAAGCGAAAACAGCCGACGCAAACCGGCACGGTGTTTGGTCACCGCTAGTTCGGGCTCGTCAAACACCTCCATCGTGACAGCGTCGCCCACATCAATCAGCGCCGGAAAACCGATCAGGGTCTGGTTGCCCTTGGCAATTTCCATCAGCTCGGGCAGCTCGCCAAAGCTCCAGCTGGTGTATCGCTCTGGGATTTTAGGTACTATTAATTTAGGAGCTGCTTGCGCCCGTGTTTGTTGAGCTATAGGTCTATTTTGATCATTATTGGGGTGTTTTACGCACTCTGGCGGCCGATTGGCAAGTGTTTTCAGCCCCGCCAACGCCTGAAATGCACCGCGCGCCTGTGCACCCAAGTCGCCCTTTAACGCGGCCAGGCTGCGACCTGTACCAAGTTGACGGCCATGCTCGTCGACCACCCGGAAATTCATGAACAGGTGTGGTGCCAACATGTCGAGTTTTAAGTCGCCGCGTTTGACATCTACCGCTGCCATCTCGCGTACCAGCCTCAGTACCGCATCGGTCAACGAACCGTTACCGAATGCCTCTGCGACTTTGAGCTGGTCTGCCATGCGGGTGGCAGTATCAGGCAGCGGCACAAGGCGCGAGCGTGGCCGCTGGTGCAGGGTTTTGATCAGCGCCTGAACCTTGTCCTTCAACATGCCTGGTACCAGCCATTCGCAGCGCTCCTCATTGACCTGGTTGAGTGCGAACAGGGGCACATCCACCGTCACGCCGTCTTTCGCGTCGCCAGGTTCGTGCAGGTAGGTTGCACTGCAATCCACACCACCGAGTCGCAAAATTTTCGGGAAAGCCTGCGTCGTGATACCTGCTGCCTCGTGGCGCATCAACTCTTCTTGCGTCAACAACAGCAGTTTGGGTTGCTTTTTAACTTCTTCGCGGTACCAGGCCTCGCAACTTGCGCCGCTGCACACATCCGCTGGCAGCAGCTGGTCGTAAGCCGGCGGTGCACCGAGAATTCCGGTGAGGGCGCTGTTGCGGAAGATGGTCTGGCCGACCGAGCCGTTGTTGTTGCGCACACTGGCAAGGTTCAACGCGGCGATGCGTGCGAAATACTGTCCGGCACTGGCGCGAAGCACCGACTTGCCGTCGCCATCAACGTCCCACGCAAAGCCGAATCGCGGTTGGAACATCCGACGGTCGCTCGGGATCCTGCCGTTCGATGGAAAACGGACGGTGCCAGCCGGCGTCGTCCGGCTCTGGCCGATCAGTGGCGCGTAGAACACCGTGCCGGGATCGGTGATCGGGTCGGGCTGCTCTTGCGCTTCCCACCGGAGGCCGTAGTTGACAGTCAGGCGTGGTGTCGGCTTCCACGTATCCTGGAAGAAAACGCCAATGTCCGTTTGTGCCAGCGACTGTGTTCCGCTCTGCTCCACCGTGCGGCCACCAACGCCCGCCTGCTGCAGATAGAGCTGCACCGGGCCGGTGATTCTCGACCCGGCAGGGCAGGCGCCAGCGGTGTTGCTGCTGCCGTTGGAGCACTCCACGTAGTTGCGCCCGCGGTTCGCGTAATTGATGAACCCCGTCACGCTGCTGAAGATGAACCGGCCATTCGCGAAGCCGACGAAGGTCTGGTTCGACTTCACCGCGTTGACCTCGGCACCGACCTTGAACAGGTGGTTGCCCGTGGCGTAGGTGACGTTGTTGAGCAGCTGGATGCGCGTGTCGTTGTACATGACCGGAATGAAGAACGGCCGGCCGATGCGGAAACCGTTGACGAAATCCATGCCGGTATCGGGGAAATCACGGCCACCGGGCAGTGTCGGCGCGTCATACTCACGCGGGCGGTCTTCCCGCGCAAACTGGAAGCGGAACTCGTTCGCCACGCTGTTCGTGAGCTGCGAGGTGAGCTGGCCGCTGACGGCGTGCGAAAAATCCTTCTCGACCGCGTTGGCGCTGGCTCCCCACGAATCCACGTCGAACGTGCCGTTGACCTGACGGCTGTTCGTGAAATTGTACTTGAGCGAGAAATTGTTCGTCTCGTTCACGCGATAGTCGAGCTTCAGCAGGAACACCTGGCCATCATTGGTGCGGGCGATCGGCGTGAAGTCGTTGCGCAGGGCGCCACCGAAGGCGGTACCCAGGAATGTCCGCAGCGAATCCAGCGCTGCGCTGGCAGGCCGCGTCTGCTGTTTCGTCTCGCGGTAGATCTGCTGGTCGTACGCCGTGAAGAAGAACAGGCGATCCTTCACGATCGGTCCTCCAGCCGTGAAGCCGAACTGATTCTGCGCAAAATCGGGATTCAGCGTGACGCCATTGCCCTGCAGGTTGCCCGAGAGCGCGCCGTTCTTGCCGTAGTAGTGCACCGTGCCGCGCATGGTGTTGGTGCCGCTCTTGGTGATCACGTTCACGAATCCGCCGGCCGAGCGCCCAAACTCGGCGCTCGCGCCCGCGTTGGTCACCACCAGTTCCTGCACGGCGTCGAGATTGAACGTGAACGCCGGCCGCTGGCCTCCGCGTTGTTCGCCGAAGAACGGATTGTTGAAATCCGCTCCATCGACGCTGACGTTGTTGTAGGTGCCACGCTGGCCCGCGATGCTGATCACGTCGCCATCAGGTCCCTGCGTGCTGGCCACGTTCGGCGTCAGCAGCGTCAGCGCGAGGAAATTGCGCCCGTTGTTCGGCAACCCCTTCACCACTTCTTCCGACAGTGGCGTGGCGAAGTCACTGCGCGACGTATTCACTGGAGTACCGTCACGGTCGTCGACACGCACCGCCGCCAGTTCCACTGCCTGTCGTGTCACGCGCAGCGGGATGTCGAGTGCCTGTCCGACGCGAAGCGTGAGGTCGCGACGACTTACGGCCGCAAACCCAATGGCGCGCACACTCACCTCATAGCGACCCAGTGGCAACAGCGGAGCCGCATAGATGCCGCGGTCGCTGGTGCGCACTGTGCGCGTCACGTTGGTTTCCTGGTTGCGCAGCGTGATCAGGGCGCCCGCCACCGGCGCGTTCGCCTCGTCGGTCACGCGACCGCGA
>ENA-OFDP01000251-OFDP01000251.1-metagenomes-genome-assembly--contig:-NODE-251-length-25121-cov-5.762786_pt1 | contig 25121 bp, 27 predicted proteins | sample MGYA00153389_OFDP01 | MGnify analysis MGYA00153389 | reverse complement strand
CTTGCCTACAGTAACAGAATCAGGGGAGACAAAGCAGAGAATATCGAACTGGCGATCGCATTTTACACTGCTGCATTATCCGTCTACACCCGCGATGCCTTTCCCGAAGATTGGGCGATGACGCAAAATAATCTGGCAATTGCCTACTGTGACAGAATCAGGGGAGACAAAGCAGAGAATATCGAACTGGCGATCGCATCATACACTACTGCATTATCCGTCTACACCCGCGAAGCCTTTCCCGAAGATTGGGCGATGACGCAAAATAATCTGGGACTTGCCTACAGTAACAGAATCAGGGGAGACAAAGCAGAGAATATCGAACTGGCGAAAAAGTGTTATGAAAATGCTTTAACAGTTAGAACTCGTGAGGCTTACCCGCAAGAGCATACAGAAACTTTGTTTAATTTAGATAATCTCGATCGAAGCAACCGGTAATGGCAATTAGCTGATGATATCTACTCCCCTGCAATTAAAATAGTAGAATTTTTAAAGAGTTAAATTCATTAATCAATCTCGATTTACCCACTTCCACAAAGAAACCGGGTTTTTTACTTAATCTGTCGTCTTCAACGCAGTATTATGGCAAAAAACCCGGTTTCTGAAATCCTAATTAATGACTGTGCCCGTGCCCTTCATGAGGATGCGTGCGATCGTGGTGCGCCGCCAAACTTGGATTAACCCCGATCGCACTTTCACTCAACAACGCTTCAATCTGCGGATTTGCCCACTCTGCTGCAATTTTTTCGTCGTATTGCTGCCATTTACCTCTAGGAAAACTCCCAACAGCAAAATCAAAAAATCCATGTTCCATAGAGAATATGCCACCGCGTTCATACATTATGATTAGAGGTTCGTAGGGTTCAGGTAAAGTAAATTCACTAACTTTTGGTAAATTTTTCACCCGATCCCAATGGAGGAACCACTCGCAGGTTTTCTCAATCATACCCGCCACATAAAACGGTGTCTCTGTGAAATGAGTCTTAAGCACTTTAACCTTAGTATCATCGACACATTCTAAAGGGCAGATATGAGCAGCCACATCAAAAAACGGCCATTCATCTGTACAATCTAAAGCTTTTGCCCACAGTGCCGCACGCCTCAAGTATTCTCGTAAAAGGGCAATATGAGAGTTAACGCGACTATCGTCAGGCTCCCATTTAATTGCTAAAATTCGCTCTAGTGCAGTATCAGTAATTGTTTTTGCAGTCATATTTTTTCTCTAATAGCTTCAAGCAACTCATCAAGATTTGAGAGGTTGTCAGCAAGCATCAGTCCTTCCGCTGACTTACCTATTATATTAACCCAGTGGGAAAATGGATTGGGTCTCCCAGTATTGGGAGCGATATCGTGTGCTCCGAAATGCTCCGGGGTGGGCCAGTTGCCAAAACCGCATATTGGATGCTCTATCCAAGCTTTAGGCGATCGATAAGGAAGTCCATCAGCCATTAGTGCTTGCTCTATATACTCGTGGGCTATCAACCGCTTAAACTTGGCAAGTTCTCTGGGTTGTAGTTCCTCATTTTGCGCACTTATCCATAAGTCAGCAATCTCACCATCAGGTGTAAAATTAGCTCGGACACGGCTAATAGTATTTGTCTCATCATTTGGAATATCAAGCTCGTGTTCCTTGATAAATATGTGTTCTTTTACTTGGCGGATAATTTGTTCAGAAATTTTTAGATAATTAGCAATTTTATATACATCATCCGTCATGGCGATAATTTCTGCATATTGACGGATTTCTTTCTGATTAGCATCCCCAAAATACTGTGGCACGATCCAATACCATTCTCATTTTATTCTTTAACAACTTTCATTTCGCCCTTTCCCTAAAAACACCAAAGGTCGATCGCCCTTTTCACCTAAATCAATCTCGACTCACGCACTCCCACAAAAAAAACCGGGTTTTTACCGAATCTGTCGTTTTCAACGCAGTATTCTTGCAAAAACCCGGTTTCTCAGATCCTAATTAATGATTGTGTCCGTGCCCGCCATGATTATGCCCGTGATCGTCATGATTATGGCCATGATCGCTATGAGAATGTACGTGATCGCGGACAACCAAATTCGGATTCACCGCGATCGCACTTTCACTCAACAACGCTTCAATCTGCGGATTAGCCCACTCTGCGGCCATTTTCAGAAACTCTGGATGGTCGTTTACACAAGGCAATTTGCGGTAAGTAACTCCTTGACGCTGCTTCTGCAAACCCTCAATAATGTGGTCTACATCTAACAAAGTTTCATGATTTTCTGTCGCAAATCCGATCGGCATAAACACGATCGCAGTTGCACCCAAATCGATCAAATTCTTCGCAGCCAACGTCGCATCCGGCTGCGTCCATTCAATCAGCGGTGTGTCGTGATTCAGCCAACCCACCGAAATCAAAGGATAGCGATACATCAAACGTTCCCGCACGCGATCGTACAAAGCTTGACTTTCCACAATACCCGAAGTGAAGCCCTTCGCCTTGTGCGGACAACCGTGATTCATCAGCACAATCCCAATCTGAGAAGGCAAATGCGCTACTGCTAAATCGTTCTTAATTTCTTCTTCAACCAAATCCGCCATTAGCTGGATGTAAGCAGGTTCATCGTAAAAAGAAGGAATGTAACGCTGTCCTTTTACCCAATGTTCTTTGCCATCAAAGGTTTGTACTAAAGCATTGTTTACCTGTTCCACAGCAATCCCACTGGTGAAAACAGAATCAACAACCAACAGCGGATAAATCAGAATTTTGTCAAATCCTTGTGCTTTAATTTGCGGGATTACTTGTTCCGGCAAAAACGGCGCGCAAAAGTTAAAAGCTTTGAACACTTTTACTTTATCGCCCCATTTCTCCTGCAAATTTTGTTCAATCCCCGCCCGTTGCTGTTCAAAAATTGCATTGTGCGGCGACACGAATTGACCGTGTTGGTGGCTCCATTCGTGCAAGTCGAAAATTGCCAAAATCTTCGCCAGTGGCGGATAAATCCAATGCGGTACTGGCGCAAACTTCGCCGTCAGCAAGTTTAAAGCTTGTTCGTTGTAGTTGGCAAAATCGTCGTAGCTTTCGACTTCGCCGTAACCCATCAGCAAGACAGCTACTCGATCGCTGTTTTCAGGTGCGGTAGACGTTTTGAACTGAATTTTTTCTGGAGAAGCAACCACTTTGTATTCCTCAATTTTATTTATTCTAAGAGATCCAGACAGGATGAAGAGTGGATCTGAGATTTTCGATTGTTGACGATCGCACGAGTTCCGCGCGCTGGGCTGATTCCCGGTTTCTGCACCGATACTTCCGGGCCAAACCTCTTATTTATCCTAGAAACCGGGTTGATGAGCGTCAGTCCTAAATCGGCTTTTTGATTCCGACCCGAAACTCGTAGGGTGGCTAGAACTAGAATCAGGCTTCGCTAAGCCTGACAGGGAATGGGGCCAGGGGGGATAAGTTTTATGTTTTCTTAAGACTCTCTCACCTTGCCTCTCTCTGATTCCGGCGATTTGGAGGGTTCCCAGGGTTAAATTTGGGGGGATACTCTTCAAGCTTGACTCTATTATAACTTTAACACCCTATCCCCCCGGATGGCATATAATAAATTATGGTGTACAATAAAGTAAAGTTATGTTAAGCTCATAATTAATTTTCTTGAAGCACAATGAGACTGGTAATTTGCCCCGGAATCCACGACCCAAAACTAACCGATCGCTTCCTAGAGGGACTTTCGGAAGTGTGGGGAGATGCAGAACCCCGGCAAAATACCCAAACATCCTACCCTGTTAAGATTTTTCCCGCTCATAAACATCCGCCTTTTTCAGCCCTTGACATATTCCACTTTTTGTGTAGTCAAGAATTGGCTGGAGAAAGTCTAGTATTTGTCAGCTTTTCGGCTGGAGTAGTCGGGGCGATCGGGGCGGCGTGGATGTGGCAACAAATCGGCGGCAAAGTCGCGGCATTCATTGCTTTGGATGGTTGGGGAGTACCCCTGGGGGGCACTTTTCCGATTCACCGGATCAGCCACGATTCCTTTACACACTGGAGTTCGGCAATTCTCGGCAGCGGTGGAGATGGTTTTTATGCAGATCCGCCCGTTGAACATTTGGATTTGTGGCGCGAACCCCAAACAGTCAAAGGTTGGCAAATCAGTCAAACAGCCGATCGCATCGAGACGACGAAACCAGCCACCGCAGCAACATTTTTAGTTCACTTATTGAAACAGTACGGAGTCCAATCAGTTGTTTAACTTGAATTTAGTATCATCGGCGATCGCATCTACTGCCACCCTTACCCACCTAGAAAATCCTGTATCTTCTTCAGAAAGAAGCAAGAGCATTCAGCAGTGGTTGGTATTTGGCGCTTCAGCATTTTTAGTCTCAATTCCAGTTTTTGTGCAAGCGCCCTTAGTGCGTTTATATCCAACCATCAGCTTGCTATCCACTATCCCCTGGTTCGTACTTAGTTTAATCTTAATTTTTCGTCCAAAAACCCAACTTTGGGGAGACTTATTATTAGGGTTTGCGGGATGTTGGCTGGCTGGTTCTATTTATTGGGGCTGGTTTCGGTGGGAACCAATTTTGCACTTACCTATAGAAGCAATTGGTTTGCCATTTGCGATTTGGTGTTTGGGTAAATCTTGGGGAAAAGTTGGCAGCTATTTTTATTTGGGTTCGTTATTAGGAACCGCTATTACTGACGTATATTTTTACTTGACAGGTTTGATGCCCTACTGGAGACAAGTGATGCACGCGGAACCGGAATTGGCAATGCCGATTTTTCAAAGCGCGATCGGGCAAATTGACACTCCTTGGGGTATTGGCTGTGCGATCGTTTTAATCGCTGTACTTTTAACTGTGGGTTTGATCAGTTTGCGCGATCGCACTTTGCACTGGCGGGCATTCAGCGGAGCAGTTTTTAGCACGCTGTTAGTAGATGGTTTATTTTGGCTAGCCGCCTCCGCAGCTTAAGCTTTCTGGTTGGTTTCTACTCGTTTCTAGGCTCTGCCTGGAAACGCAGATCCGGAGGCTCTGCCTCCAATTTTTGTTCGGAAACGAGGCATTTTTTTTAGACTTTCGGAAACGAGGCAGAGCCTCTAGATATTGTTTCCCAGGCAGAGCCTGGGAACCAGTTATGAGTTAAAATCTAAAATCTAAAATCTAAAATCCAAAATAAATATCATGTCTTTGATTTCAATTCACGGTGTAGAACATTATTACGAGTGGATAACAGCAGACTCCAGCGCCCAACCCACAGGCAAACCTGTGATGGTATTCCTGCACGGCTGGGCTGGCTCTGCTCGCTACTGGGAAAGCACCGCACGTGCTATTGCCAATGACTTTGACTGCTTGCTTTATGACATGAGAGGTTTTGGGCGTTCTCCACTGCCACAAGAGCCTCCTGAGTCCAGCTATGAACTCGAAACCTATGCTGAGGACTTAGCCCAATTATTAGCAGCTTTGAATTTAAGTCGCGTCTATCTCAATGCTCATTCCACAGGTGCATCAATTGCTACTTTATTCCTCAACCTTTATCCCGAAAAAGTAGAAAAGGCAATTCTGACTTGCAGTGGCATTTTTGAATACGATGAAAAAGCCTTTACAACTTTTCACAAATTCGGTGGCTATGTTGTCAAATTTCGCCCGGCTTGGTTGGCTGCTATTCCGTTTGCCGATCGCATATTTATGGCACGGTTTTTGCACCGCAGTCTGCCCACAGAGGTCAGTTTGGCATTTCTAAAGGATTTCTTAATGGCAGATGAGGAAGCGGCTATAGGTACGATGGTGACAGCAGTCAGCAAAAGAGCTGCTGAGGAAATGCCCGCAGAATTTGCGCGGCTAAGTGTTCCCACGCTGCTGGTAGCTGGAGAATTCGATCAAATTATCCCCGCAATCATGGGCAAACAAGCTGCCTCCCTCAGCAAAAAAGTAGAATTTGTTATAATCCCAAATACATCTCACTTTCCAATGCTGGAGGATGCCGCAACGTATTTGCAGCTAATCCGGGATTTTTTACCAGCAGTGGCATAGCTGAGTTAGTTCTAATTGAATGTACGATCGGGGAAGCCAGCTTTTAGAGCAGCCTTTACTCCGATCTTAATTTTTAATCCCTAACTTTTAAAGCGAAAGGTGGTAGCATGAACGACCTCGACCAATACTATAAAGTCCTGGATCTGTTGCCGGGAGCAACTCCCGAAGAAATTACCCAAGCCTACAAGGATTTGGCGTTCATTTGGCATCCCGATCGCATTCCTAAAGATAATACTAGACTGCACAAAAAAGCTGAAGAAAAGATTAAGGAAATTAATCAAGCTCGCGAACAATTGCGATCGATTCAGCCAAGAGGTCAGAATCAGAACGTTGGGCACAAAAATACTCAGCACAAAAACACCCAGCCACAAAACACCCAGCCACAAAACACCCAGCACAAACACACCCAGCCACAAAATACTCAGTACCAAAACAATCAGTATCAAAACAATCAGCAACAAAATACTCAGTACAGAAATACTCAGTATCAAAACAATCAGCAACAAAACACTGAGTACAGAAATACTCAGTATCAAAACAATCAGCAACAAAACACCCAGCCACCGCCGCCAAACCCAAAAGAACCTCGCTACTATTCCGAGCCCTCTTCAGGAAAATATCCTGGTAGTTATGCTGGAAATTATGCGGGAAACTCTTCTGCAAATCCTTCCGGGCCCTATTCAGAGGCGTCCCGCTACCAATCGCCACCGCCCCAGCCATCTGCGCCTCACCGCCAAGCCGCGCCCCAAAGTCCCGATTTGAGCGGTTCCGATTTTAAAGGAGCTTCCCTAAAAGAAAAAGATTTTTCAGGGAGAAACTTGAGTAATGCAAACTTGAGTCAAGCTGACTTAAGTGATACTTTTCTGCACAATATCAACCTCACAGGTGCGAATTTGTACAAAGCAAACTTGTTCAGAGCTAACCTGTTAGGAGCTTGTTTGATCAATGCCAATTTGAGAGAAACTAACTTAATCGGAGCAGATTTGAGCGGCGCAGACTTGAGCGGCGCTGATTTAACAGGAGCTAAAATCGGTTATGGCGATCGAGTTATGGTAAAACTGACGGGAGCTAGATTATCGGGAACCATTTTACCCGACGGTACGGTTCACAGCTAGACTATTTAGTCATCTGATATCAAATCTGTTAGCATCGTTCTGGTAAAGTCGAGTGGAGTGGTCACAAAATATCTACTCGCAATTTTCAGTTTTTAAACTCACTGTCAACCGTTAACTGTCAACAATCAACAATCATTCCGGTTGAGCCGGAATTAAGATCAGTCCTATTTTAATTCTTTCCGCCGATCGCGCAATTTTCGCCCTGCGGTCAGCATAGCACCTCCGGCCACCAAACCGCCCAGAGTCATCGGTTCGGGAACCGCTTCGGCTTTTTGGGTACTCACAGAACCGCTTTTAATAAACACAGCAGAATCTAAATTGCCGTCCCCCACATCTTTAATGCGGATGCTAAGAACATTCGTCTGATTTTGCTTGAGCAAGCCCTCAAAACCTAAAACTTTAGTAAAACCATCGAGCTTAATAATATTAGCCGCAAGACCTATCACGGCTGGATTGTTGATATAATCCGAGTGATCTGTAGAGCGATTATCTGCATTCGGAACAAGATTATTAATAGTAACTGCTTTACCATCGCTCAATTTTGCCAAATTATTGCCATTCAGCAACAGTTCAAAACTGTCATTAAATTCAGAACCGCCGAACTCGGGAAACTCCTCTGAAGCAAATACATATTCAAAGAACAATTTTTCAGCCGTATAGTCCACAAAAAAGCTGAGGTCTAGCTGAGTTAAATCTCCAGCTTCGCCCTTGGGCCCAAAGTCAGTGTTTAAATCACTGCCGTTGATCATTAAGTTATCTTTTATATTCCTGCCCGGTATATTGGCTACTCTACCAGTGCTGAGAACAACACCTGACTGCAAACTAAAGGGGTCATTAGTAAAAGTACCAAAAGCAGCACTATTTCCAGTAACAGAAACAGAGAAATTACTCAATCCCGCTGTCTGCGTTCCTAACAACTGGTTTTTTAAAGTTTCGGTGTTATTTGTTGCACCTACAGAAAATGCCAGTGCGGGTGCGGTCAACAAGCTCAAAGCAGCAGCGGTGAAAGCAGTTAAGGCAGCAATTCTATGAGGGCTGAGCATATTTTTATTGTTAAAATCATAGGTTTGAATTTAATCCACAATATTATAATTACATTATGTTGTAGTAAAATATAGTACCTTTACCAAGGATTTACAACTACGTGTTTATACGGATATTATGATTGATTTCTACTTCGTAATATCGTTTCCGGTTGCAGCGGAATGATAGTTCGGAGACGGCTCTTGGAGTGTCCCTACTCAAAATAATATTGTAGGGACACTCCAAGAGCCGTCTCCTAATTTCGGCTTCGGGCAGATTTTGTCAAAAACCCTTTGCTACTCCTTCCCCGCGCCGATCGGCTGCTCCTTCCAACCAACCATCAGACGTGAGGACGATCGCATTCGCATTTCCCCAGCCCTCACCTTCCCGAATCACGTGTCCCCGCCTGCGCAACTCCGAAAGCGTCGCAGCATCAAAGCCTCCCTTTTCCACCATCAGCCGATCGGGCAACCACTGATGGTGCACCCGAGGTGCAGATACAGCCTCACCGACATTCATGTCGTAAACCAACACATTCAACACAATTTGCAACACTGTGGTAATAATCGTGCTACCGCCGGGAGCTCCCGCAGCCAGACGAAATTTGCCATTTTCCGTGACGATAATCGGCGTCATGCTTGACAAAGGAGTCTTTCCAGGGGCGATCGAATTAGCCTCCCCACCCACCAAACCAAACAAATTCGGGACTCCCGGTGCCGCCGCGAAATCGTCCATCTCATTGTTGAGCAAAATTCCCGTACCCGCCGCCACAGCCCCAGCCCCAAAACCGCCATTCACCGTAAACGTCAAACTCACAACATTGCGCTCTTTGTCAACTACCGTCAGGTGTGTAGTCTCAGGCGACTCGTACACAAAGCGGCTCAAAGTTTGAGCGTCAATTGCTTTTACCTCGATCGAAGGTTTGGCTTTCGACATCTGGATTTGCGATCGTCTCAATTTCGCATAATTCTTGCTAGTAAGAGCTTTGACGGGCACGCTGACAAAATCTGGATCGCCCAAATACTCAGATCGATCGGCATAAGCAATCCGCATACTTTCTGCCATTAAATGCAGCGTGTCTGGATTTTTCGGGCCCAACTTCTTTAAATCGGTATCTCCCAAAATATTCAGAATTTGCAACAAATGAACGCCGCCGGAAGAAGGAGGCGACATCGCACAAATTTCGTAAGTGCGAAAGTTGCCACAAACCGGATTGCGCCAAATCGGCGTATAGTTTTTTAGGTCTTCGAGAGTAATCAAGCCACCGTTTTTGGCCATGTCGGAGGCGATCGCCCGCGCAATATCCCCGGTATAAAAACTTTGCGGATTTTGAGAAATCTTGCGTAAAGTCAGTGCCAAATCCCGCTGCACCAAAAGTTCCCCCGGCTGGTACAAAATACCGCCTTTGGTAAAAACTTGACGCGCCGCCGGATTTTTTTGAATCGTATCCTGTCGCCCCTTAACAGCCTTGGTAAAGCGCGAACTTACGGGAAAGCCATTTTCTGCCAGGGCGATCGCCGGCGCCACCACAGCCGCCCAAGGCAACTTCCCGTACTCGCGGTGCACCGTATAAAGTCCAGCCACAGTCCCCGGAATCCCCGCCGCCAAATGCCCGTCCAAACTTGCCCTTGGGCGCACCTTACCTTGCTGGTCGAGGTACATATCCCGCGTCGCCCGTTTCGGAGCTCGTTCCCGGAAATCCAGCGCTTGCACAGTCCCCGTTTGGGCCCGCCGCAGCAGCAAAAAACCCCCGCCGCCGATACCCGCCGAAAAAGGCTCCACCACCGAAATCACCAAAGCCGTAGCAGCCGCCGCATCGACTGCATTGCCTCCCTGTTGCAGCGCCGCCAAGCCAGCCTCGGTTGCTAGCGGGTGAGCCGAGACAGCCATGCCCTGTTTGCTGCGCTGCTGCTGTAAGTTTGGCTGTAGCTGCTGCTGACAGCCAGATAGTATCAACGTGATAAAAAGAGTATAAATTCGCACTTTGCTAGATGATTTTGGCAACATTTTTGTAGAATAGATAGGTGTTTTTGAATAACGGTATGATTTTTGGCAGATCCCCTACTTCTGAATCAAATTGACTCCGAAGTCAAAATCAGAACGGCAAAAGAAGAAGTCGGGGATCTGGCTTATCTGTTCATGGGGACGATCGGCAATACCAGATAACACTCAGGTTAGCAAGCCTGTTATATTGGCATTACGTAAGTTTCGGGAATACAGGTACTTACACGTGAAGCACTCAAGGTCTATGCTTCCAGACTCTAGGGAATCATAACTGATCCTATACCGCGATCGATCCGAGCCAGTTTTGACGAATCGGACAAAAAACTACCAACTGCCAAAAACTACAATTTTTGCTGATTTCGTTAAATAACAAAGATGAAATAGCACCATAGGTCAGTTGTCGTGCTGCACAGTCTATAATTCTCCGGTTTGCGATCGAAACCGATCTAATCGCAATATTTCAATTTAGGGGTTGGGTGATATGTGGCGAAGAACGTACTTCGATAAGCAACTACAAAACTACACACAATTCAAGTTATGAACAGCGAAAAAGTCAGTGTAATCATTCCTGCATTCAATGCAGCCGACACTCTGGCAGAGGCAGTTTCCTCCGCAGTCAATGGTACTCACAAGCATCTAGAAATCTTAATTGTGGATGACTGCTCTACTGACGATACTAGCAGAGTTGGTACTAAAATTGCCGAGGAAGATTCGAGAATTCAATACTTCCGAAATCCCGAAAATTACGGGGTTTCTAAGTCGAGAAACTTAATGATCTATCAGGCAACGGGCAAGTATGTAGCGTTTCTAGACAGCGACGATACCTGGGAACCCAACAAGCTAGAATTTTGTTTAAAGATGCTTCAAGACAACCCCGAAGTCAAAGCTGTGGCTCATGCTTTGCGGTATTTAGACAAGCGGGGCAACAAGTTGAGTTATGTTCCCACCTATCCGACAACTAAAGCCCAAATGCAGGAGATTAAGGAGACAGGCGAAAGTCCTTGGGTTTTCCCATCTTCTGTTGTAGTCGATCGCTCTATTCTGCTCTCTGAAGGCGGCTTTGCAGAAGATTGGCAGGTAGGAGAAGATACAGAGTTATTTACTAAAATCGCCCAAAAACATGGCTTGCTAGCAGCGACAGCACCCTTGGGAAATTATCGAATTAGAGGAAACTCTCTCACAGATAAGCACTGGCTGAAAAAGCGCATAGCTGCTGATTGTGTGAAGGAAAACCAACTGCGGCGATTGCGGGGAGAAACAGAGTTATCGCTGAATGAGTACGAACAGGTATGCTTTAAGAATTTGTCACTTCTGAAAAAGATTAACAAATTCCGAGAACTTTTAGCGCTGCACTACATGAGAAAGCTAGGACAAAGTTTGTTAAATCGGGAGGTTTTGCCGACTCTTCTTTATGGTATCGCTACCACAGTTCTCAACCCTAAAGCTACTCTGAACAAGTGGAAATGGATGAAGTATAATGAAGATCAGGTTTGATATTTCGTAGTTGATTAAATTTATGGACTGGCAGGAAATTTCTGGCAACTGGGTTTTAATTCCTTCTAGACCGATCGCGATCGTACATTTTCTCGGTGGTGCATTTGTGGCGACAGCACCGCAACTCACCTATCGTTGGCTGTTAGAGGCTTTGGGGAATCAAGGATATCTTGTAATAGCAACACCGTTTGTCAATACTTTGGATCATATTGCGATCGCCCGCGATGTCCTCAACAAATTTGAAAATGCCCTCGATCGCCTGCGCGCCACTAAATTGCTCAAAGCTTCGTATCTCCCAGTCTACGGTATGGGACACAGCATGGGATGCAAACTGCACTTGCTGATCGGTTCTGTGTTTGACATAGAAAGAGCCGGCAACATTCTGATCTCTTTCAACAATTATGCGGCATCCGAAGCAATCCCGATCGTCGAGCAAATTTCCCCTGTCTTTAAAGTAGAATTTACCCCTTCCCCACAAGACACCAATCGCATCGTACAAGATAGCTACCAAATTAGACGCAATCTTTTAGTTAAATTTAACGGCGACAACATCGATCAAACCCTGCTGTTGACCAAACTGCTAACAGCACGATTTCCTGACATGATTACAGTTCAGACATTGGTAGGAAACCATCAAACGCCCTTGGGTCAAGATGTTAGCTGGCCTGTTGGTCAAATTTTTACACCATTCGACGCGATCGGTCAATGGGTAAAACAAGAAGTATATCGAGAACTAAATCAATTAAAACGGACAATTCTGCTGTGGTTGAACCCTATGTCCCGCGTTTAAAAGCTGCTGGTAGTCCATTAACCCAAAAGTTCCTCCGGCAGTTCCAAAATATCAGATTCATCGTTCGTGGTTGAGATAGGAGTATAATTTTTGACGATCGACAGACAGTTCCTACCATCAGCCGTTCTCCTATAGCTGAGACTGTCTGCGATGTCTTTCATCAACTTTAGACCCCGCCCGCCTGTAGCTTCGGGATCGATTTTTTCCGACATATCTTGAATTTTCTGCTCTAAATCAAACGGAGCCCCGCAATCCCAAATTTTAATCTCTAAAGATTCAGCCCACACCGCCACCTCAATGTCAACAGGCAAATTCGGCGGCTTGCCCTCGTGGGCGTGACGCACTGCATTTGTAAAGCCCTCAGCCAAAGCCAACTGACAGCGTATCCACACACTTGTAGGAATTTGCGGGTCGTACAATCGTGAAAACCACGACAAAACTGGGTCTAAAGCACTAAGGCCAGTATTGACTTGAAGATCCGCTTTCTTTAAGACTTGCAACTTTTTGGAACCGATACTTTTTTGCTAACGTTTACTAACAAACACATAAGTCAAATCGCTAAAAAGCTTTTCAACCAAGGCGTATCAACCAATGCCCGAAGGAATATCCCACGAGCACCATTTAGATCCCGGTTCATCTGATTTCCATCAGAATCTTTAATCGTTCTACTACCACCAATCTTTTTGACTTCTCCAGTCCATGAAACAGTCTTTGAAGTGTAAGCTTCATTGATAGAAGTTAAAGCAACTTTGCCCTGCTCCCAAGCTTTCCACTTTAGATGTTTTTTGAACTGATAATGACTCAGGGTCAGCATTTGACGAACAGTCTTAGAACGAATCTTACGACGTGACTTGCTCACCATTCGAGAAGACTCAAACGATGGAAGCAATATCACGTCAAAATTATCCACTAAAAATTTAGCAGTCTTGTGATGCAACTCTTTGACAAGATGTTGAATCTTAGACTTTAATCTATCTGCTGCTTTCCTGAATCTTTGGCGTTGCTGACTAGAGGTTTTGCTCATCCTTGAGATCAACTTGTCTAACCTAAAACACAACTTTTGAATCAAAAGATTAGAATCATTTCCAAGCCATCCATAAGAATACTCAGAAAAGAAGGTCATGAACGTTCTGACACCGGGGTCTAAGGCAAGCACACGACCTTGGTTATCGGTCTGACGTGGTTGCACTTCTTCAGATATAACAATGTAATACTCACTGTAAGCAAGCGTTAACCGTCCATCACTGAAGTCTTTGGGTAATGCCTCTTTCAGCTTTGACTGACCCAGTTTTGTGTAATAAATTCCTTTTGACCCAATTGCCGATTTTGGAATATAAAGAGATTGCTTTGTATCTTTTCGACTGCGAAACTTGCAAACACAAATTTTACCAGTCTTCTTGAAATCTGCTTTAGCTTTTTTGACAGTCGCGCAAGCATCCTTAATGGCAATCGATTTAATTTGAAATGGTACTGGTTTTGCCCAGTCAGGCAGTCCATTAAGTATGCCTGTTTTAATTGACATCCAATTGGCTTTAGTGTTTGGCTGCTGCAAATACTTAATCGTTGTGTTGTAGACGTAACGACTTACGCCAAACCACTGCTTAAGTATTGCTTTTTGCTCAGGCTTTAGGAATAGTCGGATCTTCTTTGATTTTCTTGCTGTAACTTCGCTCTTTGTGCATTCGACAACGGTCGCCATGAAGGATCGCAAGAATATCGGCTGTGAGTTCGGACTCTGCGCAGTGAACAGGATTTGCGAGAACCAGGATCGATCCACCGTTTTGTTTTGCCATAAACTCGAAAAGTTCAAATCCGAATCTGCTTTAGATGTCTCGATAGGCAATAACAACTGTAAGCTGATCCCCGCGCATAAATCTGACCAGTAGGGCTTGCAGTCGTTTTCTATTGAAGTTGAGTCCCGATCCAATATCTTGGATAATTTCTGAGTTGGGGTATCGCTGCCGAATAAATTCAACTTGTCTTTGGAGGTCGTCTTTTTGCTTGGCACTACTGACTCGACAATAGCAGATGACTGAGCAGATGCTTCCATCTTTTTGGTAGGAGTCAACGTCGTAGAGGCGTTGTCCTGCTCCATTTTTGATTGATTTGATCTGCCCTTCATCTGTATACTTCCTTAAAGTGTTTGGATACAATCCTAGAAATTCGACGGCTTTTCTAAGCGGTATGTATACTATAAATCAAAGATATTGCATTTGTTGGCAAATATCAATGATTGTTAGGAAATTAACTACTGTGGATCAACCTTTTAATTCAATCACCATAAAACGAGCGAGAAGCCTCTGGCTTTAGACATGGGGAGGAAAGCGGTTGCGACTTCGACCGTCGCCTAAAATTCATAGGAATAACCATCTTTTTTGTGAATCGCACTGCAATATTTATAACCAATCCCTGCCACTCTTCCAACGGTCGTGACAATATCAAAACTACCGGATACACGGCAAAGAACCCGTCCCATATACGAGCCGACTTTTTTGCCTGCGATAACCATCGCTTTGACAATATCACCAGTCTGCAAGCCTTTGTGGATTTGAACTCTTGAACGATGACGAGTCGGAAAGCCAAATTTATTTGTACCGCACATCTGTCGAGTGCCATGTCCTTTAGCCACGATGAGCAAAGGCTTTGAGGTCATGACTTCGAGCGATTCAACCAGACCCACACACGCCGCATCCAGCCAATGAGCTTTCGGCATACTAGCTTTTGCTGCTAGGAAAGTAAATGTCAAATCCACTGGTTAGTTGTACACGATACCAGAATTCCCGCCCCGATGTCAATTCGCCCTGCTGCCCAAAAAATTCTATCAAAGTTTATATTCAGAGTATAAACTGGGGGTGAAGTTCGACCTAGCCAAAATTTGCATCAAATTTAAAGGTAAATTGAAGTTGATGGCTGGCAGGCAAAAGCATTTACCTGAAAAGCGATGTCAGTAGACTATACTCAATCTCAGACAAGCGCGCTGACAGGATATATTTTTAATGACCCCCAGACCTTGAAAAACGTAGTACCTGAGTGCCCATGTTTCAAATTCTGGTTATTGACGATGATACTGTTGTTCAAGAACTGCTGAGAAGAACTCTGAAAAAACAGGGTTACGAAGTCACAGTAGCAAGCAATGGCGAAGACGGTGTAGCGCAGGCGCAAAAATTGCGTCCGGCTCTGATAATTTGTGATTGGATTATGCCGCGCTTGACCGGCATTGATGTTTGCCGTCGAGTTAAGGCAGATCCGGATCTGTCAACTACACAATTCTTTTTGTTAACTTCTTTGGGTTCGATCGCCGATCGAGTCAAAGGGCTCGACGCCGGTGCCGATGATTTTATCTCAAAGCCGATCGAACTCAACGAGTTACAGGCAAGAGTACGGGCCGGATTGCGGCTGCACCAACTCAGCCGAGACTTGAAAATTGCCAAACAAAATCTGGAAGCAGAGTTAGCTGAGGCTGCCGAGTACGTGCAGTCGCTGCTACCCGATCCGATGACGGAACCTTTCAGCATCGAGGCAAAATTTATTCCCTCTCGGCAGTTGGGGGGAGATTGTTTCGACTACAACTGGCTGGATGCCGATTATTTGGCGATTTACTTGCTAGACGTAGCCGGTCACGGTTTGCGGGCGGCATTGCCTTCAGTGGCGGTGCTGAATTTGCTGCGATCGCGCACCCTACCCAACATTGACTACTACAAACCCAGCGACGTTTTGCGGGCCCTCAACACCACCTTCCAGATGAGCTACCAAAATGACAAGTATTTCACCATCTGGTACGGCGTTTACAACCGGATCGAGCGCAAATTAGTTTACGCCAGCGCCGGCCATCCCCCAGCCGTGTTGATTTCCCAATCCTCCACCAGCAATCCTAAAGTCCAGCAACTAAAAACCCCCGGAATGCCGGTCGGGATGTTCCCAGATGCCCCCTATGTCGATAATTGCTGCGATGTCGAGGATTTGAGCACTCTCTACATTTTTAGCGACGGGGTATACGAGATCCACCAACCTGACGGCAATATCTGGGGGCTTGAACCTTTCATCGACCTGCTAGCAGCTTACAACGGTGGAACTGCCGACCAGTTAGAGTTAGTTTTGAGATACACTCAAAAATTGAACGCTAAAGCGGTTTTTGACGATGATTGGTCTTTACTAAAAGTAAACTTTGGCTAACTGACGAATGGCTGCACATCTTTGACAGAATAGCCATTCGTCAGCAGCCAAAACATTTAGTTAGTAGAAGAGAGAATTTTGCTATTAAAAGCATCGCGGGTCAGAAATATCTCGAAAACTCGATCCATGCTGGTAAGTTCAAATAAAATGCGGATTTGCTCGTTGATAGAACAGACAACTAATTGACTTCCAGCGGCCCGGACTGTTTTGAGCGCCAAAACTAAAGCACCCAAGCCAGAACTATCCATAAATGTCACATCTTGGAAGTCGATCAAAACCACATCGGCTCCCGCTTCCACTAAGTCGCTAATCTCTTGGCGGAATTGACTTGCCTTGGTGCCGTCTAAAATGCCAGAGGGCTGAATAATTTTAACTACAGGACTCATATTTTACGGTTGGAATATTAGAATTACTAGCCAGACTAGGCTAGTATAGCTGCGAGATGGACTCCGATCCAAATAACAGAGCCAAAAAGCGTGAGAATTGTTTTGAGCACAAGAGATGGCTTTCTCCGACGATCGCCACACTGATGAGACTCGCAGCACTTCGCCACCGCCCGTCAATGCGTCAGAGGGAAAGAATCTTTGTGCGGGCGTTAACCTTGCAGCATTATCAAACCGGGCTAACTTTGGCGCGGTAGAGAAGTTTTTCACCTTGTCTGTAGCCTGTGTAGCGAACTTTGACGGGTTCTCCGAGCTGGGCTGTTCCTTCGATCAACTGGTGCTGTTGGGGGTTGTAGGGCAACTCGGCTCCCACTGGGGCGATCGCCTCTACCCCCCATTCCTGCAATAATTTCTCGACCGGACGCATCAAAGGCAGCAATTTCACCGCTGGCAAATGGTGATTTTCCTGAGCTTTGCTCGCAGCAGTCGGCCACTGCAACATCCAAGATTCTAATATTTGCAAGCTAGAAAGCTGGAATTCCTGCATCAAGGACGATCGCTGCTGTTCGATCGTACTTTGCAATCGCTGATATTCCTGTTCTATTGCTGTGGGTGCGGGCGATTCTAACTCTACGTAGTCTGGCGCCAATGCAGCGAGTAGTTCGTTTAATGAAATTTGCAAAGCTTGACTGATTTTGAGCAGGATGTCGGCTCGGGTTTGCAAAGCTAAGCCCCTGCGCAGGCGACTTAGCTGAAGTTCGGAAACTCCTGCTTTTTGGCTGAGTTCTCGATCGCTCGAAAGCCCGACCTGTTGTATCAGGCGTTGCAGTTGAGGAGCATAATCTGGAATATTAGCTGCCACGAAAAAGTCATCCAAATTAGTAAATGGACATATGCTCGATCGTAAACTGTCGGGAGTCTTATTAAAATACATTTTTGGGGCGGGCTTTTCGGCCCACCCCAAAATAGTCTCGCGATTTATGAAGATGCAAGTTCAATTATTGACAGTTGGCTATCTGACGGCTGCTTTTTCCGGGGCGGCGGCTGTTGGAGTTGTCGCAGATCCTTGCAAATGGGCTTCTAGGAACCACAAACGTTTGTCAATTGCACGCGAAATTTCGGTGTAGAGATCCGCTGTATCTGCGTCACCGAGTTCTGATGCTTTGTCGATAGCAACTCGCAGGTGTTGGGCGTAGGGCGCGTAGCGATCGGCCAAAGCAGTCACATACTCTTTGCCATCTAAAATATCGAAAGGAAATTCTGGCAAGATCGAATCTGCGGCGGCTGTGCGCGCGGTTCCTACAGCCAAACCGCCCAAAGCTGTCACCCGTTCGGCAACCGTATCAACGTATTCTTCGAGTTCTGTGGCCATCTCGTCAAACAGCAAGTGCAATTGGTAGAAGTCCATGCCTTTGACGTTCCAGTGAGCTTGCTTGACTTGAGTTTTTAAGTCTAGAGTCGTTGCCAGCGTGGCGTTGAGCAGCCCGACTACGTTCGATCGCGTGCCGGCTGACATATCGATGCGCGTTGGGTAAAGGTGTTGTTTGTGGTTGTTGGTAGTCATAGGTTTTTGGCTTGTTAGTAGTGATTGTCGATCGAATATCTGAGAACGGTTTGGGCGATCGAATATTTGCCTGTTGTGAATTTCTGTTGACAGGCTCAAGCTAAGTGCATCTGCAACACGGCACGGGGAGCTCGGCGGACTTTACAGCGGATAGTTTCTAAACCGAGACGCTGGCAAGCTTCGTATCGATGACAGCCGGAAAATCCGTAATACTGACCATCTACTTCTAGCACATCGATGGGTTCGTTTAAGCCTACCTCGCGGATGGATTCCATGAGGGCGGCTACTTTGGTTTGGTCGTTGACTCGCGGCAGGGGGCGACGAATCTGGTTGAGGGGAATTTCTTCTATCCTCATGGCGGCTCTCTTTTTTGCTTCTTGTTAAATCATACTCGTAATGACTTCGACTTGGCAAGAAAAATGTCAGGAAATTTTGAGATTGGGAGAACGGGGGCGTGCGATCGACCGTTTGCTGTAGTGTCGGGGGATGGAGGGCGATCGGCTTTTGGGTGGGGAAATTAGGATTAAAATTTGCTCCCCATCACCTGGGTACCTCAATTGATTGTCCGTGTCTTGACGTTTGAATGCGCTAATTTGAATCCTCTCAAGTTATAATTTTGTTACGCAAAGCCTATGCTAATCGTTGATTTACTACTGCATAACAAATAAATTCGCTGCGATATAATTCCATGATAAAAACATTCCAAGCTCCAGATATTATTGTGACCAGTCAAGATGGCGAATATCTAATGCTCGTTGAGGTAAAACTCAAAGGTAGTATCGCTAAAAATGTTATTGAACAGCTTAAACATACTATGGCATCTATTGGTTGTTCAGTTGGACTTGTCGTAGCTGGAGAGCGCGTAATTCTGCTCCGCGACTCCTTAGAAAAGTATAATGGTGAGTCAATTGATGTAGTTGGTGAAGCGAAACTTCCAAATTCTTTGCTACCATCGGCAGATGAGCAATGGAAAGGACAACCTGCTGTTGAGTTTGAATCGCGAGTTCAGCGATGGCTTGAGAAACTGAAGCTGACTGCTAATATGGAAAACTTCCCAAATGACTTAAAAAATCTACTTGGCGAACCAATAATTAGCCTTCTCCGAATTGGCGAAGTGAGGGCTGCTGGTCCGAGATGGAGTAAGAGTGCAAAGTGAAACCCAAGGCAGTTTTAGTAGAAACAAATTGGATAGTAGATGTTATTGCTCCAGCACACTTGCAAAGTCCACAGGCTATTCAGTTGCTCAAACGTGCTCAGGCTGGTGAGTTTAGGTTATATGTGCCTGCAATCTGCTTTACAGAAGCACGTGAAACCGTACCTCGAAGGTTTTCCCCACGCTCTCGCTCTGATGATTTACGCAAATTTGTGAGATGGGCGACAGATGAAGGTCGAGTGAGCGCTGAGGATGCGGATGCAGCACGTCGGGTATTTGCTCAATTTGATGGGTTAGTCGCAAATGAACTGACGAAAGTTTCAGAACGATTAGATGAATTAGCGAAGCATCCTAGTCTCAACGTCTTTCCGCTTTCAGAGCCTATGCTGGAACGCCAAATATCTATTGGTGCAATGGATGATCTCTTCCTTAAGCCGTATGATTTAGCTGTTTTGGCGGCTGTGATAGTTAAATCTGAAGAATTACACGAACAGGGGTATTCCTGGGTTGGTTTCTGTGAGCTAGACTCCGATCTTCAACCGTGGGATAAATCCGGTTCCCGGAAACGTGTTCTTAGCGATCTTTACGATGATGTCCGAATATTCGTGTACGCTAACTTCCTACTAGAAGATGTAAGTGAGCTTCCCGATGGTTGGACTACTTGAATTTAGCAATTATCACTTAACCATCTGCATAATGAAACTTTATGTAGATAAAATAAGGGGTAGTGGTGCATAAGTAATGTTTCTTACATTCTTAATCTATACGCAGAAAGGGTTGTATCGAATCACATCATTACTTCTGCAGGACTACCAAATAAGGATACCAGGCGAATTTCTGAGGTTGTACCGTGGAATCTAAGACTTGCTGCTGGATCTGCAATAAAATTGCTGATAGTGCAGAACATAGAATTAAAAAGAGCGACTTAGTAAATCTCTATGGCTCTGGCTCCTATAAAGGAGAAAATTCAGTTGTGCTAATTCGAGCAGGACAGGAGAGTAAGGTGCAAGGTCCAAACTCGAAAATTGTTAAATACAAGAAGAATCTATGTTCAAAGTGCAACAATGAATTTTCTCAACCCTTTGATAAATCCTATGAACATTTTATTACCTATATTCGTCAAAATAAAGACTTAATACTAAAACGCCGATTTATTGACTTCCAAGATGTTTATGATGATGAGTTTGAAGTCAGCCAACGCAACTTGTACAAGTATTTTGTGAAAAGTTTAGGTTGTAGGCTTGCCAACGATGGTTATCCAATTCCTAAAGATCTGCCTGCCCTGTTACCAAAAAAACAGTTTAGGACAAGACTACGCATAACATTTGCTGTCTCTGAGGATTTATTGCTTTTCACTGAAATTAAGACAGCAGGTAAAGGTAATTTGAAGACTTTTGCTCCTGTATCAGAGACTCGACCAACTTGGCTAGAGAAGTGGCGAGCTAAAAAGCATGGCAGAACTGGTCCTCTTGAGTATCAATGGAGTGAAAACTTTGAATGGCTTTATGTTTGGTACTGGTATAACATCACACCAAATGGAAACCTTGGTTCAACATGGATTGCAGACTCTCGATATGTGTACCTGGGAAGTTATGAAATTCTGTCCGACGAAGAGAAACAAAAAATTGTATAGCGATCAAAGTTGAGCGGCGACGAGTGAATATCAACCCAGCGAAAAAACTTTGTTCACTGCTCCAACGTGTTCTACCGCTGGCACGATAGTTTAATCTATATGGTAAGCCGCATCTCCAACTTGTCGAACTAATTCAACACATTCTTTAATTTTCTGAACGAAACTGTCCATTTTGTCGGCATAAATATCACTATTTAATATAAAAAGGTAATCTCGAATAGCAATCTGCAATCGAAGCTGTGATTGTAAAAGTGTTAGAAATGTAGACCAATTTGGAATAGCAAGACAAACATCCTCAAAATATTTGTGTGAACCACATTCAGCTATGATTACAGGTTTTAATCTACAAAGAAGCTCAACAACATACCCTATTTTTTCAACTTCCTCTTCTGTAATCCAGTAACGATACTTCATTGCCAATCTAGTTTCATCTTGGCTTGTCCGAAACGTTTCAGGAGCGGGTGGCAGTATATCTTGAATAAATGGAGGCAATAATCCAAAAGATATTCCTAATTTCTTAGCAGCAGAGCTTTCTAAGATTTTATTTTCGATTTCCGTTCATTCCCAAGGAGGGGGAACACGAATCTTCGGGTTATTTCGCTGCCAATTATTAAGGTAATCGCGACAGGGTGTAGTCAGATGGCTTGAAACAATAATTAGCAAGACCTGTGGTTGCTCGCCTGATGCCCATGTCAACGAAGCTTCAAAAGCACTAGAAGAAACCCCTTCTTGATAGTGCTTCACTTCGACAAAGTACGTTTCATCTATTTCCTCTCCAATACCACCTTGCCGACGAAACTGTACTTGAATATCTCTTCCCTTATCTCCTGGTCTTTTTCGCCATTGGATTTGTTGTGGGTTTGCTGACTTCAGAACTGCAAACACAAGTTCTTCAAACTCTCTTCCAAATGAAACTCCAAATCAGATGGATAGGGGGGAGGTTTTTGTATAACTCGTTATTAGACTAACATTTTTTATTGAGTTATGCAAATTTTGGTGATTAGCCATAATTTCTTTCGTCTAACTCTGGAATTCCGACAATAAGCACCGATCGCCCTAAAACAAGATCGATCGCCCCTTAACAAAAAATGGCAGCATCTGCTACTAAATCCTATCAACTCAATCCAGCAATAATATTGACACTCATAGCGAGAATAGCGGTGTTAAAAAAGAACGACAGCACGCTGTGAAACAGGACGAGATACCTCGTGGAACGAGAAGTTATCTGCACGTCTGCAACTTGGCAAGTCATGCCAATACCAAAAGAGAAATATAAAAAATCTTTGTAATCTGGTTCCTCGTCGCCGGGAAAATCCAAACCCCCCGCCTGCAAGTAACTGCCGTACTGCTGGCTGCGATTTTGGTAGTAGCCTCGGGCATAGTGCATCGTGAAGATAGTGTGCACCTGCATCCAAGATCCAACTATTGTTAGGACAGAAAGCCCCAAGTGCAGAAATAGCAAATTCGGCGACAGGCCTTTGGTATCGCGCAGCAGGAAGAAGATCGCTAACAAGCTAGCACAAGCCGCTGCCACGATCGAGCTTAAGATTGTCAAGCGGCCAGCATCCAACTGCTGAGCGTGGTGGCGCATCATTTCGGGAGTGCCTTGCAGCATCAGCATCCAAGTCAAAATCAGGAAACTGACCGCGCCCGCGTTCCAAATACACAGCGTCCGAGTCAGGGGGAGATAGTCACGCGGCAGAAAAACAGCAACTGCCATAGCAAACAGAACAGACACAAACAGCCGATGCCGGACGCTCCAGAGCCAGTGCATTTTAGATTGGGAAACATTTCTCACAGTAATCTAGCGTAAGTTAGGCGCAGTAAGGGTTAAAAAATCTCAACTACTGCCATGTTGGCAAGAAATTCGCAAAAATTAGGTATGGATTGCTAACACGCAGCACAGGCAGGATTTTTCATGCCTTTCGATAGATCGATCGACCTCAACCTTCTAGGTACAGTGAGACAAACATAAATTACAGTTTGACATTATGGCATCCTCCAAACCCCTCAAAGGCATTGAATTGATCGACTGCGCCAAAGCCAACGCTCAACAAGGAATCGCCACAGCCGCAGAGCTTTGCGGCTACGGAGGCGACCTCAACACCTTCGAGCGGGAACTGAAACAGGCTTGCCAAAACATCGGCGTCGAAGTCAAGGAATTGAACGACTTGATTACGGATCAGCAGATGATGCAACAAGGAATGGGCATTGAAATTGCTCCAGATACTCCCTCAGAACTCTAGGCTAAATCTCCACCAACAGTTTTAGCTCGCTCGATCGCCCCGAGAGCAGTATTTTTAGTCTGCTAGCTGAGGCAGGCTAGAATATTTTGCATGGAAGCTTCCGACTTTGGGCAGGAAGGAGTCGCGTTTCCTCCCGCGCACAGGGTGCTTTCTCGAGGGTGCACAGATTGTTAGGAGGACGACTGTCGTGTCAGATCAGCAAGACCGAATTATGCGTTTGTTTATAGAGGAGGCTAAGGAGCACCTCGATACTCTAGAAAATGGTTTAGTGGATTTGAAGTCCACGATGAAAGACCCCGAAAGCCTCCAAGAAATGTTCCGAGCCGCCCATTCCGTGAAAGGTGGGGCGGCTATGCTCAGCTTGGATAGTATCAGAACAACCGCTCACCGCTTGGAAGATTGTTTTAAGGTGCTTAAGGACGGGCCAGTTAAGCAGGTTGACCAAAAGGTAGAATCCCTATTTTTAAAGGGGGTTGATACGCTTAAGGACTTGCTGGCGCGATTGGAGGGGCCTTTCGGCTTGAGGAATGAAGAGGGAGAAAAACTTGTACAGCAGGTGATGCCAGTTTTTGCTCAACTGGAAACTCACCTGAAAAACTTGGCGTCGGGCAAAGTTTTGGCGGTTGCGGCTGCTGGATCTCGTGCGCCCGTAGCGGCTCAAACAGCGCCCGTGGCGTCGGCGAGTTTTGCTGTTCAAGTGATGGTTCTACTTAAAGAGATGTTGCAGGTGTTCAAGCAGAAAGAATCCGCTGCTAGTCGCCAGGAGTTGACGGCTGTGTGCGTTCGCCTTTATAAGTTGGGAGGTAAAATTGAGACTTGGCAAAATTTAGTTAAAACTGCTAGAGGGGCGATCGTTAATCCCAAAAACTCTTATAAAGTTTTAGCTCCGCTGATTATCAAAGAACTCAAGGATGCTGGGGATTTGGTGCAAGGCGGGAAAGTCCAGACGATCGCTCCGAGTAAAAATTTGCTACTTTTGGCAGCAAGCCCAAAAGCAGCAGCAGCGCCAGCGGCAGCGCCAGCAGCGGCAGGAGCAGCAGCGCCTCCGCGCGGGTGAGCGCCGCGAGCGCGATCGCCGCCCCGAGCAGGGCTCCCCGCGAGAGCCCGGGCCGCTCCGCCAGCCGCAGGGCAGCCAGGAGCGCGAGCAGCACCAGCGGGCCGAAGAGCGTCTCTGAGAGCAGCGCGCCGTCGGCGGCGATGAGGACCGGGTAGCCCGCGCCCAGCGCCGCGGCGGCCAGGCCCAGCCGCTCGCCGCCGATCCGGCGCCCGACGAGCCCGAGCAGCGCGAGCGTGGCAGCGCCGAGGGGCACGCCGAGGAAGCGCTGGGCCAGCTGGGAGTCCCCGCCCAGCAGGGCCACGACCGAGACCGCCAGCGGGTAGAGCGGAGGGTGCCCGGCGCTCGGGAGCTCGGCGCCGCTCTCCCTGAGGCGGTAGGGCTCGAGCCAGCCGCGGCCGTCGGCCAGCAGCCCGGCCTGCCAGTGGTAGAAGAACCAGTCGCCGAAGCCGACGACATCGCGCCCGATCGTCAGCAGGTAG